>OLQX01000990.1_pt1 | contig 28571 bp, 25 predicted proteins | sample 1672581 | NCBI WGS metagenome assembly OLQX01 (sample SAMEA3136701, study PRJEB25190) | human gut metagenome | reverse complement strand
GAGCACGACCTTGCCAAGGTCGGGGCCGCGGGTTCGAGTCCCGTCTCGCGCTCTTTTTATTTCCCCAGTAAATTTGCTATATGTTGAATTTACTGGGTTTTTTATTATCTTTTTTATACTTATCGATTGTAAATATCCTTACAAAGTAACTTTATTTAAATATAAAATTCCATTAAATTACATAGAAATAACCGACAGACAAATTCTGCCGGCTTCTCTTATACATTTTTAATGGAATTAATCACCATCTTCCGGTTTCCAAAAAATGTAATATATATTCTTTATTATTATCAACAGTATTATAACAATATGTGCAAAAATCCCTGCGTCTATCGCACACAATAATTTTAAAACACTACTGCTTAAACATGTTATAAAATACTTTTCCATTACCGCCATGATTAAAAAACATATTTCAACAATAACAGCATATGTGATACCCGTCATTATTATTTGAAATAATTTGTATGGTTTTCCATTTTCATCAATGAAATACTTTGAATCCCTTGCTTTCAACTCATTAACATTGTCACTCCCACTGGTCATTAATATAGATAAATATCCCATTGTAAAACTAACAAACAATGTCATAATTGTTATATAGTCTCCCAAAATGTCAGCAGTGAAATCATTTACACTCACCTTGAACTGTATAAATGGTATCATTCCAACAATCAAAGAAATACACACTACTGTAATCGGAATCACCCACATAAAATAAATTTCTTTTGAATTATTCATTCTATAAAATTTTTTTATAGGATCTACCAATTCTCGTAATTCAATTTTCTTACGATTCTTATTTGCTTTCATTTAATCTCCTAATAATTTCTAATCTTATCCAACATCTGAACTTTCAATTCATCTATTCTTGGTTCTTGTGTTAACGTATCGGTAACAACCACATACTCTTTCTCTTTCATTTTTTCTGTGTCAAAGGACAGTGGATTCCCATCTGCTTCATTTATATCAACTCGAATCTTTTTAATATTTGCTCCTTCTTTTTCATAGTCTTTAAAAAATTTTTTTACTGTATTTTTTCCAATTCCTCCTTTTGTTGAAGGTTTATACACAATATCAAATTCGTTTGAGATATCCTCATTTTCACAAGCATAATCTTTAAATTCTGAATCCCCCGTGGCATCAGAATCTATCACTAATTTTACTGCTCTTATCTTCTGAGCCTTTTCTAATGCTTTCAAAAAATCTCTGGATACAATATTGGTATGACTTACCTTATACTTTATATTATCATTATGCGCATTATGAATTGCTACAATCTCAATATTTATATATTCAAAAATTCTAGTCAACGATACTCCATTTGAATTTGCCTGAATAAGGCAAACAGCACTTTTTGATTTTGCATCCGCATCAAATTTTATAAGTATGCATGTTGTTTCTTCATCTCCATCCTTTTTTCCCTTCTTCTTTGTTTTTCTCTCTTCTAGTGTATCAGTATCTACAACTTTTCTGATTTTACCATACTCTGCTGATTTAAAAACCAGAAATAACATATGTTGATTTTGCATATACTCAAAATCATTAATATAAATTATCTTCTTTTTGTTCCCTAATTCATATTTTCTATCATTAGGTTTCCTAATCATCAATGCTTTTACACACTCTACAAAGTCTTTCTCAAAATATTCTACATCTTTTTTCCCTTTTTCCCTAATCCTTTTTTCAAATAAATTATATGCATACAGTGTCACATTCATTTTTTTCTCTCCTAACATTTTTCTTTAATTATATTACTACTATTAAGTCCTTCAATATAATTTGACGTAAAATGTCGGAATTTGTTAATCCTATCCTAATAATGATATATAGATTTTCCTTTTTCAAATATTACAAATCTACTTTGTATTTGTTTACATTATACAGAACATATGTTCTTTTGCAATATATAAAATAACCAAACTTTTTTTCTAATTTTCTTAATCATGTATTCTTTATACTAGAACAAAACCAGTAATATCAATCTACTGGCTTATTGTTATTTCTCACATATATTATATATCTTTCCATATACATTAAATAATTTTTCTCTCATAACTATCTCATTTTCACATAAAATGAAGTAATACCCTCTTTGGAGTTTTCGCCAATGAAACACCATTCCACCAATAAAAGTATTTTTATTATTTTTCTTCTGATTCCCCTCGCGGCAGGCGCTCTTTCTGCACTGTTTACTGGAAACATGTCCGGCTCCTACGCCTCATTTACAAAACCTTCTTTCGCACCTCCCGGTATTTTATTTCCGATTATATGGACGATTTTATATCTGCTTATGGGAGTTTCTTCCTATATTGTTGCGCAGTCTGACCATCCGGATAAGCTTTTGGCACTCCGCACATATTTTATCCAGCTATTTTTTAACTTTATGTGGAGCATCCTTTTCTTTGGTTTGTCAAACTATCTGCTCGCATTTTTCTGGCTGTTGCTTCTGATCCTGCTAATTATCATTATGATTGTACGTTTTCACAAAATAAAGCCAATCGCTGCCTATCTGCAGATTCCTTATCTGTTCTGGTGTATTTTCGCAGCAATACTGAATTTTGCAGTTTACCTTCTAAATTAAGCATTTTTTCTGCTTTTCACAGTTAACGCACTTTAAAAAATATGTTATACTACTTGATGAAAAATGACAGGAAAGCGAGAATTACCATGAATAAAAAAGATATTCTAGAAATCAAGCGGCGTTTTAAAAAAGAAGCCTGTACCTTTACGAGAATGTGCGGCTGCTACGTGGACGCTGACCATAATAAAATCACCAAAATCGGAGAAACTTTTCTGAATCTGGAGGACGAAGAATTTTACAAATATTTAGAGATTGCAAAAAAAGTATTGTCCGGCACGATTGGAAACAATCTTTTAGAGCTGGAATTTCCACTTGCAGAGGAAGCTGCCGGCGGCAGACAGCAGTTTCTGATGGGACTGCGCGAAAGCAGACTGAAAAATGATGATCTGATGGATACTTTTTACGATATGATCATTGACAGTTACGATTACGTTGGGAATTATCTGATTCTGATTTTCCACGATGCCTACGATGTCATGACCAAAACTTCAGACAATGACAAATTAGACGAGTCAGAAGAAGTTTACGAATACCTGCTGTGCGCGATCTGCCCGGTCAACCTGACCAAACCGGGACTTGGCTACCGCGAGGACGAAAACCGCATCGGGCCTCGTATCCGTGACTGGGTTGTCGGCGCACCGGACACCGGTTTTGTATTCCCTGCATTTACTGACCGAAGCACAGACATCCACTCTGTTATGTTTTATACAAGGGATACCAAGACACCACATGCGGAATTCATGGAATCCTGTCTTGGCTGCGGTGCCAAGTTTACCGCAACAGAAAAGAAACTCACCTTCCAGAACATCGTTAAAGATGTGATCGGGGAAGATGATGAGGAAAGCGACGCTATGTTTCTTGACATTCAGGGAAATCTCAGTGGCTTAATTGAAGTTCCTGCCGAGGATGAGGAAGAAAAAGAGCAGGCACCGCTCACCCTGACCGATATCGCTTCTGTCCTCTCCGACAGCGGACTTTCCGAGGAACAGACCGCCGTAATTGAGAAAACTTACGAGGACACTTTCGGTGAAGATTTACCATCCGCCGAACATTTAGTTGATCCAAAGTTAGTCGAGGCAAATGCGAAACGCAAAGAAAAACTAGAACTGGTAGAACAGGTGGAAAGTCTGAAACATCAGCTGGAAGAAACCCGTTCCATCCCAGTCGATGATTCGGATGATGATGTCCCGGCAGTCAAAACTTATGATGTCATTCTCCGTGTAAAACCGGAAAAAGTCGGACAGATCCATTCTGATACCATCAACGGCCAGAAATGCCTCATTATTCCAATGGATGAAAATGAGCATGCTGCTGTAAACGGAGTGAATACTACTATATAGCCGACAATACGATGTTCCTGCGGGAAAATATCTGCTGTCCATCAAGGGCTATGTCCGAAAGGCAAGAAGGTGGAACTGAAAAGAATTAAAACAATCGGGATTTAGAGGAGATGCATTTATGCCTAAAATAATTTGGTGCGGTAATAAATCTTGGGATACAGATTTCCCAGAAAACACGTTGCCAAACAATGCAAAACGAATAGAAAGACCGGATAATATTTTTAAAAGCAGTCTGTTATATGGTATTTTACCACTTATTTTTAGTTATGCGATAATATGCATTAAATGGTTTATGATTGGCGAAAAAGCAATGAATCCGATATATGTTCCATTCGGAATAATATTGGGGCTGCTATTGCTGCCTGTTCACGAAGTTTTACATGGAGTTTGTTATAAAAAAGGTCAAAAAGTTTACATAGGAATCTGTTTAAAAAAGTTTGCTGCTTTTGCAGTATGTCACGAACCAATCAGCAAACGTCGTTTTGTAATAATGAGTTTAATGCCTATGCTTTTAGGTATAATACCTTTGGCTATATTTCTTTTATCTCCACCCAATGCATTTCTTTCGGGAATATGTATTCCAATGGGGATTATTGGTATGCTTTCTCCAATGCCGGATTACATGGATGTCCACATTATTTGCAAACAAGTACCTAAAGGTGCTTTCGTTCATACTCAAAATGATGGGTTTTACTGGTACAAATAGTTTTTTATAGAAAAGTAACTCTTATTTGATCATAAAGATTTACGTTCTGCTGCTCATGACCTGAACTGACGGATTTTAAGATTGAATTTTTACAAATGGTAAATTCAAAATATTGCAGTATCATAACTAAAATGCAATGAATGTAAAATGGGCGAATATTGTTTTCGTTTTGCGTTATGGAGATGAAACTCTCCATTTGTGGAAGCTTCTGCTGAACACAAATGATCAGAGAGGTTCATCGCAATGTTTAACGCAACGAAACACAATATTCGTCCATTTCACATTCATGTTTTCGTAAACATGTCAGACTGCAATATTTTGTTCATAACCGAAATTATAAAATTCAATCTAAAAATCCGCGCCACCACCTACAGGCGGCAGTTCATAAGTTAAACTCCGCTTACTCCTGATAGATTTTGATGATGTCTTTCACCACTGCAACCAGTTTCTCGTAACTCATCGACGAAGTATCCAGACAGAAATCGTAATTTCTCGCATCATTCCATGCATTGCCCGTATAGTACTTATAATAGTCTGCACGGTATTTATCAATCTTTGCGATTTTCTTCTCCGCCTCTTTTGCAGAGATACCATTCTGGTCAACGACACGCCTGATACAGTCCTCCAACGGTGCGTAGAAAAATAAACGGATCACATCCGGATTATCTTTTAAAACATAATCTGCACAGCGGCCAATGATAATGCACGACTCCTGTGCTGCAAGATCTTTGATGACCTTTGCCTGATAATTGAAAAGATTGTCATCTGATACAAAATCACTGCTTTCCGGCGGAAGTACTCCACCTTTATATGGATTCTTTTTTAGGATATTTAACAAAAGTGGTGACTTTTTCATTTTCTCATCCACTTCGCCAAACAATGCCTCATTGATTCCACTCTCATCAGATGCCATTCTTAAGATTTCTCTGCTATAACAGTTAATGCCAAGATCTTTTGCCAGTAAATTGCCAAGTGTCTTACCACCACTGCCGTAGCTTCTCGCAATTGTAATTACAGTTTTTTTCATATCCTGCCCCAGCCTTTCTGCAATTCTTTCTTTCAGTATACACCTCTCTGCCCAAAAAGTGTACCTCATATCCACATTTACATCGTCTGTTATTCGCCAAGATATGCCTTTTTAATGGAATCATTGTTCATCATTTCCTTTGCATCTCCGGACAGCACAATATTGCCGGTCTCTAATACATAGGCACGATCTGCGATCGCAAGTGCTTTTTTTGCATTCTGCTCTACAAGCAGTACCGTTGTTCCACCCGCAGAAATCTCCCGGATAATATGGAAAATCTCTTCTACAAGAATCGGAGAGAGTCCCATGGAAGGTTCATCCATTAAAATGATCTTCGGCTTTGACATCAGTGCGCGTCCCATAGCAAGCATCTGCTGTTCGCCACCGCTCAGTGTTCCGGCAAGCTGGTTTTTCCGCTCCTCCAGACGCGGGAAGCTCTTGTATACACGTGCCAATGTCTCCTCGATCTCTTTTTTATCTTTTCTGGTATATGCGCCTAATTTCAGATTTTCGTACACAGATAATTCTGCAAACACACGTCTTCCTTCCGGTACATGTGCCATTCCCATGGATACGATCTTATGTCCCGGAATTTTGCTGATATCTTTGCCCTCAAAAATAATCTCTCCGGCTTTCGGCTGAAGCATTCCAGTGATGGTCTGTAACGTTGTGGTCTTTCCAGCTCCGTTGGCACCGATCAATGCAATGACTTCGCCCTCATTTACTTCAAAGGAAATACCTTTAATGGCCTGGATCACACCATAATATACTTCCAGATTTTTTACCTCAAGCATTGCCATAATAACGTCCTCCTATTCACCCAGATATGCCTTGATAACCTGTGGATCATTTAATACATCACTGGTTTTTCCCTGTGCTAACACCTGTCCGAAGTTCAACACCGTAAGTTCCTCACAGATTCCTGACACAAGCTTCATATCATGTTCGATCAGAAGAACCGTCATGTCAAACTCATCCCTGACAAAATGGATCGTTTCCATCAGTTCTTTTGTTTCATTTGGATTCATACCTGCTGCCGGTTCGTCAAGCAGTAATAATTTTGGATTTGTCGCAAGTGCACGGGCGATCTCCAGTTTTCTCTGTTTACCATAAGGAAGATTGGATGCAAGGAAATCAGCCTCTTTATCCAGATCAAACACTTTCAGAAGTTCCATTGCCTTCTCATTCATCTCTGCTTCCACTTTGCGGTATTTTGGCAGACGCAGGATTCCTGTCAATGTAGAGTAAGGCATTTGATTATGTAAACCTATTTTGACATTATCCAGAACAGACTGCTCTTTGAAAAGCCGGATATTCTGGAACGTTCTGGCAATTCCCTCTTTATTGATCTCCACCGTCTTTTTGCCAGTAATGTCTTTTCCGTCCAATGTGATGGTTCCATCGGTTGGTGTATACACACCTGTCAGCATATTAAAACAGGTCGTTTTTCCTGCACCGTTTGGTCCGATCAGTCCATATAACTGTCCCTTTTCAATTGTAATGTTGAATCCGTCTACCGCACGAAGTCCACCAAAGGAGATCCCAAGATTTTTTACCTCTAATAATGCCATATTATGCTGCCTCCTTTTTTGCTGGCTTTTTGAATTTTGCTGCGATACGCTGTCTCATCTCAATACATTTTGGTGCCCAATTGAAAAGCATCATTACGATCAGAACGATGGAATAGATCAACATACGATAATCCTTCAGTCCACGGAGCACCTCCGGAAGCAGTGTTAAAATGACTGCTGCAATGATCGATCCACGGAAGCTTCCCATGCCGCCTAATACGACAAATACCAGGATCATGATGGACATATTGTATCCAAAGTTTGTCGGAGTTGCTGTAACGGTAGAAAGATTATGCGCATAAAGCACACCGCCTGCACCCGCGATTGCTGCGGAAATGGTAAATGCCATCAGTTTGAACTTTGTTATATTGATACCGACAGATTCTGCTGCGATCCGGTTGTCACGGATTGCCATCACTGCACGGCCGGTTCTGGAATTTACAAAATTATATACGATAAATAAAATGACCAGGATCATGATCACACCGGCTGTGAAACTTGATAAATGAGGAATTTTTGCAATTCCCTTTGCCCCATTGATCAGCCAGATACCATCTTCGCTTAACTCGATCTTATTTCCATCCGAGATAGCAAAATGGAATCCATTCTCATCTTTTGCAATATATAAAACATTAATGACATTTTTGATGATCTCACCAAAAGCAAGCGTTACGATCGCAAGATAGTCGCCGCGGAGACGAAGCACCGGAATACCAATGAGGAATCCAAAAAATGCGGCTGCGACAGTTCCAACTGCAATTGCGATCAAAAACAGAACCACTTCATTCTGAATGCTGTCCTGTAACAGTTTGGTGCAGAATGCACTGGAAAATGCTCCCACACACATAAATCCGGCATGACCGATACTAAGCTCGCCCAGATAACCGACACAGAGGTTTAAACCAATTGCCACGATCGAATAGGTACACATTGGAACAAGAAGTCCCTGCATCAGGGAGGACATGTTGCCGGTTGTGATCATAGTCTGTACAATTATGTAAACCACAATGACCATAGCAAATGTAATGATATGATCTTTTGTACTTTTTTTCATTGATTTCAAATTTAACTTTGCCATATCTGCCACCTACACTTTCTCATGAACCTGTTTGCCCAAAATTCCCGAAGGCTTCACAAGAAGCACAATGATCAGGACTGCAAACACGATTGCATCGGATAACTGGGACGAGATATATGCGCGGCCTAAGATCTCGATCACACCAAGAAGGATCCCTCCGATCAATGCTCCCGGAATGGAACCGATCCCTCCGAATACAGCGGCTGTGAACGCCTTGATACCAGGCATTGCACCCGTATACGGTGTCAGTGTCGGATAAGCGGAACAGAACAGTACGCCTGCTACCGCTGCAAGACCGGAACCAATTGCAAATGTCAGGGAGATCGTTGCATTTACATTCACTCCCATTAACTGCGCTGCATCTTTATCCTCAGATACTGCGAGCATTGCCTGACCGGCTTTGGTTTTCTTGATAAAAAGCATCAGTGCAGCCATGATCACAACGCACGCCAGAAATGTAACAATTGTTGTACCGGAGATTGTGAGTGCCCCACCTGCCAGTTTCAATGCCGGAAGTGTTACAACATTTGTAAATGATCTGGTGTCAGCGCCAAAGATCAGTAATGCTGCATTCTCTAAGAAATAGCTGACACCGATGGCTGTGATAAGAACTGCCAGAGGCGCTGCCTTTCTGAGTGGTTTGTATGCGATCTTTTCAATCACAATGCCGAGTACGGTACACACGATAATAGAAAGTACCACTGCCGGGACCGCTCCCCAGCCCTGTCCGCTCATTGTCATAAAGACAATATAGCAGCCTACCATAATAACATCACCGTGTGCAAAGTTTAACATTTTTGCGATACCATAAACCATGGTGTATCCCAATGCGATAATTGCATAGACACTACCGAGGCTGATACCGTTGATCAGGTAGGATAAAAAATTCATAACTACACCTCTGTCTTTCTGTTGATTTACTACGTTAAAACATTACTTTTTCACATCAAGGATTATAACATATAAAATACCTGTATACAATCTTTCTGTTAAAAAGAAGGTGTCATACGGCAGCCCAAGCCACCGTTGACACCCTCTGGGGAAACTGGATCGCCCTTATTTTCGTTGTATCATTATCGCAGATTACATTGCTGTATAAGCACCATCTTTGATCACCATAGCCTTTGGAGCTTTACTTACTTCTCCGGTAGCTTCCCATGTCATGCCATCACCTGTCAGACCATCTACAGAAATCTTTGTCATAGCCTCTGTCAGAGCTGTTCCGATATCAGATACGCTCATATCCGGTGTTACGCCAGCTTCCTCGATTGCAGCTTTGATCGCATAAATTGCATCATATGCATCTGCACCGAACTGGTTTGGTGTATCACCGTAAAGCTCTTTGTATTTGGATACAAATGCCTGTGTCTTCTCATCATCTGCATCTGCAACGAATGGTGTTAATAACATTAAACCTTCTGCTAAAGATGTATCAAAGTTTTTCACATCAAGGATACCGTCCATACCATCACATCCGAAGAATGTCGGTTCATAGCCCATTCCGTTTGCCTGATTTAAAATGATGGAAGCCTCTGTATAGTAGATTGGAAGGAATACCAGATCAGCACCTTCACTCTGTGCTTTCTGTAACTGTGTGGAGAAGTCTGTCTTGGAATCTGCTGTGAAAGCTTCCTCTGCGACAACCTCAAATCCCTGATTTGCTGCTTCTTTTACGAATGTAGCTTCAATACCGGATGAATATACATCAGAGCTGTCATAGATAACTGCTACTTTTGTTGCAAGTTTGTTCTCACCAATGTACTGTGCGGAAGCTGTTCCCTGATTCGGGTCTGTAAAGCATGCCTGGAATACATTGTCGTTTTCAATGACATCTGTGGAAGAAGCGGATGGTGTGATCTCAAACATACCATCTTCTGCTGTCTTATCTGCAACTGCAATACATGGAGTTGTTGTAACAGTTCCCATCAGAACCTGCATACCCCAGTCTTTTAAAGAGTTATAAGCATTGACAGATTTCTCTGCATCGCTCTGGTCATCTTCTGCTTTGAATTCTACCTGATATCCATTGATACCACCTGCTTCATTGATCTCATCTACTGCGATCTGTGCGGCATTCATAACTGCAGAACCATAAATTGCTGCTGCACCTGTTGTAGGTCCGATACCACCGATCTTAAATACGCTTCCATCTGCCGCGCTGTCTGTGGAACCGCTCTCCGTTGATGCTGCGCTTCCTGTGCTTCCTGTATCTGCGGATGATCCACATCCTGCGAATGTGCCAACTGCCAGTGCAGCTGCTAAAAACATACTCACTGCTTTCTTCATAATAATCCTCCTTGTTTGCGAAGCAAAAATTAAATTTTATTGAGATAATTTAATTTCTTCTTCTCAACTTTCTTTTTCTTGTAGAGAATCTTATCAAATTTTCTTTTTATGCACAATATTCAGAATCACCTAAATTATTGATGTATTTTAACGTCAACTTATGCAATTTACTCATTATGATAACTTGCAGTTATAGCTTTTATGCAGGTGTGTCATACTATACGATTTTTACGCATAAATATAGTGCTGTATCATATGTTCCAGCTTCTCTCCGCATCCCGCGTAATTGGCTTCCATAGCCAGCGATTCCATCAGATGTTCCTCCAGATATCGCTCTAAAAAGCTGTTGCGGAACTCATTTTCCATCTCTCCGACTTTGCTCTCTTCCTCATGCTGTAGATAATATGCGAGTGCAAAAAAATTTGGCGACCGCCATTCCGATGTATCCTCCAGCAATGCCTGCAGATTCTCTAACTCACTCCGCAGCATGATCAGATTGATCTTGTCCATATTTGCCGCCATATTTTTGAGTCCGTCGGCAGTGGACTTAAAATCCGGATCATCCTCCCGGATACTGCACTCATGGAAGATCTGATCCAAATGTCCGTTCAGTCTGTCGAGATCACGCTTCACATCCTCAATGGGAATCTCGTTCATGTCTTCCATCATATTGATCAGTCCGCGCCTTGCAACTGCCATATGTTCCTGCGAATCGACATACCCCTGACGCAGGTTTCCACCAAGTTCTAATGCGTCCTTTAAATCTTTCATCTGGACTTCCACCTGTTTTTTGTCCAGTTTACTCGCCAGCAGTTCTTTGCGGAGTTCTTTTACCTCGCGCGTCAGTTCCGCCACACGTTTCTGTTCCTCTGTCTTCTCTCCGAAAATCATGTCTGTCTTCTCCTCTTCCACAACCTACGAACATTCATATTCTCTGCTTAGTATAATCCAAGACAGCAAAACAGGCAATTGCGGCTTTCCGCAACTGCCTGTCTGCTTACTCTAATAACTCTGATGTATAATGCACGCCGTCTTTGTCATACAAATCTGTCAGTTCTAACTCTGGATCCGTGTAATAGAGCACACTGTTCTCTCCAAAAATCGTCTGGATACCATTTTCTGCGAGATTTTTTACCGCCTCTGTATCCATCGTATCAGCGATGTAAACCGGGCTTACCTTCAAAATGAGTTCTGCACAGCTGATGTCGTCCGCATAAGCTGCCATATTATTGACTGCGGACTTACACAGTCCGTCTGCGGTATCTGCATAACGGGTCCTGATATCACCGCTCTTAAATTCATAATAATGATATTTTTCCTTGTCCGACATCGGATAATTGTGCAGACTGACAATGCTTTCCGCCCCATTATAATGCATGACACCGGCAGGATAAATGATATTCCCCTGCCTGTCATATATATTGAAAGAATAATCAGCATTTTCCTCTGCTGTCCCGGAAGTATCCGGACCGGCATTTAATTTCGTAATAGCAGAAGTCAGATCCAGATTTCTCGTAAATCCATCATAGCTTGTCAGCGAACCCAGTGTATAACCGTTCTCTATCATGACATCCGCCACATAATCAGTAATGAAAGCGTTTTTCATCCACGAAAAATCAATGAAATCCGAAATAAAATTCTTCTCTGCAAAAGCAAGGTAATCGTCGGATACAGACAATTTTACCTGATTGCCGCCGAGCAATTCGACGTTCACGTCAGACGGATCATTGCTGTAAGCAGCCACCTCTGAAAAATAAGCTGCCACTTCCCCATTCTGGTAAGCATCATAGTTAACTGTCTCAGAGTCATCATTACAGAAAAACAGATTGTCATATTCTGTATACACAGGCGCAAGATAAATTGCCCGGTTTCCGGTCTCTGCGATCAGCTCAAAAGCATGGTATAATGCATCATCCACAACCATTGTCTCATTCGGGTGCCGGTTGAGATCATACACGTTTGTGATTCCTTCAAACGATTCATCCATACTGAACATTTTATAGGCTTTTACAATGGAATCTGTGTAGAGCAGCGTCAGCGCTTTTTTTTCTGCGGTGGCATTTACGCCCGCTGCTCCAACATAATAGCGGAAGATATAATCATCGCCACAATGAATTTCAGCGGATGAACCCACTTCAATGTTTGTCCATCCGCTGTCATTTGACATCAATCCATTCAGTGCATACATAAATGCGCCTGAAGCAATGACCAGCAATACGATCACTGCGATAAATCTCTGTCTTGTATTTTTCTCCGAAAGCTCCACCTTCTGAACCGGTCTCACATTCGGAGTATGGTTTCTGCTGCCACCTCTGACGGTTCTTCCCATATCTTAAATAAACACTGCTGCAAGTGCTAACAGGAACAATGCAAGAATGACTGCAAGTACAATAAATCCTGCAATGGCACCCTTTTTGCACATCTTGTAGTTACGATAATGTCTGTGTTTCTTAAAGATCATCGCTGCGATAATACCGATGACCGGAAGTAAGAACGAAAGCAGTGCGTACCACGCACTTCCTGTATCGTGAAGTGGTGGAAGCTGGATCTCATCATGTGCAACATTGTCATGATGTTCCTCTGGTCTCGGTGCATCTTTGTCTAAAATCGTAATTGTTTTTAACGGCACATTCTTCTCACGCGTAGCTTTGTATTCTTCAATCTCTTTCTTATTACCAAATACCCAGTGGTCATGACCGATACAGACTAACTCCGGTTTGTCTGTACTGTAATCATGAATGGATGGATCATAAGTAAACAGCACTTTATTTTTCTCTAACTGTGGATCCGGGATCGGGATCGCAGAGATCAGAGAATGTGTATACGGATGCAGTGGGAAGTTGAACAACTCTTCTGCATCTGCGATCTCCACAATATCACCCTTATAAATAACGGCGATACGGTCAGAGATAAATCTCACGATGGAAAGGTCATGTGCGATAAATAAATATGTTAAGTCTTTTTCTCTCTGGAACTTTTTCAGTAAGTTCAATACCTGTGCACGAATAGATACGTCAAGTGCAGAGATTGGCTCATCAGCAACAACAAGTTCCGGTTCCATTACCATGGCACGGGCTAAACCGATACGCTGACGCTGTCCACCTGAGAACTCATGTGGGTATCTTGTCAGATGTTCCGGCAAAAGCCCTACTTCGTTGATCATTTCCTCAACTTTACGCACACGGTCTGCCTCATTCTCATATAAATGGAAGTTATACAGACCTTCGGATACGATGTAGTCGACAGTTGCACGCTCATTCAGGGAAGCTGCCGGATCCTGGAATACCATCTGGATGTTACGGATGACTTCACGATCCAGGGATTTTGGGATTTTCCCGGAAATACGCACACCTTTGTACAAAATCTCTCCGTTTGCCAATGGGTTGACACGGATGACTGCACGGCCGATGGTTGTCTTACCGGAACCAGACTCTCCTACTAAGGAGAAAGTCTCTCCCTTGTGAATATCAAATGTCGCATTTTTTACAGCGCGAACGGCGTTATCGCCCTTACCAAAAGTAATATCTACATTTTTTAAAGATAATAATACTTCTTTACCATTTTCATCAATTGGACCATGCTCTGGTAAATGAGAAGCATGCTCCTGGTTTTCTGTGTTTCGATTTAGTTTAGACACGATCTAAATCTCCTATATATTGAATGCTTTAACAAGTTTCTCATGAATGTTCTGGATTCCTTCCGGTTTTTCAACCTTTGGAGCATCCGGGTGTAACAGCCATGTTTTGGCGTAATGCGTATCTGTTACTTTGAACATTGGTGGTTCCTCTAAGGTATCAATCTTCATACAGTATGGGTTACGCGGTGCAAATGCATCCCCAACGATACTGTTGTAAAGTGAAGGTGGTGTACCTGTGATCGAGTAAAGAGTTGTATTTCTCTCAGCCAGCTGTGGCAGGGAAGAAAGTAATGCCCATGTATATGGATGACGCGGGTCATAGAATACCTCTTCTACCGTACCAACCTCTACGATCTGTCCTGCATATAAAACTGCAACACGGTCTGCGATATTGGCAACCACACCTAAATCATGTGTAATGAATACGATTGTATAATTGAATTCTTTCTGTAAATCCTTTAACAGTTTTAAGATCTGTGCCTGAATGGTAACATCAAGCGCTGTGGTAGGCTCATCACAGATTAAGATCTTTGGCTGACAGGACAGTGCGATCGCGATAACGATACGCTGTCTCATACCACCGGAATACTGGAATGGATAATCATCAAAACGTGCCTCCGGGTTCGGGATACCAACCTTGTCCATCAGATCAAGTGCACGAAGTCTTGCCTCGTTCTCGGTACAATCCTGATGTTTCATGATGACAGATGTGATCTGTTTTCCAATCGTGATAATTGGGTTTAAGGATGTCATAGGATCCTGGAATACTGTAGCAATCTTCGTACCACGGATCTGGCTCCAGTCTCTTCCATCTTTGATATTTGCAAGGTTTAAGATACAGGTTCCATGTAATCTCTCACTGTTCTCATCCAGATATTTTACGCGGAATGTAACTTTATCAAAAACAGCATTTCTCTGCTCTTCATCACTCAGATCCACGCCAAGCTGCATTGCCTCTTTTAATGCATCCAGCAGTGCATTGTTCTGTTTCATACGCTTACGGAAACCAAAACGTCCGACAGAAAGATATACCTCTTTCGCAAGGATCTCATTTCTCGCTTCTGTCTCTGCTGAGATCGCTTCGCTGACTTCCTTCGCATGTTTTGCCTTAAGCTCTGCCATCTTCCTATCAAATTCCTGATTGTATGCGGTATCATGTGCCAGACTATTTGCACGCTCTTTTACCTTCTGCTCATGCTCTTTCTCGAATGCCTTGATTTTTGTATCCAATTCAGAGATTTTCTTTCCAGCCTCTTTGATCTTATCCTTCTCTTTGGATGGATCAAATGTCTGCTTCAAGTTGAAGGTATTCGTTCTCTCACGTTTTAACTCAAGGAGTTCTTTTTCATACGCTTCTGCTTCTTCCCTGCTTATATCGGCTCTTCTTCTCTTTTCAGACTCTAACTCAAGGATTGCTTTATAAGTGTCTGCACCAAACTCCAGTCTGGAATACTCGTCTAATTTTTTCTTATTCTCTGCGATGACTTTCTTTGCATTGTCATTTAATTTTACAACAGTGTCGGAAAGCTCCTCATCACTGAAAATAATCTTGCCGTTATCAATAAATCCGTTGCTGTCTAACATTCCTGCAAATGTTTTTGTAAAAACAGATTTACCGGAACCGGACTCTCCTACGATCGCAATGGATTCATTCTCATAAATATCCAGTGACACTCCACGGATAGCAGTAAGCACCCTGCCCCTCACGTGGAATTTCACGATCAAATCTTTTACTGATAATAATACTTTTCTATCTTCCATCTACCTAACCTCTACATGTGTGTTCTCGGATCAGATGCATCACCAAGGTTCTGTCCAACGACATATAAAACAATCGTGATGATAGAAGCAACGACTACCGGGCTCCAGAACTCGAACTGCCAGCCAGGGGTAAGCATCGCACTTTCTGACTCGTAAATCAATCTACCAAGTGACATATCTGACATACCCATACCGATATATGCTAAGAACACCTCATAAGAAATATAGGAAGGGATCTCTGTTGCTGCCAGTGTTACAATAACAGATGTCATAAATGGAAGAATATTCTTCATTGCGATCTTAAGTGTACTCGTTCCCAGACATTTGGATGCAAGGTTGTACTCTCTGTCACGGATGATCACTACCTGTGTACGGATAAAGTACGCAATTCCAAGCCATCCGGTAATAGTCAGCGCCAGTACCATGGTCCAGAAACCAGCTTTAAACAACATAACCATAACGGCAATCAATAAAATGTATGGAATGTTTGCAAGAATGTTATATACCTCCTGCATAAAAACATCCACTTTCTTTGAAAATCCCCAGATAGATCCGACAACAACACCAACGGAAAGGTTGATCGCTGCACAGATAAATGCAAGGGAAATGGAAATCCTTGATCCAAACCATACGGCATCGAATGTAGACTGTCCGGCTGCACCGGTACCTAAGATCCAGTGAATGTTCATTCCCAGACGTTCGATCGCTGCAGATGGTGACAAGTGTTTAGTTGTCGCATCCATTAAGTTACCAAACTTATCATATTCCACAAATAATGGGTAAAGGTAAGTGAATGCGATCAACACACCCAGAATCGCCAAAATAATAATATTAATCTTTTTCTTAAAAAATACACGGAATACAGAATGCCAGTAAGAATATCTTGGCGCTGTAATCTTTTCTGATTCCAGATCACTGTGGTCTACCGGAGCGAATAATTCTTCCTCCGGCATACCGAACTTTTCTAAATCCTGACTCATTTCTAATTACCTGTCCTTTGTTGAGAATGAAATTCTAGGATCAACCATTGCCATTAGGACATCACCTAAAATAAGGGATGTGACTGTTAAAATCGCATAGAACAGTGTTCCACCGACAATAACACCATTATCATATTTGTTGATAGCCTCTGTTAATAAGTTACCAATACCTGGAACGACATACACACGCTCTGTGATGATCGCTCCTGTCAATGCTCCAAGCACTGCCGCAGGGATTCCCTGAATGATCGGGATCGCTGCGTTCTTCAAAATATGTCTGGTGAAAATCTCACCCTCTGTCAGACCACCGGATCTTGCGAATTTGACATAGTCCGAATTCATCTGGTCGATCATATAACGTCTTATCCACTTCATCAGATTTGCTATGGATGGAAGTGCTAACGATACGATCGGCAATATATACATCAGTCTGCTCGGCGATTCCATATCAAAGGTTGTCGGCAGGCCAAAGCTTCCGCCGATCGCCTTGAACAGGAAAATATACGCAAGTGATGGTACTGCGATAATAAATACAATATAAAGCGTACCGATCTTATCGACCAGTTTGTCTTTCTTTCTCGCCATAAGGATACCCAGCGGCACACCGATCAGATAAGACATGATAACTGCGATCAGTCCGATCACAAAGGAATAACCCACTTTGGATTTTCCTGTTTTGTATGTTGCAACATTGGTGTAGTCATCTTCATAACGGTCTGCATACAATAAGCTGGATTCTCTGGAACCCTGCATATAGGTTGCAGTGTGCAGATTGTCCGCACTCTCCTCCACAAGACCGGTTGGATAGGTGACAGTTGATTTTATATAAGATCCCTGATGGCTTGTCATCGTACTGAATACATCCACTCCCTGATTTACCGTGTAGGATGTTCCAAGATTGATCGTCACAATATTCTGATGAACAAACGGAAACTTGGAATCAAAATACAGTAAATACTTGTGTGTTGTACCATTGCCAATGATCGCCGGTGAGAATTTTTCCCCACCATAGACAGGATCATGTAACGTAAAGGTGAGACCTCTCTCACCTACGATGTCTTCTACATTATTAATATCATCAATTGTTATTAAATTTGCAAAATATTTTCCCATACGGGATGCCAATGGGACATCTTTATACGCAAAAAGCTGCTGCTGGCCACCGTCGGCATACTTCTTCTTGTTCATCATGACGGCGTCTTTGCGGACTACCGTGTATCCCTGAGACTTATAATACTTTGTGAATTTTTTGACATATTCACTGACCTGCTCAGAATCCTGTGCCTTGGTTCTTCCGAAACCAACCACTGCAGATCGCTCTTCCTCTGTTAATTCTCCACTGCTTACAAGTTCATTCAGCCAGTCAGAGTAGGTGACATAATCCAGATAACCATAATCTTCCCATTTAGAGTATTTATAGGCAACTCTTGCATTATTACTTGTATGTGAATATTTTGTATCCCCTGCAAAAACAAGGTTTCGGTCTAACATTGTGTAGATCATGATCATGACCAGCGCCACAACGATCACGATAGACACCAGTCCATGTAATATACGTTTTAATAAATATTTTGTCATAATTGTTCACTCATCAATAGTGCAGGGGAGCGGGGAATCCCCGCTCCGATGCAGTGTTGTTATTTCGTAGATACGATTAATAAATACCGATAGATTTGATCATGTATCCGGCATATTCTGGCTGGAATGTATCCAGATAAGATGCAGGATCACCATAGTCAGGACCCCATCCGGATAAGTCACAGAAGTCATAGTTCATTTCGTAACCATAGTTCATGTAATATCCGCTGTAGTACCAGTCTGTGTTATCTGCTGCTGCAATTAAGTTTACCTGGACAAGTCCCTGTGTAGAAGCTTCGATAGACTGTTTCAGAGAGTTTGCTCTGTTTGTAAATACTTCACTGGAAGAAGCATATACAACATCCATCTGGATTGGGTTGTCAGCATCGATCGTAAGACCATCTGCTGCTAACTCTTCTACTGCCTGACTCATTTCTTCCCAGGAGTTATCTGCATTGTACCATCCGTCATATCCGTCGGAAGAACCGGCACCCTCGTTAGCTGTTGGATCCCATACTGTGATCTTCACGCCGTCAGCATCGATCTGATCCTGTACGATCTGTCCATAGTATGTTCCAGCCGGATATGTTTTTTCTGTTCCGTTGATATCAACTGTTACTTCTTCTTCCAAAGTAACAAAGTTACCCGGTGTGTAAGAGTTTCTCATAGAAGCATATTTCAGATCATCACCAACCTGCTGTGCAAGATAAGCACCACGATCCAAGCCCATGGCAAGTGCTCTACGGAAGTGGACGTTCTGCATAGCCTGTTTTGTTCTTGCAGCATCTTCCTCTGTCTGTGAAGAAACTGCTTTTGTTGTATCGTTTGCGTTTGCAAACTGATTACGGTTGATATTAAAGAATCCGCTGTATGTTGTTGCATCAGTAAGTTCTACATATGCATAATCATCAAAGTTTCCATCCGCTTTTGCTGCTGCAACAGAAGCTGTGTTAAGACCTGTTCCATCTACAACACCTGCGATTGCATCGTTATATGCTTTTGTCGCATCAGAACCATCATTGTATACCCATGTCAGTGTATGGATATTGATGTGATCTGCATTCCAGTAGGACTCGTTAGCCTGGAATACGATTGTGTTCTTGGATGTAAAGTTCTTAACAACGTATGGTCCGCAATATGCGATAGAATCAGAATCCTTACCATATGTGTAATCTGCTGCATCCGGATCATACTCAACACCAAACTTACCACCCATGGATTCATAGAAGGATCTGTTCATTGGAGCAAATACGTTGTAACCGAGCATTGTTGTGAAGTATGTGCAAGGAGCTTCCAGATCATACTCTAATGTGTAATCATCAACCGCTTTTACACCGACCTGTGAGAAGTCTGTTACTTCACCGGAGATGTACTGGGATGCATTTGTGATGATACCTTCGATCAGGTACTCAAGACCACCCTGGGCATCCATCATATGCTGCATTCCGGCAACAAAGTCATCTGCTGTCACATCAGCAACTTTTCTGCCCTGGGAATCAACCCATGTAGCACCTTTGCGAAGATGGAATGTGTAAGTTAATCCGTCATCAGATACTTCATAGCTCTCTGCTAATGCAGGCTGTAAAGTTCCCTCTCCATCATACTCCATTAATCCATCGTATGTGTTCACGATTGCTTCAGCATCTACAGACTGAGAAGTTGCAAGAATATCCCATGTGGTAGGATCCTGTGTATATAACTGATAATTATAAGTATCTTTGAGCGTGTAACCCTGCTCCTCTAAGTAAGATTTTGCCCATGCTTCATACTCACCTGTTCCTTTTAACTCAGCCCATTTTGCTCTCATTGTGCTGACATCGGAAGCTTTGATCAGCTCTGTTGTGACAACTGCATTATGGTATCTGTCCATATCGTTGCCCCACAGTGTATAGTCAAATGTGTAAGGAGCTACACGTGAGATGGAATAGTTACCACCCTTTGACTGTAATGGAAGCATAACGCCTGATTCCATTAACTTTGCTTCTGCGATTGCTTCAAGTGCAAATTTCTCAGAAACGGTTTCAGCTTCATCAGCTTTCTGGTAAGCTGCCCAAAAATCACCGAGTTCTTTGTCATACAGCTCTGCAGATACTTCTTCATAATTAGCCGGAGCTACTGCTTCTTCGCTGCTGCCTGATTCTGTACCGGCTTCTGTGTCTTCGACAGCATTTGCATCATCTGCGGCATTGTTCTTATTGCCACATGCAGTCATGCTGACTGTCATAGCAAGTACAAGCATAAGGCTTACTACTTTTTTCTTCATAATATTTCCTCCTGTAGAAATAATCTATATAAACGCTTATGCGCTTATATCATAATTTTTCCTGTTTCTCTGCGGTAAAAAACGTATTCTGATCCGGGCTTTCAATTTCAATGTGTTATCATTGCGCCACGTTATCGTGCTAAATTATTTTTTTACAACCAAAAAAAGTGCCAACAGACTTTTCCGTCTATTGCACTCACTAGATACAAGTGTCTTTTTCCCGCGTACAACACTTCTTCTATTATACATGCATCTGCGATTTTGTCAATAGTTTTTCTTTTGTCACTTTCTTCCTTATACACACGTTTTATCATATATTTTCCCGCTGTTTTCTCTCCCATCGTTTCTTTATTACAGCTTAATTACAGCTTATTGCAATGCCTCTGTCTCCTCATATCTCTTTAAGCTTTTATCGCTTTACTTATGTACTGTATTATCTCGATATCAGAGTATTGCCTTAATATGTATTATACAAAGCAGTCGACATTTGTCAACAGAAATTTGTTTACCAAGAAACATTTTTCTCGTTGACATAGTAAAAAAAGAGCAGGGATGCCCCATATTAGGGGCCTTTCCCTGCTCTTTGTCTCTATTCATTTTCCCGACTAACTTTTACAGACATCCGCCTGTCAAAATCTGTTATCTATTAAACGCCTTTTTTTCGAATTTGTCAACCAGCTTTTCCATACATCCATCTTCAAAAGGACTATTTAACCCTGCTTCCACGATCACATTGGTAAAGAAATCACGTGCAGAAAGATTACAGAGTTTATAGTAATTCTTCCATGCTTTCCCAAAGTCTTCATCCATCATAACCTTGAACTGCATCGCACACACGCTTGCAAGACAGTAATCAATATAATAGAACGGGCTGCCAAAAATGTGCGGCTGTTTCTGCCAGAAGCCGCCCTGCCCAAAGAAAGGATCTTCTTCGTAATCCATGTGCGGACGGTAAACTTTTTCCAATCCTGCCCAGACTGCCTTGCGTTCTGCCGGTGTCATCTCCGGTTTTTCGTACACAATGTGCTGGAACTCGTCCACCATACATCCGTATGGGACAAACGCAGCGGAATCTTCCAGATGCATTTTCAGGTAATCGTCTTTCCGGTCTCCGAAGAATAATTCCATCCAGTTATATGCGAAGTACTCCATCGACATGGAGTGGATTTCCGCTGTCTCCATTGTGATATCGGCGAACTCACGGATCTCTTCGTCTCTTAACAGATATCCCTGGAATGCATGGCCACATTCATGGGTGATGACGTCCACATCTCCGCTTGTTCCGTTGAAGTTTGCAAAAATAAACGGAGACTTGAAATTTGGAATATAGGTCATATAGCCGCCCTGACGCTTTGTTTTTCTTCCGAGCACGTCAAAAAGTTCGTTCTCCATCATAAAATCAAAAAATTCCTTTGTCTGTGGAGACAGTTCACTGTACATTTTCTGTCCTGCCGCAAGAATTTCCTCCGGTGTTCCGACCGGCGCAGGATTTCCATTCGTGAAATAGACGTCTGTATCAATATAGGAAAGCTTCTCCACACCAATACGCTGTCTGCGCTGCTCATGTAGTTTATTGGCAAACGGGACAAAGTATTCTTTCACCTGTTTCCGGAAATTTTCGACCATTTCCTTGTCATAACAGTTGCGGTTCATACGATAATAACCCAGCTCCACATAGTTTTCATAACCAAGCTGTCTTGCCTGCTCGGTTCTGTTTTTCACCATCTTATCGTAAATCTCGTCGATCTCATCTGTAACAGACAGGAAATAGTCACTGACTGACTTCCATGCTTTTCTTCTCAACTCACGGTCCGGGCTGGTCTGGAACTTTCTCATGAGAGACAGATTGTAAACTTCTCCCTCGAAAGGAATCTTCGCTGTAGCGATCAGCTTACTGTAACGGCTGCTCAATGCATTTTCTTCCTGCATTAACGGAATGATCTTCTCGTCAAAAGCCTTGTTTGCGATCTCAATATTTTTAAATGTTACTTTTCCGATCTTACTCTCCAGATAGTCTCTGTAAGGAGAATCATAAAGTACTTTTCCGTATTCATTCTCATACTGGCTGATGATCGGTCCGACCTCATCATAGAAATCGCTTTCTTTCTCATAAAATTCATCGGTCGTATCAATGTCATGGCGGATCATTGCAAGTTCCATGCTTGTCTGCACATCCGCGGTAAATTTATAGTACTCCCGGTGGATCTCAAACTGCTCCTCTCCGCTTTTTGCATTCTTCGTGCGCTCGATAATGCTCTTATACTCTTTTTCTACTTCTTCCATATCAATGCGTTTGTATGGCATTTCTGAAAATTTCATGGTGTGGTTCTCCTTTTTGTCCTGCTATAATTTATTCCTGCTGTCTTTTTCAAACCTGCATCTGTATTTCATTATATAGAGAACATTTTGTTTTTACTATCTTTTTTTTGAAAAAAGATTATAATGAATATAGTTTATCAAAAGCGAGGTTTTCCATGATTACCACAGAAGAAATTTTAAATATGAATTTTTATAAAAAAGAAAAGTTTACCGGAAGTTACAAGGGCATGCGCTACCTTGTAAAAAAAGACAAAGATGACGCGGAAAACGATATCTTCCGTGCCACAGTCTGGCCTGGACCTTATAATTTTTCAACCACTCCCGACGATCAGAAAATTTCCGCCACTTTTCCATTCACAGAAGAAGGCAGACAGCAGGCAGTCGACTGGATGAATGAGCAGTGGCGTTCCAGAAGCGAGTGGGGGATTATGATGCATTCGTGATGAACGATTGCTTTTCTACATCAAAACCAGCATTTATAATAATACCAATGCGGTTTTATTTTTTGAATCTCTCCTCCATTGTCTCCGTATCCCTGCCAGCTCCAGCCCGCATTGTCTCCCTCTGCTTTTACAAGCTGACCTTCCCCGGTTCCAACCGGAATATCTTCGGGTGAATAGTAAAATCCATAATACACAGATGATGGAGCCAGCCCAAAACCTCCCATATAAAATGCCACTACGTCTTCCGGAAATAACCCTGTCAACTGTACGCTGTAACCATTTTCCTCTTTCCACTCTTCAAACATATGTCGTCTTTCCCTTTGTTCCACTGCCAGGTAGTTTTTTGTAAACTCTGTAAGTTCTTCCTCGTTCCTCAACACAAATTTTTGTATCCGCTTTTCATAACGAAGCTGTGAGACAAGTAGCAGCGTCAAAAAAACACATATACCCAGTCCAACACTCTTCTTAACTTTTTTCTGTAATTTTCCCTGTCCATTCTTCCATTTTTGTTCTGCTTTCATCTACATCCCCCGTTTTTTGTTTTTTCCACGATACTTCCCATAAAAATAATAGAAACTCATCATCCCAGCCACACATAACAGGATATCATCGACATCCAACATACCAACTTTAAAAATATACTGCACTATTTCTATTACAAATGTAATCGTAAAGCACACCAAAAAATTCTGTTTTATTTTTCGGATTTCAAACAATTCAATCAGGAAAAATTGAAGTGGCATAAAAATAAAAAAGTTTCCGAAAATATTAATCACGATTGCATAAACATTTCCGCTTAAAAGCACTGTTCCTATTGTCCGAAACGGCACAATATTATAGTCAGTAACCGTCTGTGTTCTTTCCAGAAACGTCAGATTCATAAGCATAACTGCATAATAGATAAAGAGCACCGCCAGTACTGCCTTTTTCCGCTTTCTTCTCTCCTCCAGCTTTACCAGATAGCAGCGTTCCAACACCATTTCTCCAAGCAAAAATATCCCCGAAATCACAGTCATTCTTATCATTGTCCCAAAATAGTTTCCCTGAAAACGATATGCCTCCCGTAAATACAATAAAAACAACACAAGTGAAACCACCAAACACCCGATTCCGATTTTAAATCCTGTATTGTACTTTTCTTTCCTATTTTCCTGCACATACTCAATCACATTTGTAATATCTATATCCGCCATATGTGCTTTTGTATCATGTACAGCCTCTTCCTGCACCCGTTCTTCTCCATTTAATAATTCCGTTACCGACACATGAAGTTCTTCCGCCAATGGTTCCAGCAACGAAATATCTGGTACTCCCCGCCCAGTTTCCCACCGTGAAACAGCTTTCTCTGTCACCTGAATTTTCTCCGCCAGCTGCTGTTGTGTCATACCTTTTTCTATGCGCTTCTTTCTAATATACTTTCCTATTTTTTCCTTTTCCATCGTCCGCTCCAAATATGATTGTTCTCCTGTACGCTTTCTATCATACTCATATTTGAACAAAAATGCACCCTATGCTGCGTAGGAATAGGAATTTTTTCTGTTATTTCATTCATTTATGGGATTTTTTGATTTTCTTCTTCGAACTTAAGACATGACTACTGCATTTTTGATTATCTTTGATGTATTCTCGCGGATAAATGTCAACTCATTCACAATGAGATCTTTATATCTTTCATCTATTTCATTGTCAATATCGTATATAATTATGACAAATTTCTAATAGGTAGGACAAATAATTATGTATAAAAAATAGCCGAAAAACCTTGATTTCACTACAAAATCTTAGTTTTCCGGCTATTTTCAAAGACTGCGGGTGACAGGACTTGAACCTGCACGTCGGGGACACTAGAACCTAAATCTAGCGCGTCTGCCAATTCCGCCACACCCGCGAGCCACTTTGCCATTATATCTTAGCACTCACAAAATTGCAAGTATTTTTTCACCTGCATCTTAGCCCGCACCTCTGCTGCTCAGAGTAAATAACGGCAGTTTACTTTCGGTACAAAGATAACGGCAGTTCCAGGCCATGTGTCTCCAGCAGCTTACGATCACTTAAAATCTCCCTGGTATCCCCATCACACACAATTCTGCCCTCAGACAATAAAATCGTTCTGTCACAGGTATCCCACACAAAATCCAGATCGTGCGAAGCTATGAGTTTCAAATAAGAAAATTCATTTAATACCCGGATCAGATTTCTGCGGTTTTGCGGATCAAGTGCCGCCGACGGCTCATCCATCAGGATAATATCCGGTTTCATGGAAAGGATTGTCGCAATCGCTGCCAGTTTCTTTTCCCCACCCGATAATTTGTGGATCGGTTTTTTTGCAAGATGCCCAATATGGACTGCAGCAAGCGCCATTTTCGTTCTGTATGCGACCTCTTCTTCCGGAAGGCCGTAATTCTGCGGGGCAAATGCCACATCCTCGTATACATTTGGCATAAAAAGCTGACTCTCAGAATCCTGAAATACATAGCCAGCTATTTTTCTGATCTGTGCTAACGTTTCTTTCTGCAACGGCACATCCCCGATGCGGATACTTCCGGAGTCCGGGAAATACAGACCGACAAGTAATTTTAAAAGTGTGGACTTTCCCGCCCCGTTTGCGCCGACCACACCAATCGATGCCTGTCCGTCTGCTGTAAATGAAATATCCTGCAGGATAGGGTTTTGTTTTTCATAAGAAAATTTCAGATGTGTTACTTCTATATTAATCTGTCCCATATACTTATGTCCTCTCTTTTCAATCTGTCACAGAACCGTCAACTTTCTTTGACTGCTAAAACATCGTTCCTATCATCTGTCCAACCGCAAAATACCGCAATACAGCAAATATCACGATCCATAAAACAAGATACACTGCATCCCTGGCACAAAACCGTATCTCTTTTTTTAATCTGAATACCCCATCAAAACCACGCAGGCACATACTCTCATAGATCACCTCCGCCCGATCCATACTCCGAAGCAGCATCTGGCCCATCAGCGATCCCCACACTTTAAAATGAATGCCCTTCTGTCCCGGTGCCCGAAGTTCATACGCCTGCACGACCCTCTGCGTCTCTGCCAGCAAAACGGAAATATACCGGTAGATCAGCCACACCTGCATCACAAGAGACTTTGGAAGATGGCATATCTCAAGTGCACAGCAGATTTTTTCAATCGTCGTCGTAGCGATCAGAAGATACGATGCCGAAACCGTAAAAACACCTTTTAACATCAGCGTCAGCATGGAAATCACTCCGCCGGTAATTTCAATCTGTCCCACTGTCATGACAGGCTGCCTGTCAAAAAAAGGGTTAAATATTCCTGCCACACAGACAAGCGGCAGCACGACCCGCATTCTCCACAGCGCATCCTTCACCGAAATATCATTCATAATAAAAAGAATAACCGGATAAACTGCCATCACAAGCAGTCCGCTCAGGTTATACTTCGAAAAGGAAACGACCGTCCCTATATACAAAATTGTCACACACAATTTTACAAGTGGGTGAACCTGGTTCACCCACCTGCCTTCATTTGCCAGTTCCTCGATACTTTTGATCTCAGAAACTGCCTTTTGAATTTTACTCATGTTTTTGATTCTTTCCAAAAAATTTAAACAAATAGCAGCCTCCAACACAGACAGCCACAACTACCGCAGCTCCTGCCACACCCGAAAACGATGTTCCTGCCATGCTCTCACTGTTTTTAAATGCATAATCCGGAAGCAGCGCTGTCCACTCCTGGATATCTGCTGCCTTTTGATATGCCGCCCCTTTGGCATCTAGCTCTGTGGTTCCGGCAACTTTCTCCATAGACCATTCCAGTCCGTCCGGATTTGCCGAAGCAAACAAAGAGAGACCTCCACCGATCCAAACGGTTAAAACTGCAAGGATCGCAACTGTCTTTTTCAAAGAAAAACGTGCTTTTTGTCTCTGTGTACTTTCATCCGTTCCCCAAAGCAGCTCCGGTCTTGCCTCATAGACAAAGCAAAGCACTGCTGCCGTGATCAGTCCTTCTACCAGACCGATTGCCAGATGGATCGGCTGCATCACTGCAACAAATGTCTGAAATGGAAGCTCCGTGATACCGGAAGCTAACGTCTCTAATGTAACGGAAAATGCTCCAAGCTGCAGCGTCAGGACACAGCCAAGTACAGATGCTGCAACGATTTTCTTTTTGGATGCCCCACGGCGCATCATCGGTTTCCAGATCAGCAGGGCCCCGATAAAGCACCCATAAAATGCCATATTCCATATATTACAGCCAAGCGCTAAAAGCCCTCCGTCTGCAAACAGCAGACACTGTATCAAAAGGACTCCGATCATCGTAAGAAATCCCGCATACGGTCCAAGCAGTGCGGAGAGAAGCATACCACCACACAGATGTCCGGATGACCCTGTTCCCGGAATCGTAAAATTGATCATCTGAGTTGCAAAAACAAACGCTCCCATCACCCCCATAACCGGAACCTTTTTAGGTTCATTTAATGCCCTTACCTGTCTTACTGAATATCCGCCAGCCGCCGCTGAACAAAGATACATTGTTGTTGCAACTGCCGGTGCAACCAACGCATCTGCCATATGCATACCAAAATACCACCTTTCATTTATCTTTGACCATATTAGCAAAAATCTGGTCATACCACAAGCCTTTTATCACAGATATTTGGTTGATACTTTTATTTTTTTCCAACTAACTCACATCCTAATCCCTTCCATTCCTGCCATAATGCTCCTATTGCGAAAATGTTACATAATTGTTACAATCTTTTATGTGATCGGCCGATACACACAAAAGATTGCAGGATCATCGCAATCAAAATTAAAATAAGGAGGACGAAACTATGTGTTTTAATTTCAATAGCTGTTCCGAGTTATTTAATGCTATCTGCAAATATTTTAACCTCGGTTGTTAATAATAGCTTGTGCACTTTTCCGGCAGACTGACTGCCAGAAATATATGCCCCGGGCATCTGCCCGGGGTATTTTTCTTTTATCTGTCTAAATATCA
>OLQX01000966.1_pt1 | contig 29248 bp, 35 predicted proteins | sample 1672581 | NCBI WGS metagenome assembly OLQX01 (sample SAMEA3136701, study PRJEB25190) | human gut metagenome | reverse complement strand
GGAGCGCTGAGTCGGGAATTGATCAACAATTCCTGACGAATCGCTCCGGTGCCCGTCCGGAGGGGCTTCGGAACGGTTAGATTTTCCGATTCTTTGCAACCGCCTGGAAAACACCTACGCCATCTGCCCTGGGATTTTTTCGTCCGCCTGAAACCACTACCGAACTGCTGCTTTTTAAAGTTTTTTCCGATATTCTGCCGGACTTTCGCCCACCAGCTTTTTGAATTTCTTATGGAAATAATCCACGTTCTTGTATCCCACCTTTTCCGCAATTTCATACACTTTCAGCGTCCGGTCGCGGAGCAGTTCCTGGGAGCGTTCGATTCTTATGCGGTCCAGGTAAGAATTGAAAGTCTCGCCCACCTCGCGGGTAAAGATCTTTCCAAGATAGGAACTGTTATAGCCGAACAGCGGCGCGATCGTTTCCAGTTTCAGGTTTTCCCGATAGTTATGGTTGATGTAATAAAGGATATCATCGATGATCGTTTTGCTGCTGGGGTTCCCGATGGCGTTCATGCAGATCTCAAAATGCTCCGAGAAATACTGGAGAATCTCGTACAGGTAATATTGGTTTTCTATGAAATCGATGATCGTCGCATTGGAACTGAAAGGGACGTCCATGTTGCTGTAGGTATGGGTCAGGTTCTGCTTTACCTGCAGGTAAATATCGATGAGATAATGCTTGATCTCAGGGATATCCATGGAGGTGTGGTAAAGGTTGGATTCCAGTTCCTTCAGAGTTTCCGCGATGCGGGTCCGGTTCTGGGTCTGTATGTAATCTGTCAGCCGGCGGGAATATTCCATGGTTTTTTCATTCCAGCTTTCTCTGGGCAGTACGGAGTTGTCCAAAGGCGGGAGATCCCCGTATCCCAGAACATGCTGATTGGGTTCACAGAAGAAACGCCGGTTCAGAAGCCGGGAAGCGTCCTGGTAGGAAAGGCAGATATCTTCCAGAAGGACCAGTTCCGGGCGCAGGTTCAGGATTTTGTTCAGGGTTTCTTCGCCGTTGGACGCCTGACTGCATATGGAGAAGCCAAGAGCGTCCCAGTCGATGATATATTTTAATGCTAACTTTGCAAAAAAGTTACACTAAAGGTCTTCTGACGCTCCTCACACTTCGAGAAACGTCATAAGCTCCTGCATACTTTTACCGCTCCTGCGGAAGGCATTCATGATCTGTTTTGCCTCTATGGACTGCTTCTGTTCCTGGAGTTCAAGCAGCCTTTGGGTAAGCTCGTCAACCTTCTCCTGAGCCTTTTGAAGTTCAGCTGTTACCTTTGAGATCTCAGTCTCAATCGATGATAGTGAACGTGTCCTCGCCATAATCGTCATCCTCCTCGGGCGCTTTGTCTGTAGGTGTTTGATTGCCTGATAACTGACTGCCTATTTCTATCGCTATGCTTTTGACATCTGTATCAGACAGACCGAATGCGCTAAGTATCGTTTTTTGTTTTTTCGTAACGGCATGATCCAGGCGGTAATGGCCATTGCCCCGCCTTACCATCTCGATCTTCTCAAGTTCTCTGAGAGCAGCGGGAACGGTCATGTAGTTTGGCTTTGTTTCAAGCCTGAGCATGGTCTCCTTGAGCAGGTTATACATCCTGTTGCGAACGATAAGGGCGATAAACTCAACAAATATCTTCGCTGACAGGGCCTGTGTGGTCTGGACCCTCATGCTTTTGGACCCGATAAAGGATTTGTCCGTGCTGAAGAGCTTTTCAGAAACATCTCTGCCTTTGTAGTGGATAAGCGCCTGGGAGGCCGTCATCTCCTCGGAGGTGACGATGCAAAAGTAACCGCAGAGATCCAGTTCACGCTTTATGACGTCTTTTCGCTCGCTGTAGCCGACAAGATGACCTGCTTTGTCATACTTAAGGGTAAAATACTCCTGACATGCCTTTGATGAGGTAACCACATCTCCGATGTGCTTGTCCATATATATCTTAAATCTGTCCAGCGTAAGCTCCAGGCGTTCCCTTTCAGCCGCATGTTTGGAAGGATTGAAGTAGATATGGAAGTATCTGTCCTGCGTATCATCCTCATATAACCTGGCTTTCACAGTCTTACCGTAGACGTGATAGGCTCTGATGGAATGGTCGCGCTCAGTTTCAAATGTGCCGCGGTTTTCTTCTACAAGGGACGACACCAGGGCTTTACGGCCTTTTACCATTATAACGAAGGCATATCCGCCTTCCTCCATGTAGCGTATGTTGTCTTTGCTAAAGTAACCGCGGTCAAGTATGAAGCCTACCTTTTTATAGCCATACTCCGTCACCTTATCCACCATATGCACAAACTGGGAGACATCCGTTATGGAGCCGGGATATTCCTCATAAAACAGAGGCACCCGGTTGGTCTTATCAAAGGCTATGGCAAGGTTAAAGATAGGAATCCCCTTATTATCCTTTGCTTTGCCATACTCTATGAGATCTATGTCACCGGCATTACAGTTTTTATTTGAGGAGTCATATGAAATATATATCCTTTGCTTATGATCCCTTCTTTTATTCCAGTCGTCAAGAAACCCTATCATCTGTTCCTTAGTGACGGAAGAGAAGAACCGGCATACCTTTGAATCGCTGTATATCCTCATACCATCCGAGAACAAAGGGTGGCAAAAAGCATAGTCAGGATAGTGCTGTCCGGCGTTATCCTCTTCCACTATAAGATAGGATAAAAGATCCATAAAAAGACCACAGTCCTCAGGAAACCATTTTTCCAGAAGTTTTGGAAGCTTATACTCGTTCAGGACATAACGGATCACCACATAAGGACCTATTCTGAGACAACAGCTTCTATACGTCTCAGGCAGTTCTTCGGGAAGCATCGCTTCAGGAAAGTACTGCTGAAACTTCTCGTTAGGAAACATCTTTGTTGGATCGGAAGGATCAACCTTCCCGATGATCGTCCTTTTGGGTATGGCATACTTCTTATCAGGCTTATATTCTGCCCCGTACTGGAAGAGCACATAGGAAGATCCGCCCTTAGCCTTGGTCAGGATTTTCCCTTTTTCCGAGGGGATCTGGACAACGAAATTGTAGTACATGCAGTTCCTCCTTTTTAGTGTAACCGTTGCACTAAAATTATATCACTAAATCGGAGGTTTGGCAAGCAAAAATCGCGTAAAATAAGGCTTTAAGCGACTTTTTACGTTCAAAACAGAACTTTAGTGTAACTCGCATGCAAAGTTAGCATTATAATAAAAGGGAACTCCAGAGGACAAAAAAGGAACACCGGAAGGCGGAACTTTTACCGAAGTTTTCTTCTCATGTAATGCGGCATACCGCCTGTACACGGATGGCAGAGAGCCGGATGGATATAAAGGTTTTGCAGTATATTATGGGACATACACATATTGACGTGACAATGGACGTATATAATCATCTGGGCGACCGGTCAAGGATTGAAAAAGAGGTGTCCCGGCTGGATGATATGGCCATAAATTTCTGACACCAAAAATAAAAAATTGGTGTCAAATTGGTGTCAAAACCGGGAAAATGCAGAAAATTAGAAAAAAGAAAGGCTGTGAACCCAGTAAAATCAAGGGTTCACAAAAAATTCACAAAATATTAGCACTCACCTCTTGACAGTGCTAATAATAAGTATTATATTACATGTAGAACAAAGGAAGGGGATCAAAAGAGAGAGATCGATAGAGATTCCCGGAAAGGTTCCAAAAGAAGTTTTTAATTCAAGTGTATATAAATAGTCGAATGGAGGAATGACTTATGTTGATGCCTAGTATTTTTGGAGAAAATTTATTTGATGATTGGATGGACTTCCCATTTGAAAGAGAATTTTTTGGCAGACGTAATCCTCTGTATGGAAAGAACGCAAAGAACATTATGAAGACCGATGTGAAGGAAACCGACAGCACCTATGAGCTGGATGTGGATCTTCCGGGATTCAAGAAAGAGAATATCAGCGCTCAGCTGGAGGATGGTTATCTGACCATTACCGCAAACAAGGGCCTGGATAAGGACGAGAAAGATAAAGATGGCAAGTATATCCGTCAGGAAAGATACAGCGGCAGCTGCTCAAGAAGCTTTTATGTTGGCGAAGGTGTTACTCAGGATGAGATCCACGCAAAGTTTGAAGATGGTATCCTGAAGCTGTCGATTCCTAAGAAGGATGCGAAAGCTGTAGAGAAAAAGAATTATATTTCCATCGAAGGGTGATGGATAAGTGAAACCGGGGCCATGAAAACCATGACCCCGGAGATAAAGATCTTCTGAATGTGATGTTGAAAACAATCCTTGATGACGGTTACCCGCCGGAAGGGTCTTTTGTGCCGCTGACGGAGGATGTGGTTACACCAAAAGGCTGGACCTGCATTGACGGAACCGTATATATGGATCCCCAGGGGACGCCGTACTTGATCTTTTCCCATTCCTTTGAGGATGTGCCGGACGGAGACATGTGCATGATAGAGCTGTCCCGTGACCTGACCCGGGCTGTGGGCGACCCGGCCGTGCTGTTTTCTGCCAAGGATGCCCCATGGGCCAAGCCGGTGCCATTTGCCAAAGAGGAGTTTCATATGGACGGGGATGTATATTTCACCGATGGGCCTGCGGTTTACACAACCGGTGATCACCGTCTGATCGTTATATGGTCCAGCTGGGGAGATCACGGCTACAGTGTAGGTATGGCTGTTTCTGACAGCGAGGATATTAAAGGCCCCTGGCGCCATCTGGAAAAACCACTGTTTCCGGAAAATGGCGGCCACGGCATGATGTTTACGGATCTTCATGGAGAGGCACGGTATGTGCTCCATTATCCCAATGATTTTTACAAAGAACGTCCCCATTTTTACCGGTTAAAGGAAGCCGGGGACGGATTAGAGCTTGAATAATGAAATGACCTGCGGCGCTGTATTTCCTGAGATTTCGGGAAATGCAGCGCCGCATTTTTGGACCTTGCAGGCACATGTTTACAATTTTGCAATGGTACTGACAATGTGAGTGCCGGATATTTTTTCATAAAAAAGCCGTTTATGAAGGACGGCCATAATGGCGGCAAAAAATAAATAGAAAAAGTAAATGCCGGAAACCATAAGGCTGAGGAGGGCCAGCCCGGCGGCAGCTGCGGACCGTCTGTCAAGCTGATACCAGCGGGTACGGACATTTTTAAAGGATGCGATCCGGGTTTTGGTAATGAATTTTCCAAAAGTCCGGCCCTTAAATACCATAGGTACCAGGGAAAAATAAAGGAACAGGACCATTGCCCCAAAGTGAGGAATGTCCAGATGAAAAATCCTTAAAAATGTTGAGGCCAGGCCGCCTAAAAGGGCAACAACGATCAGGTCAAACATGGCGGAAATCAGGCGCCGGGTCAGGGAAACCTGCCGGCCCCGGTGGAAGCTGACTTTGTCGATCCGCTCCCGAGAGGGCAGTATTTTTAAAAATGGTGAAATGATAGCGTAGCCAAAAACACCCCCTAAAGTATTTGCCAGAAGATCGTCTACGTCAAAAAGCCGGTAGCTTCTTGGATAAATAAAGTAAAGTCCCGAAAGCTGGGTCAGCTCAAAAAACAGGGACAGGCAAAAAGACAGGATCAGTGTTTTAAGAAAACGGCATTTAAAGTAATACCTTAAGTAAATCCCAAAAGGCACGGTCATGATCACATTAAATAAAAACTGGAAAAATGCCGGGTTAAAGATCCCTGTATAGGTTCGGGGCTGGGACGGGACGATGTGGGCCCGTCTCAGAATATCTCCCACAAATTTAAAGGGAACCAGCTGCATCCGGGCTCCGGTCATGGCGGAAACTTCGGCGATGGAAGGCAGAGGCAGGATCACCAGAAAATAAATGCACATTAAATAAAGGATAAATGAATAAACGATAATAATGCGCAGACTTAAAACAGATCCGTATTTATGATAATTAAAAACCACATAAGGCAATGTAAATAAAAAGGCAACAATAGGAAAAAGTATAAAAGCCTGAAGGATGACTACCGGATAGTCGCCCATAAAAACCTTCCTTTCATTTGGGGCCGGTCTAAATAAAAAGACAGGGCCGGATTTCTGGTCATATCATGCCAGGGCTTGGACTCTGGCATCATCTAACCATTTTATCACAAATTATTCTCACCGTTCCTGAAAAAAAGCATAAAAATCTTAAGATAATTTAAACCTCTAAGATCATCGAAAGCTCTAAGGCGATTTAAAGGAACATCTGTCAGGACCGATGCCCTAAAGGGACGTCACAGGCTATGAACGGAAAAAATTTACCCGGACCGTTTTTCCTGGCGGAAGCGCAGGGGCGTTATCTGGTATTTTTGGCGGAAGGCCCGTATAAAGCCGGTGCTGCTGCCGTACCCGCAGGTCCGGGCGATTTCCTCAATGGTGGCGCTGGTATGGACCAGCAGTTCTGAGGCTCTGGCCATGCGGCAGTCTTTGATAAAAGCCCCGATAGTGGTGTGATAGCACAGATGAAAGCCGGTCTTTAGTTTTTGTTCATTGAGAAAGACTTTATGTCCCAGCTGGGCAATGGTCAGATTCACTTCGGGGTTTTTCAGGATCATTTGGCGGACCTGCTCAATGGCCTGAAAGTCCTGCTGAGTAAAAGTAAGCTTCCTTTGGCCCACATAGATCATGGGACGGTTCCCTTCAGGAGAAAAATACCCTTTGGCGGCAGCCTGGGACAGGAAGCCAAGGCACTGGAGGATCATGCCTTCCAGGATTAACGGAGTCAGGTTTTTTAGCTCCTGAAAAGAGGAGAGCTGGGATAAAATGGCGGATACAGGGGATGGAAGCAGGTTTTGGGTAACATTGTCAGGGCGCTGTCCTAAAAGCTCTGTATGAGGCTCCAGGCTTTTCACGGCACTAATATAGTCAAAGGAGAGGGCGATCTCAATGCCTTTATAGTGAGCGCCGGACTGCCAGTATTGAACGCCTTTGATATTTTCTTCTTTAACGATAAAATTTACCGGTGAAGATGACCGGGTTTTAACCCCTTCCACATGAAAACGGGTCTTGCCTTCATAAAAGCTTCCAAAACGCAGGATCGGCCCGGCGTTGTGAAAGGACAGGTGAAATGTTTTAGGAATTTTATAATCGCCAATGGTAAGGACATAGGCATCCGGACGGTGATACACAAAGCAGCAGCCATTTTCCGGGTGGGCGCTGTTTTGCCACAGAGAGCCCGGTCCCAAAGGCGTTTCTGTGTAGTCCATCTGTTTAAAGATCATTTTCTGAAAGTTCATATGGGTCTTTAAGGACATTTTTAACCCTCCTTGCAGGATAGATAAACCAAAAAGGTTCATAATATAAATCAAAACGGTGCATTTTAGATTATATGTTGAATTTTATACAGGTCTATGATAACATACTTTCCGGTTGGTTAGCTATAACTAATTTATATAACGCCAGCAACAAAAGTATTGAGGATACTGTTCACACAGCAGCCAGACACTTGCTGTATGGCTGCGTAAGAACGTGATTCAGGTACGGAGTGAGTCCGTATCTTTATGCCCATAGACTGGGCAGATCATTGATATACAGGATTCCAGAAAGGAGCAATTTTATGAGCAATTTCAGAGTGATTTCTTTATTTTCCGCAGCAGTTATGGCAGCCGGACTTTTGGCCGGCTGTGGTTCAAATACGGGTTCAACCCAGGCGGGGAGCGGGGCAGAATCTCAGGTACAGACCGAAACCCAGGCTCAGGAAGCTTCCGGCAGCCAAAGTGAAACCCAGGCGGCCGGGGATGCTGAGGGCGGCATGCGCACCGTAGAAACAGATAAGGGAACTGTGGAGATCCCGGAAAATCCCCAGGTGATCTTTTCCGACTATTATCTGGGAGAATTTCTTGCCGTAGGGGTAAAGCCGGTGATCGCCTCCCCCTATTCCCTGTCTAATCCTTTTTTGGCGGATTATGTAGACGGGATTCAGGAAATGAACGTGGCCAGCGCAGAGACCTCTTTGGAAATGATCGTTGAGGCCCAGCCGGACCTTATTGTGACGATTACAGAGGCGGATTATGAAAAATACGCGGCCATAGCGCCCACAGTTTATATTGAGGACGGAAAGCGCACCGATGAGGAGCTGTTCCGCTATATTGCCGACCTGGTTGGGAAAAGCGATGAGGCGGAGGCCTATATTGCGGACTTTAATCAAAGGGTTATGGACACAAAAGATGAGATCCAGGAGATTGTCGGTGACCGGACTGTTTCTATTGTGGAGGTTTGGCCTCAGGAAATTTACGTTATGGGAAGCCATTTTGCCCGGGGCGGAAGTATTTTGTATGATATGTGGGAATTAAAGGCGCCGGAAGTGATCCAGGAGGAAATGGTGGATGGGGATACCACTTATGAAGTCGTTTCCCTGGAGGCGCTGCCGGATTACGCGGGAGATTTTATTTTGTATGGTGTTTTGGCGGATACGGACAGCGCTTTTGTGGAGGATTCTCAGCTGTGGAACAGTCTGGACGCGGTGAAGGAAGGCCGGGTACTTTCTTATGAGCAGGTGGCCTTTATGCACCGGGATCCCATTACCTTAAACGCTCAGCTGGATATTTTCCTGGAGTTTTTCAGAAGCTTTAAGGAGGAAGCATGAGTCGTTTCGCAAGAAAGAAGTTTCTTTTGTTCGTGCTGGCAGGAAGCGCTGGCGTCGTCGCGGCCGCAGTGCTTTCTGTACTCTATGGAAGCACAGATATTCCTGTGTCAAAGATCTGGCAGGCGCTGACCGCCCCGGATCTGACGGACCAGCAGCAGATCATTACTTATGAGCTGAGGATTCCAAGGACTTTAGGCTGTATGCTGGTAGGGGCGGCATTTGCTGTGGCCGGAGCCATTATGCAGGGCGTGACCCGGAATCCTCTGGCGGATTCCGGGCTTTTAGGGATTAATTCCGGGGCCACTTTTGCCCTGGCTTTATGTCTGGCTCTTCTTCCCGGGATCAATTTTTCCGGCACTGTGCTTTTATCTTTTTTGGGAGCTTTGGGGGCCATGGTCATTGTTTACGGGCTCATGAGCCTGAAGCGGCAAAAGCTGGACCCGGTGCGCCTTGTGCTGGCGGGAAGCGCTGTGAGCCTGTTTCTTTCATCTTTAAGCCAGGGGATTTCCATGTTTTATAATATCGGCTATGATCTGACCTTCTGGACCGCAGGCGGTGTATCGGGCATCAGAGGCGCCCAGCTGGTCTTTGCGGCTCCTGTGATCCTGGCAGGATTGGTATGCGCAGTTATTTTATCCAGAAGGATTTCTTTATTAAGCTTAGGGGATGAGGCGGCCCGGGGACTGGGCCTTGGAATTGAGCGGACCCGGTCGCTGTGTCTTGGCGTTGTCCTCCTTTTGGCAGGGGGCGCCGTAGCCCTTGCCGGTCCCATATCCTTTGTGGGCCTTTTAGTGCCCCATGTGGTCCGCTTTTTTGTTGGGGCAGACTACCGGTCCATTATTCCATGTTCTATGATCGCCGGAGCATTTTTTATGCTTATTGCGGATATAATATCCCGCACCATTAATGCTCCCGCGGAAACTCCTATTGGTCTTGTATTTGCTGTCGTTGGCGTCCCATTTTTTATATGGACGGCCCGGAGGGAGGAAAGAAATGTGGACTAAGCATTTAAAAAAGAAAGGCCGTCAGGCCACGGTGATTACTGTGCTTATCGTGCTGCTTTTTGTGGCTGTGTGGGCAGATATTAATGCCGGCTACCGGCAGATCACCCTGGCTCAGCTTTGGCAGATCCTAACCGGTCACGGGGAGGCAGGACTGACCTATACATTGATCCATCTGAGACTTCCCCGGGTGCTGACCAGTCTTTTGGTAGGCGTGGGCCTGGCCGTGTCCGGCTGTGTGATCCAGGGAGTGTCAAGAAATGATATGGCGGAGCCGGGAATCCTGGGAATTAATGCGGGAGCCGGACTGTTTGTTGCCGGTTTTATCGTGTTTTTTTCAGGCAGCGGTCTGAGCGCTTCCCTGCTTTTGCCTTTTCTCGCTTTTGCCGGTTCTGTGTGTACGGCGCTGGTGGATTACCGCCTGGCCCTGACCCGGCAGGGGCTGTCACCGAGACGGCTGCTCCTTATTGGCGTGGCCATGTCTACAGCCATTTCCAGTGTGACCACCATGCTCATGCTGCGCATGTCTGACAGCGAGTATGCCTTTGTGCAAAACTGGCTGTCCGGAAGTATCTGGGGCGCTACATGGCCGAATGTGGTCATGCTTTTTACAGGACTGGTCCTTTTTACAGGGTTTGTATTTTATAAAAGCCGCACCTTAAATGTACTTACACTGGGGCATCAGACCGCCACAGGGCTTGGGGTGTCTGTTTCCCGTCAGACGGTGATCCTGCTGGGAGCGGCTATTGCCATGTCCAGTTTGTGCTGCACTGTTGGCGGAGGCTTAAGTTTTGTAGGCCTTGTGTGCCCTCACCTGGCCCGGCGTCTTGTAGGGCCTAATTTTAAAATATTGATCGGGACCACAGTTCTGACCGGGGCGCTTTTAATGACGGTTTCTGATATTATTTCCCGGACGCTGCTGTCCCCAAATGAAATTTCGATTGGGATCGTGGCCGCGGTCATTGGCGCGCCATACTTTTTATACTTATTGATCCGGTCTTGAGAAAGGAGGAACCTATGGAAGCCATATTAAAAGGGGAAGGCATATCGGTAGGGTATCAGCAAAACACCATTATCCAAGAGATGGACGTGCAGATTCCTAAAGGTCAGATCACTTCCATTATCGGGCCTAACGGCTGCGGAAAATCCACGCTTTTAAAGGCTCTGTCCCGGATGATGCCTGTTAAAACCGGTCAGGTGATCCTGGACGGGCAGCAGATTGCCCAGCTGCCTACCATCCAGGTGGCTCAGAAAATGGCCATTCTCCCTCAAAGTCCCCAGGCTCCCGGCGGCCTGACGGTGGAGGAGCTTGTGGCTTACGGACGTTATCCCCACCAAAAGGGCTTCGGAAAGCTGAAATCTGAGGATCATAGGGCCATTCAGTGGGCCCTGGAAATGACCCATATGGAAGCGTTTGCCCAAAGAAATATTGACGCCCTTTCCGGCGGTCAGCGGCAAAGAGCCTGGATTGCCATGGCCCTGGCTCAGGATACGCCGCTGATCCTTCTGGATGAGCCCACCACATATCTGGACATGGCCCATCAGCTGGAGGTGCTGGAGCTGCTGAAAGATCTTAATGAAACCTCTCACAAGACCATTGCCCTTGTGATCCATGACCTGAATCTGGCGGCCCGTTTTTCCCACTGGATGATCGCCATGCGTGAGGGAAAAGTGCTGTACGAAGGCACAGCGGAAGCGGTGATGACCAGGGAAGTTCTGGCGGATGTGTTTTCTTTGGACGCTTATGTGGATAAAGATCCGTGGACCGGGCGCCCTATGTGTGTAACCTATAGGATCAAGCCGGTGTATTCAAAAAACTGAAGAAATCAGGATTTGGAGTGTCCCATGTTTGGGATGCTCCTTTTGTATTTCAGGACGTCTGATGTAGGCGGAGAATGGGCTTAAAATAATGACTGATTTTGAAAGAAAGTGACTGATTGTGAACTATATATCTGAACTTCCCCCAAAATTGACACTCAATAAATTGGCACTCATTGGGGAAGCTGAAAAAAGCCCGTAAAATCAAGGAAAATCCCATTTTTCACTTGTATTTTTTGGAAAAATATGGCATAACACAAGAGAAGCAATTAACCCTCAAACATTAAACGGATGGAGTGCCATATGTACCTGGACTGTACGATAAAGATACCTGATTCAAACGGGAAAATCACGAAGAAGACAATCAAGGGAACGACGTATATCTATTATGAATACGCGCGGATTTATCTGAAAGATAAAAAGTATAACACACCGAGACGGATATGTATCGGCAAGCAGATTCCGGGCCAGCCTGCACTCATGTTGCCGAATGACAAGTTCTTAAAGATGTTTCCACAGGAAATCCTGCCGGAAGAGAAACAGGGATACCGAAGTGGCTGCCTTCGTATTGGGGCTTATATTGTGATTCGGAAGGTCATATCTGACTACAGATTGGATCTGATGCTTGCAAGAATCGTTGGAAAGGATGCGGGGCTGTTTCTGGATCTGGCTGCCTATACAATCATTACCGAAGGAAATGCCGCCCAGTATTATCCGGATTATGCTTTCAACCATCCATTGATGACAGAGGATATGCGTATATACAGTGATTCGAAAGTGTCCGATTTTCTTAGCCGGACTACGACAGACCAACGGATTCTGTTTTTGAATGAATGGAACGAGAAGAGAGATCATAGGGAAAGGATCTATATTTCTTACGATTCCACAAACAAAAACAGCCAGGCCAGCGACATCGATCTGGTAGAGTTTGGCCATCCAAAAGATGACCAGGGGAAAGAAATCTTTAATTATTCCATTGCCTATGACCGGAATAATAGAGAGCCTTTGTTCTACGAGTCTTATCCCGGAAGCATTGTAGACATATCCCAGCTTCAGTATACGCTTGGCAAAGCGAAGGGATATGGGTACAGACGGGTTGGGTTTATTCTGGACCGGGGATATTTTAGCAAGGAAAATATCCGGTTCATGGATGATAATGGATATGATTTCGTTATCATGGCCAAGGGGATGAAAAAACTGGTCAGCGATATCATACTGGAGCGAAGAGGAAGTTTCGAGGATGATCGGAAAAACAGTATCCGCGCCTACAAAGTCAGTGGCACAACTGTTCGGCGGAAACTATATGCAGATGATGAAAAAGAGAGGTATTTCCATATTTATTATAGTGACAGCAAAAGGCAGTCTGAGCGGGAAAAATTTGAAGATAAAATTGACCAGATGGGAAAGAAACTAAAAGACTGTATGGGGCTGCCAGTTCGTCTGAGAGGAGATTTTATTAAATATTTCGATCTGGTGTACTGGCATGAAGGCCTGGAAGATGAGAAGTTCATGTCCGGAATCGAAAAGACAGAAATCATCAACCGGGAGATACAGCTTTGTGGTTATTTTGTGATTGTGACTTCGGATAAGATGACAGCAGAGGAAGCGCTGACGTTGTATAAGAGCAGAGATGGATCGGAGAAACTCTTCCGGGGAGATAAATCGTATCTCGGAGCGCGGAGTGAACGGGTTTACTCTAATGAGTCAATGGATACAAAGATATTTATAGAGTTTGTAGCCACGATTATCCGAAGTAAGATATATACCTGTCTGAAAGACGAAATGGACCGACAGGAACACAGGAGAAATTTCATGACAGTGCCTGCAGCCATAAAGGAACTGGAAAAGATAGAGATGCTAAAAGGTGCTGATAATGAATACCGTTTGGATTATGCAGTTACTGAAAGACAAAAAGAGATCCTGAAAGCTTTCGGCCTTACAGCATCTAATGTACAGAAACAGGCGGCTGCAATCAGTTCAGATCTGGCAAGGATTGAGGTTAAGGAGTTTGAAAAAGCAGCAAACGAACAAATGAAAACACTGTGATGTGGGAGGGCAGGAAGATGGCAAGACGGGTTGTGATATTAGAAGAAAAGATAGAGAAAGTTCAGATCAATGTGGCCGAAACAAAAGTGAAATACGACAAGGCAGTTGATGAATTGGAAAAGCTTCTGATGAAACGGAAAGAGCGGGATAACAAGCAGCTTCTGAAAGCATTCTCAGAAAGCGAGAAAACCCTTGCAGAAGTCATTGAATTCCTGCAAGGGAATAAGTCGTCAGAAGATTGAGCGTTACATAACAATTGGACAGGGGAAGAAAAAGCATGATGACACTAACGCAGTATAAAAAAGTAATTAAATCTTTAACCAGAGATGAATTAGAAGCGCATTTATTTGAAATATTCAAATCTTCTAAAGTTTTCAAGGATATTGAAAGCAGTTGTTGGAACGTAGCATCCAATGATGAATTGATGGCCAGTCTGCGGAAACGATTAGAAAAGGTTTTCTGGAAGGAACAGTTTTCTTTGAGTGAATGCAAAGGTGTGCTGAATGACTACCTAAGCAGAACCGTAGATGAAGGAACGAAGGCTCTGATGCATCTGGCTTTTGCTGCCGAAGCCGCAGAACTTAGTGCAGCATACGGTGACTATGGGGAAAAATTTTACAACAGCCTTGAATCCTCAGCTGAAAAATTTCTGAATTATGCAAAACTGCATCCGGATTTCTTCAGCCTCCACGAAACAGAATTCGAAAATCTCATATCTACTGCCGATCCTCTGGGGTATGGCGTATCAGATGATCTGGGATATATGATGGAAAACGTTCGCATAGAACTCGGGTATTATGATGATCCAGATGAGAACAAATGATGACTGCAATTAGCGTTGAGGGTTAAAAAACTCAGGAAGTTAAGGTTCCATGACAAAGCCGGTGACTGCGGCAGCAGTCATGATGCTGGTGGAGAGAGGCAAGATCGATCTTGCCCAGCCGGCGCCGATGTGCTGGGCGCTGTGGTGGAGGCGGTCACAGGCGTGACCTTCGGTGAGTTTCTCCGGGAAGAATTTTTTGGTCCGCTGGAGATGCCGGATACAGATTTCTATGTGCCGCAGGAGAAACAGGACCGTCTGATCGTTCCGTATATGTGGGATGCGGAGAAAAAGCTGATCCCTTACAAAGGGTGCAATCTGGCGATCATGAACGATATGGCGGTTCCCAATGCGTTTGAGTCCGGCGGCGCGGGACTTGCCTCAACCATTGATGATTACGCGCATTTTGCAGGAATGCTGATGGCGAAGGGCGTTTATAAAGGAAAGAGACTGATGGGAGAACGCACCGTAGAGTTTCTGACCACCGGGGCGCTGACGCCGGGCCAGCGCCGGGGAATGGATTCCTGGCTGGCGCTGGAGGGACATACCTATGGAAATCTTATGCGTGTGCTTACAGAGCCGGGCAGAGCCATGGCGATGGGAAGTCTTGGGGAATACGGCTGGGACGGCTGGGAAGGATGTTATTTCGCCAACTGTCCGAAGGAAGGGCTGACGATCCTGCAGATGCCCGCCGTACACGCATCCCACCTGCGCCCGGCGGCTTTCTGGCTTTTGGCGAGCTTTGATTTTGGTAAATGGTGGTGTGGATTTTTGATGTGTATTATTCTTATAACGAAATTTTTAATGTGTTTCAAGATGAGGAAAGCTGCCTGAATCGGGAAGACAGATACTCTGGCGTCCGGACTTGGGCAGCTTTTTTGTCTTAGATTTGTTTGATTTGCAGTTGTTTTCGATTATCTTATATCCGGACAGTTTTTCCGCTTTCTATTTTCAGGATCTTGTCGTCGGCGGTTACCCAGACGTCCAGTGCGGATGGATTGTACAGAAGTTTCTGGTCGCAGGATACTACGAGCTGGTCCAGGGCCTGCATGTACAGGTAGATTTCCATGTTGGAAGCGCGCCAGACGTCTTCGGCGGCTCCGAATTTCCGGCAGATTTGTTCCATCAGATCCCAGTTGTCGTTTCCGTCCAGTTCGTAACTGTGTCCCCAGAGATAAAACAGAGACAGATTATCGCTGTTCATGGACAGAAAACGGTCGATCAGTTCCGGGGTCTCTTTTTCCATATAGTGGCAGGTGGGGTGCCAGGTCAGATAGTCTTCCGGAAAGCCAAAGGAATGTGTGCTCTTTACGGTACGGGAATAGCAGATGCCAAGAGAATGCAGAATTTCTACCACTTCCGTGCTGTAAGTGCCGTAGGGATATGCCATTCCCCGCACCGGATATCCGGCGATTTCTTCCAGGTTCCGGCGGTCGCTGTAAACCTCGCTGATGATCCCTTCGCGGGAAAGTTTTACGAGATCCGGGTGGTGGGAAGTATGGACGGCAAGCTCAAAATCACGGTAATTTTCTTCCACTTCCTCTCTGGAAAGACGTGACACTTCGATGTTCTTATAATTCCAGGTGTGATCGCCGTCGAACATTCCGGAATTCAGATTGAATGTTGCTTTGATACCATGGGTGCGGAACAGATCCATCAGCCGCAGATCCTGGCGGACCCCGTCATCAAAGCTGAACGTGACGGCTTTTCGAAGGCCGCCGGGAAAACAGTTTTTGCAGATCATGAAGATACCTCCTTGTATTCGTACAAATTGTGAAATATGTGCTTTTGCAGTTTCTATTGTAGCAGATTATCCTGGATTTGTTGAAAAAATTAGGAAAAAAATAAGATTTTACCATCAGGAAATTTAATATTATCTGCTAAAATAGCGAATAGATTTTAAAAAGGGCGATTTCGCCAGGGAGGAAGAAGTATGGAATACGAATTAACAGTACAGGAGACTTCGCGGCAAAAAGAATTTTCATTCTATAATATCTTCTGGATTTTTGTCGCGGGCGGTGTGATTGGATGTATTTTAGAGACGATCTGGTGTTGTTTTGTGTTTGGGGAATACAGCAGCAGGAGCAGCAATCTGTTTTTTCCGATCAGTACCGTCTGGGGACTTGGGGCAGTGCTCTTTACTCTGCTTTTGAAGGAAAATATGGAAAGCAGTTCCGGACTGATTTTTCTGAAAGGTTACATAATGGGGGGAATGTTTGAATTCGCCTGCGGCTTTCTCTGTGAAAAGGTTCTGGATGTGACATTCTGGGATTATTCGGCTCTGCCGTTTTCCCTGGGAAGATATGTGAATCTGGTGTTCTGCTGTTTTTGGGGACTGGCGGCTCTTTGCTGGTGCAGGAAGATTTATCCGATGATCCGCAGAATCCTGATGGAAAAGACCAGAAAAAGCAGCCGGCTGCTGACCCAGGGGTTTGCGGTATTTATGCTGCTGACGACGCTGATGTCCGGGGCTGCGCTTCTCAGGATGAGCGAACGCAGCCAGGATCTTCCGCCGCAAAACCGTTTTGAGCAGTATCTGGATCAGCATTATTCTGACGAGATCCTCCAGAAGTGTTTTCCGAAAATGAAACCGGCGGATCTTGTGATCCCATCCGACCAGTATCTTGCGGACAGATAACAGAATGTGTTATATTTTTCTGCCCAGCATCTCCGGATTCGCTGCGAAAGAAAGGGCGGTTTCTTTTGTGATCTGTCCGGAGCGGAAGAGCTTTGCGAGGCAGGTATCCATTGCCATCAGGTTGTCGTTGTTGGCGGAGGAATAGAGGATTCCGTCGATCTGCGGTACCTTTCCATCGCGGATCATATTTCGGATCGCAGGATTCATCATCATGATCTCAAAAGCCGGAACCAGTTTTCCGTCAACGGAAGGCACCAGCTGCTGGCAGATCACTGCCTGCAGTACCATGGAAAGCTGTACGGCGATCTGGCGCTGCTGGTTGGCAGGAAAGACATCGATGATCCGGTCGATGGTGTTTGCCGTGCCGATGGTGTGCAGGGTGGAAAATACAAGATGTCCCGTCTCGGCGGCGGTCATGGCTACCTGTATCGTCTCGAAATCACGCATTTCGCCCAGCAGGATGACATCCGGGCTCTGGCGCAGAGCCGCCCGCAGAGCCGCCACATAGCTTTCCGTATCGGTGTTGATCTCACGCTGGCTGACGATACTTTTGTCATGGCGGTGGAGATATTCCAGCGGATCCTCCAGAGTGATGATATGTTTCTCCTGGGTGTGATTGATATGATCGATGATACAGGAGAGGGTGGTGGATTTTCCGCTGCCTGCCGGGCCGGTGACCAGCACAAGCCCCTTGTTCAGCGCGGAAAGCTGAATGATATTGTCGGGAATTCCCATTTCTTTCGGGGAGGGCAGTGTAAATGTAATGATACGGATAACTGCGGCAAGAGAACCCCTCTGTTTATAGGCGCTGACACGGAAACGTGAGATGCCGGGCAGCGCAAAGGAAAAATCATCGTCTCCCGTCTGGTTCAGGGTGTCCATGTCCCGTTCTCCCGCAAGATGGTAAATGTCTTCAATCAATTGCCGGGTATCGTCCGGAAAAAGCCGTTCCGAATCGTCCTGCACGACCTGATCGTTCAGGCGGTAAGAAAGAGGACGGCCTGCGATGATAAAGAGATCGGAAGCTCCGAGAGCGGAAATTCTCTGAAGAAGTTCCGGTGTATTTGTGTTCATATCAATTACCTCCTGATCTATAGATAAAATCTGCGATTCTTCAGTCAAGATTCCTTGGAAGAAGTTCCATGGATTGGTCTCCCTGCCATTCTTTGGTGGAAATCTCTGCAAATTCTGAAATTGTATAAAGGGATGCGTCCTCCCCGTCCGGTTCATGGGTGGTCAGACGGACGGAAAGTTCGGAAGTCTCGTCGATGGGAATGATGAAGGCATACTCAGGTTCTGCCTGTTCCCAGGCGCCGTCTGCCCAGTATTCCTGAAGGGTGCGGTCGATGCCGGCGATTTCCTGATACGCCTGATTGACCGCTCGATAGTAGGCTTCGGTGCGTTCCTGTACCTGATCGTTGTATCGGGCGTTTCTGTTTGCCGTGAGCAGGGAGAGCGCCGCGAAAGTGACCATACAGAGGATCACGAAAACTGTCAGGATGGAAGTTGTTCCGATGTTGACCACCGGGTATTTTTTCTTGTTCATGAATCACGTTCTCCTTTCACGGATGGGTCAGCGTAACGCTTCAGCCGGCTGAACGGTTACAGGTCAGCCGCTTCGGGCGTGTGATACTGTACCTGCAGTTCATAGAGGACAGCATCTTTGCCAGGATCTTCCACAAGGATCTCCGCGGTGGAGAAGGAAGGCGCGTCCTCGTTGGCTGCTTCGTGGGAAACGGAGACAGTCATCTGCCATACCGCTTCCGGACCGGGTGCGCAGTTCTTCCAGTCTTTGTCGAAAAAGATCATACAGCTTTCGGAAGAGTTTTCGGAAAAGTCAGTACCGGAAGCATCAGAGCCGGCAGCATCAGAATCCGCGGTTACGGAAGAGGAAGCGGACATGGAGGCCGCTTCCGGAAATACCTCCGGGATCAGGCGCAGGGTGCCGTCTCCGGCATAAAAGGCGGAGGCTGCGCTTTCCGCCTGCAGAAGTGCCTGATTTTTTGCCGAACTCTCATCGCTGATCTGCTTCGCCCGGGCAAACAGCTGGATACATACGGAGCTGGCGATCGCAAAGAAAAAGATGGAAATCATCAGCTCAATCAGAAAGAGGCTGGAACGTCTCTGTGTACCTGTACCGGATTTCATGGCTCCACCTCACTTTCTGAAACGCCGGAGCTTTCACTGCCCGCGCTGCGGGAATCTGTTTCGGCGCTGTCAAACTCTGCATTTGTGCTGAAAGGATGCAGCAGCAGGGAGGACGTCATGCCGTCCTCCGTAGTGATCGAGACGCGGTAGAGGGCATCTGCCAGACGTTCGATCCCGAAATCCGAAAGGGTGAGCAGCGGCGTGCCGTAATCCGGGTCCGCAGGCGCATCGGATTTTGTGAACAGTTCGTACAGAGAACCGTTATATTCATAAATATAGGTCGTGTAGGATTCACCATCGTAGTCCTGAGTCAGCATGAGAGCAGTGTTGCCCCCCACCGTTCCCACAGACAGCGCGCCATTGGAATCCGCCTGGCGGAGTTTCTCATTGACGTAAGAGAGGGAGGTGCGCAGGGTGTAGTCTTCCTGACTTTTCTCCGTGATATTCCGATAGGCTCCCGCGCCGACGGCGATGACCATCACCGAGGAGACCAGGAACACGCCGAACAGAGCGGCTGCAAACAGGAAGTCGATCACATGATGAAATCGTTGTGTTTTCATTCGGTCTGTCCCTCCCCTTTGCGGATCACGGTAATCTCCGGCATGATATTCCTGCCGGCCGGCTGGTAGTCCACAAAGAAAGAATCGTGGTCATACCGGATCCCGTAATTTTCTTCAAGATATTCCAGATTCTCCGGATAAAAGCCTTCCACTGCATAGCACTGGATCGTACTCTGGCGCAGCGCCTGGATCAGGTTCTGTTCCTGTTCTTCCAGGGAGCGGCCGGACAGACTCTGAACGGCGGTATACAGCAAAAACAGGATGCCGAAGAAGAGCAGAACAGAAATAACTCCGGAATACTGCCGGCGTGATTTCTCCATCTGAAATCGTTTCATAGAAATTTAACTCCTTTCCGGATGGCGGTCAGAATCCGCTCAAAATACCCATCAGCGGAAGCATCACCGACAGAAGGATCAGCCCGGTCACTACCGAGAGGACTGCTACCAGTGTCGGCTCCAGAATCCCGATGGTGTGGCTGATCTTCTCGTCGATCTCTTCCTCGTAGCGGTCGGCGATCTTCTGCATTACTTCGTCAAGCGAACCTGTCTTATATCCAACCGTTACCATCCGTGCGTAGAGGCCGGAGAAAATTTCCGATTCCGCCAGGGCGGAGGAAAGATCTTCACCGGATTCTGTCAGGCTACGGCACTTGTCCAGCTTTTCCTGAAATACCGGGTTTTCGCTTAAACTTCCTGCCATCGCAAGGCTTTCCTCGGTGGTCAGACCGCTGCGGAGGGTCAGAGCCATGCCTCCCGCAAAACGGCAGGCTGCAGTCTTGTCACTGATCCCGTGGGAAAGACGGAGCTTTGACGCTGCTTTCAGAAACAGTTCCCGGCCCTTCGTGGTTCTGGAAAAGAACAGAAAAGCGGCGGCAAGGAGCAGAAACAGTACGACAAATACGACGGAATACCGGTTCATTGCCGTTCCGATGTCCATCAGGGTCTTGGAAATTCCGGTGACGCCGGTTCCGAACTGATGGAACACCTGATGGAAGACCGGGAGTACCCGGGTCAATAAAAGAAGAATGATAAACAGCATCATGACTACCATGATCATCGGATAAGTGACGGCATGGCGGATCGCGCCGGCAATATTGGCTTCCCGCTCGTAATATGCCGCCAGCGCATGCATGACCTCATCCAGACGTCCGGACTGTTCGCCGAGCCGTACCATGTTCAGAAGATAAGAAGGGAAAACACCGGAGCTTTTCAGCGCTTCGTAAAAATTTCCGGTTTTCATGAATTCGTCGTAAATGGATTCCAGGATCGCCGCTTCCTGCGGGGAGGCTGCGTCCTCTTTCATGATCGTAATCCCTTCGATGGCGGAAATGCCGGCGTGGAGGATCATTCCCATCTGGGAACAGAAGGAGGCGGCTTCCGCGTTGGAAAGCGTATTTTTCTGCACTTGTTTTGCCATTGGCGTGACTCCTTTCATAGGTTATCGGGAATATTTGACGGTGTAATTGGAACCGTCGCCGACATATTTTTTTACAGCCTTGGCGCTGTTGTTTGCCGCCAGGGTGGGATCCATCAAAGTCCAGGATGTTCCGTCAAATTCAATGACGTTGTCCACCCAGCCGATCTCATCGATCCAGGTACTGATCCAGGCGTGATAAGCCTCGCCGGAATAGCCGATTTCCAGTTTGGTGGGGATCCCCTGGCTGCGGAGCATCGCCGTCATGAGGGCGGCGTAGTCGAAACAGATGCCTTTTTTTGTGTCCAGCGTACGGTCCACATCCGGAAGATAACCGGAGAGCTTTCCGGATTCCGCGTCTTTTGCCTTGTCCTCATCGTAGACAATGTTTTGGATCGTAAAATCATATACTTCCGTGATGACATCCAGGGCGCTGCCGGCGCCGTTAGCAAGCTCCCCGGCTTTTTTCACCGTTTTGCTGTCGGCGGTAAACCATGTGTACTGGTTCGGATAGAGAAACGGACGAAACTCATCGGTCAGTGTCACAGAAACTTCAGGTTCCTTGAACAGGGTAGAATAGGAAGTACCCTGGATGTTTTCGTAGACCTCGATCTGGTAAGTCCCGTCTCCCCCGGTCAGGGGAAGAAACGCCCAGTCGTCGGAAGCGGTCAGGTCGTAGGTGTATTTGGTGCTGTCCGGTGTGATGACAAAGATTTTAATTCTGGAAGCGGAACCGGAGTATCTGGCGCCCACATATCCTTCCGTTGTATTGGAGAGATCGATCTCGATCAGGTCATTGCCGATCACGGAGGTACCGGGGGCTTCCGGGTTCAGAACCTGAGGCGTATTGTCGCGGGTCCCGCCTGCTGATTCTGCCGTGGCGCTGCCGTCAACGGAGGCGCTTTCTGATGCGGATGTTTTCCGGCATCCGGGCAGACAGCACAGCATAAGAAAAACGCAGAAAACAGCAAGCATTGTTCTTGATTTCCGCATGACATACCTCCTACTTTCGTATTATAAAATGTTCATATTTTTTATTATAATCGACATCCTGGAAAAAGGCAAAACAAATGAAAAATATTGTGTGTAAAAGCTTTGCCTGCCGCTATTGACGTTTATGGCGTTTTGTGTTAGCATCAAAAAAGGTTTGAGAATCAAATAAAAGGAGGCCAATTATGGTAATCAGTCCAAGAATCAAAGGATTTATCTGCATTACTGCACATCCGGACGGATGCAGAGAGAATGTCAGAAGACAGATGGAGTATGTTGAAAAAAATGGAAAAACAGAGAACGGCCCGAAGAATGTCCTGATCATAGGGGCATCTACCGGATATGGTCTGGCATCAAGGATTGCGCTGGCATTCGGAAGCGGAGCCAATACCCTTGGCATTATGTTTGAAAAGAATGCGACGGCAACCAGAACGGCGACTCCAGGTTATTATAATACAGCAGCGTTTGAGGAGTTTGCAAAGGAGAAGGGGCTGTATGCCGAGACGATCAATGGGGATGCATTTTCGGTAGAATGTAAAGAGCAGACCATCCAGAAGATTCGCGAGGATCTGGGCAAGGTGGATATGGTCATCTACAGCCTTGCGGCGCCGCGCAGAACCACTCCGGACGGAACAACCTACACCTCTGTTCTGAAACCGGTGGGAGAACCATTTACCAACCTTTCCTGGAACGCGAAAGACAACAGCCTTACCACTGTAACGCTGGAGCCGGCGAATGAGGAAGAGGTTGCAGCGACGGTAAAGGTTATGGGCGGCGAGGACTGGTCCGACTGGATCGACGCGCTGCACGATGCGGATGTTCTCAGTGAACATGCGGTGACCGTGGCATATTCCTACATAGGACCGGAACTGACCTACCCGATTTACAAAGAAGGCACGATCGGTATGGCGAAGAAGAATCTGAAAGAATGTTCCGACCGGATCAATGAAAAGTATCAGGATGCGGGTATCCGTTCTTACGTGTCCGTGAATAAGGCAGTAGTCACACAGGCAAGCGCCGCAATTCCGGTGGTTCCGCTGTACTTCATGATTCTTTATAAAGTCATGAAAGCGAAAAACCTGCATGAGGGCTGTATCGAGCAGATGGATCGTCTGTTCCGCCAGAAACTCACAGGCACACATGCAGAGCAGGATGCGGAAGGATTTATCCGTATGGATGACTGGGAGCTGCGTGAGGACGTGCAGGCGGAAGTTATGGAAGCCTGGAACAAAATCACAGAGACAGAGCTCTCAGAGATTGCCGATGTGGACGGATACTGGGAAGACTTTTACCACATGTTCGGTTTCAAATTCGACAATGTAGATTACGACAGAGACGTTCCTTTGGTATAAGGGAAGAACAAGGGGTCGTTGCAAAATAGATGAATCACATCATCTAGAGAGCAATGGCTCCCCTTTTTTATCCACAAATAGAAAGAGGGCATCGCTCCACCACCTAATTGGGTGATGGGCGACACCCTTGGCAGTTTTCATTTGCCAAACAAGTTTTTCCAGCAGTTCTATTTTACGACCGCGCTTTATGGCTCGTTTATAGTCTTTTTTGAACTGCGTGGTGGGTTTGACTGTGTACTTTGTTTTTCTCATTTCTTCAGATCTGCAAATAACTCGTCAAGGTCATTATAGCCCTTCACAGACGGATCTTTTGCAATCCTTTCCGCTTCCAGCATGGCAGCAATTGTTTCTTTGTTGGGCTGTTCCAGCTTGACTTCAAAGGGAATTCCGCCTTCCCGAAGCGACTGGCGCACAAAGATGTTGAATGCCGTGGATAAATTCATGCCGAGTTCCGCAAACAAGGCGTCGGCCTGTGCTTTCAAATCCGCGTCCATGCGGATACTGATATTTGTGGTGTTTCCAGCCATATCATCAACCCCTTTCTGCTGGTACTTTTAGTATATTCCATTTGCACGAAGAAAGCAATATTTTGCACGAAAAAATAACAATTCATGTGATTCCCGCAAACTGTGACGCACATCTCGCAGAAAGCAATTTTCAAACACGCTCTAAAAGGATGAAAGAAAAATTTTCTGAAAACAGTTGCCTTTTAGGGGCTGATTTGTTACTATATAAGTAACAGATTACCTGAAAAAAAAGACATTAGCCGCATGGCATATGCCTGCAGGTGATGAACCTGCTGGTATTTGTCGGCGGCTTTTTCATACGGTCCGCGCAGAAAATGCGCAGACCTGATTGAACTGTGACGGGGGAATGTCATATGAATTTTAAAAAGATCGATAGAAGTACGATCAAATGTTATGTTTCGAATGAGGAAATGGAAGCGTATGGAATTACCGTGGAAGAATTGATGACGGATAAGGGGAAAGCACGAAAGTTTATCAATTATCTTCTGGAGCAGGCGAGGGATGAGATCGGTCAGATTGAGATTAATTCGATGATGACGATCCAGATACAGACGATCCGTGACAAAGGGCTGCTGCTGACGATCACCAGTAATTTCTGGTCAGAGCTTCCGCGTGAGCTGAAAGAATCTCTGATCGAAAGCATGGAGGAACATCTGCATCAGGTAGAATACGAGGAAGGCGGCGAGGAAGAGCAGGATCAGATGTTTGAGAGAATTCTCGATCAGATGAAGAGCGCCGGTCCTGCCGCCGGAAAGAGCAGTGAGGAAGAAACCGAGAATCTGGACGGTGAACTGGAGAATGCGGACCGGGCGGTCTTTTTGTTTCAGACCCTGGATGATGTTCTGACACTCTGCAGATTTGCTCCGAAGGAAAAGCGGATCTGCAGCAGTCTGCTGAAGGATCAGGGGCAGTATTATCTGTGCCTTTGGGAGCCGGGTAAGGATCGCGAGGAATTTCACAGATTCTGCACTATGGCAATGGAGTATGGAACCCTTTACTGTGCGGAGAAAAAAAGGATTCTGCTGCTGCAGGGGCGTGCGGAGTGCCTGATTGAAGAAAATGCGGTAGAAAAACTGCATGAGATTTCGGAAAATTGAAAGGAAGCCGGTGTATCAGTTTGATATGCCGGTCTTTTTCGTTGTATGGAATTTCGCGATCATGATTTCCTGATATTTCATATAGAAGATTCCTATTTTACTTCCAGCGAAATGGACCTTATAATGAATAACAGTTCAACTGGCGAGCTTCTGTTATAAATGGGGCAGAGAGGATGGAGGATTGAACCATGGAGAAAAAAAGTACCGTATGGAAAAAATTGTTTTTATCTACACTGAGTCTCAGCATGTTTACCTTTGGCGGAGGATATGTGATTATCTCGCTGATGAAGACGAAATTTGTGGATCAGCTGCATTGGATCAATGAGGACGAGATGCTGGACATGACGGCAATTGCCCAGTCATCACCGGGCGCCATTGCCGTCAATGGCGCAATCGTCGTAGGGTATAAGCTGGCGGGACTGCCGGGAGTTCTGATTTCGGTACTGGGGGCGATTCTTCCTCCGATGATGATTCTTTCCCTGATATCGCTGTGTTACGACGCGTTTATCTCCAATTCTGTAGTGGCGGCGATGCTGAAAGGGATGGAGTCCGGGATCGGCGCAGTCATTGCTTCTGTCGTCTGGGATATGGCTGCGGGAGTGGTGAAACAGAAGAGCTTTTTTTCCGGATTTATTATGATCGTGAGTTTTCTTGCCTGTATGGTGTGGAAGGTGAATGTCATCTGGATTATTCTGGCGGCTGCGGCGGCAGGAGTGATCCGGACGATGTGGTCTGAGAAAAGGGGGAGACAGAAATGATCTATCTGCAGTTGTTTTTGAGTTTTCTTCAGATCGGAGCATTCAGTTTCGGCGGCGGGTATGCGGCGATGCCGCTGATCCAGGCGCAGATCGTTGATGGACATCAGTGGCTGAGTGCTTCTGAGTTTACTAATCTGATCACGATCTCACAGATGACGCCTGGTCCTATCGCGGTGAATGCGGCGACTTTCGTCGGAACACAGATCGCCGGACCGCTGGGAGCGGTCGTTGCTACGGTTGGATGTATTCTTCCTTCCTGTATCTTTGTCACAGGGCTTGCTTATCTTTATACGAGATACCGGAAACTGGACCTGCTTCAGGGAGCGCTGGGAGCGCTGCGTCCTGCCGTTGTGGCGCTCATTGCCCAGGCGGGAGTGGATATTCTGATTACAGCATTTTTTGAAAACGGCATGTTTGAACTGATTCCGGGAAATATTCAGGCGCGGGCAATTGTGTGGTTTGTCCTTGGATTCGTTCTGCTGCGGAAAACAAAGCTGGGTCCGGTTCCGGTCATGCTTCTGTGCGGCGTGCTGGAGACTGTGGCATCTGCTGTACTCGGGGAGATGTAGGCTGGCATTGCTATTTGAAAAAAACGTGCTATAATATGTTACAAACCGAAAAACGGAGGAGAGTATATGGCCAGCAAGAGACTGAAAAAGAAGAAACAGGCTGCCGCAGTTCTTCAGAAGCAGCAGCCGGTACAGGAAAAAGAACCGGTAACAAAGGAAATGGAACAGAACGCGCAGGAGACAGAGAACGGCGGTCAGGATATCTGCTTCCGGATGGATGTTGATTTGCAGCAGGAGGAGAAAGAAGAAATGAAAAACATGAATTTTTACGTTCAGTGGAATGGGAAAGAATTCTGCCAGGCGGATATTGTGGAGCAGATCAAAAAGCAGTGGGAAAGTATGGGACATACGCCGGAAAGTCTTGAAAAGCTGAATATTTATCTGAAGCCTGAAGAATCCAGAGCATATTTTGTGGCAAACGATTCGGTACAGGGCTGTGTGGAATTATAAGGATTGCAGACGCAACGGGGCGGCGCCATTCGCAAAAAAGCGGGTGGCGCTGTTCTGTGTCTGTACAGACGGAAACTGCCAAAGGAAGTTCCATAACAGTTCAGCTGGCTGAACTGTTACAAAATTTCGAAAGAAAGAGGAGTCGGCATGATCATCAGGGAAGCGGAAGAACGGGATGTTCCATATTTGATGGAAATATATAACTATGAGGTGAAAAATACAACGGCGACTTTCGACATGCAGCCGAAAACATTGGAGGACAGGATGGAATGGTTCCGGCAGCATAACGTGGGCAACCATCCGCTGTTTGTAGCGGAAGAGGACGGCAGGGCGGTAGGATATGCAAGTTTTTCCACTTACCGCAGACTGGAAGCGTATCACGAATCGGTGGAGCTCTCCGTTTATGTGGATCACAGATACCGTAAGAGAGGCATTGCCGGAAAGCTGCTGGAGCATATCCTTGAATGGGGAAGAAAAAGAGAGGACGTGCATATGGCTATTTCTGTGATTTCCGGGGAAAATGAAACCAGTGTACATCTTCATGAAAAGTTTGGTTTTGAGTATGCGGGAACGATCCGGGAGGCGGGCAGAAAGTTCGGAAGATACCTGGATATCGTAAACTATCAACTGATTTTTCATTGAAAAATCGTGCATTTTATACAAAGTAAGGCAGACAGGGAATTCCGGGGTTGAAATGTAGGACCGGGTTGTTTTAGAATGATTGTATACAAAAAACACGGTAAATGGAGGATGGATATGAAACTGAGAGCGCTTGCAAAGATTAATCTGGGTCTGGATGTTACGGGAAAACGGCCGGACGGCTACCATGAAGTGCGGATGATCATGCAGAACATCCAGATGTTTGATCAGCTGGAGATCGAGAGGTCGGAGCAGCCGGGAATCAGGATAGAGACGAACCTTTCTTTTTTACCGTGCAATGAAAATAATCTGGTCTACAAGGCGGCGGATCTGTTGATGAAGGAGTTTGACATCCGGGAAGGGCTGGATGTGAAGCTGTCCAAATTTATCCCGGTGGCGGCGGGAATGGCGGGGGGAAGCTCCGACGCGGCGGCCGTTATGGTGGGAGTGAACCGGATGTTCCAGCTGGGACTTTCTGTCGGGGAGCTGATGGAACGGGGGGTAAAGATCGGCGCGGATGTGCCTTACTGTATTATGAGAGGAACGGCGCTTGCGGAAGGGATCGGAGAAAAACTGACCAAGCTGCCGCCGATGCCGTTCTGTTACGTATTGATCGGCAAACCGGGAATCAATGTTTCCACAAAATTCGTTTACGGCAATCTGGATCTGAAAAAAATTGAATATCACCCGGACATCGACGGTATCCGGCAGGCGATTGAGCAGAAAGATCTGAAGGGGATCGCCTCCCGTATGGGAAATGTCCTTGAGCTGGTGACCTGTCCGGCGTATCCAGTCATTGACGATATCAAAAATCTGATGATCCGGGAAGGCGCGCTCAACGCAATGATGAGCGGCAGCGGACCTACCGTGTTTGGACTTTTTGAGGACAAAGATACAGCGCAGAAAGCTTATGAGACGCTCAGGGACAGTGGCTTGACGAGACAGACATTTTTGACGACAGTTCCCGAAGGTGGTGGGAAACCGAAAAGATGAAAGAGAGGTAGAGCAGGATGAATATGGAAGATTATCAGTTTCTTCCTTTAAGGGACGTGGTATTTAATACTCTGCGCCAGGCGATTCTGCGCGGAGAACTGAAGCCTGGCGAGCGGCTGATGGAAATCCGTCTTGCAAACCAGCTGGGAGTGTCCAGAACACCGATCCGGGAGGCAATCCGTATGCTGGAGCTGGAGGGGCTTGTGATCATGATCCCGCGAAAAGGCGCGCAGGTAGCGCAGATCACGGAGAAAGATTTGAATGACGTTTTGGAAGTGCGTCTCGGACTGGAAGAACTGGCAACCCGGTTTGCATGTGAGCGGATCCGGTCGGAAGCCCTGGGTGATCTGTACCGGGCGTCCCGGAAGTTTGAGTCTCTTCTGGAGACGGATGATCTGCAGGCGTTGGCAAAGGCGGATGTGAAGTTTCATGATATTATTTATCAGGCTACGGACAATGCGCGGCTGGTGCAGCTTCTGAACAATCTGAGAGAGCAGATGTACCGTTACCGGATTGAATATCTCAAAGATGTGAAAGCACGCCGTTCTCTCGTGGAGGAGCACGACGCGCTGTGGGAGGCGTTGAAAGAACGCGATCTGGAGCGCGCGCAGATGATCATGAGGGAGCATATTGAACGGCAGCAGAAAAATATCATTCACAGTATTGTCCATGATTAGTATAGAAAATACGAAAGTTATGGGGATCGGGGGGACGAAAGCCGCCGGGGGCAGAAGGTATGCGTGGACGGCGGGCGGTTGAAAAGATGTGGAAAATCTAAGCGTTCCGAAGTACCTCCGGACGGGTACCGGAGCGATTCGTCAGGAATTGTTGATCAATTCCCGACTCAGCGCTCCTCAGGCTCAGTGCGGGAAGC
>OLQX01000961.1_pt1 | contig 29336 bp, 51 predicted proteins | sample 1672581 | NCBI WGS metagenome assembly OLQX01 (sample SAMEA3136701, study PRJEB25190) | human gut metagenome | reverse complement strand
TCATGGAAGCCTTAAGTACTCCATTCTGACCAAAGTCAGTAGGATTCCAGTTCTTAGATACAATCGTTTCTGAAAGTAATCTGAACATTGGTTCGATAAACTCTTCGTCCTTAGGAGTTAGTTCCGATTTGTCTAGGTTGGGATAGTAAGTATTATAATCTATATCCCCTCCCCAAAACCCAAATTGAGCAATGGAATCCGGTGTAGGATTTTTCCATTTGTAATAATTCTCGGAGAAAGTCTGGGCTCCCACTGCTTCTGGGATATACCCAGCCATAATGGTATGGCCTTGACCTATCACCATAGAATCAAGATGCTCTTTGTTTTTCTTTGTGAATTTACTCATCTTGCTTTAGTATTTTGGTCTCCTCGAGAAGGAGCCGGGTTTGTCTTATCTCTTGACCTACGAGCAGATTGGTTTTTATCATCCTGCCTTTGTTTCTTCTTGGTACCCTCTTGGGGGTCTGTATTACCTCCCTTAGCAAATTGGTCCTCAAGTGAAACTCTTGGTTCCTTTTCATCTGGTGAATCATAACCCATTGCCCAAGCATATTGCTCTTGGCTAATGATACCTGCCTTATACAATAAGTCAAGGTTCTGTATCTTATACTGAAGACCTTGTTGGATTTTAACTTCATCAGAAACTGTAGAAGTTCCCCAATCAATCTTCATCCCCTTATTATTAAAGCCTGCCAGACGCAGTTCTAGAGAATAAAGTCGGTCCAATACATAAGCTACAAGCATTTGGATATTTTTTAACTGGCTAATCATCTTAGACAGCATTATACCAGTTGCACCTTCACCAGTAGTAGATGATACCCCAATGATAGAGCCATTAACTCCCAACCCATTTGCTACAGATTGTTGATTCATATTCCAAGGCTTCTCGATATTACCGAGTTCCTTAGTAGTAGAATTGAGTTTGAATTCATGGTCATCTATGTAACCAGCAACTACTCCATCCTTCATACCCTCTTTAACATTACGTTTAAGGATATTAAGTTCATGGTATAATCGGGATTCATAAGCTTTTATACTCTCATTTGGCCTTTGTGGAGATTTCTGCATCTTAGCTTCTAAGAAACCAACCATACCACAAATCTCCATGATATGTTTGAAGTTAATCTTCATATCATTTTGTCCTTTGAGAGAATCCAATGCAGGCATAAATGGAGGAACTCCATAAGGTTCATCAGTATCATTGAACATACCAACATAGAAATAGGTTTCTGGGTTAAGCTTAATGTAATCTTGTTGCTTAACAAAGAAATTCATATTCTTTTGGTAAGGAGCATACACCCCATTTAATTCACGTTTAAACTTGATGTGTTCTGGCTTAAGGAATAATACAGTAGCCAAACCATCAAGCTTATCATTTGGTACACCTTCTACGGATATTGCCCCACTTACAAGAAGTTGAACAATCATTTTATTAACTAAACCATCTATACCAGCAGTATATCTGGTCCATCCCTTGGTGGCTTTCTTAAGATGTCCTCTCATCTTTGAAGCCTCTTCATCGGTATTATTAGGGAAAGTTACTGTATGACTGGTGTTAGCTAACTTAAACATATCTTGCAATGCAATGCCCATATCAGGATTTACCTTATATAAATCCCGAATTAAAGGTATCACATCAACACGAAAAGAGGGTTCAACTAATTTAGTCAACCCTTGTAATGATGTAATTAAGTTATCGCTATCATCGTCAACTGAAACCCTACCAGGCGAAATCGATGTGGCAGGCTTCTCCTCTTTATTAGAGGATGTACCATTCTTGGGAGGGTCCTTCTTACGTCCCAAACCCCAACTAAAATTGAAGTACTTTTTCATCTTGGTTGTACGATTACGTTAGTTTTTCCTTTCCTTATGTGATTACATATTGCTTTTCCAAAGATATCATCATCGGCATATACATCTCCTTCAAGGTCTACATCTACAGCTGAATTGTTAGCCCTATGTTTACCCATTGCAACAGGTCTACCTAAACCATCATAGATGAAAGTATAAGCTTCTTGTACAAAGAATGGGTCCTTAATGATTACATGATCTAATCGAATATCTTCTTCCAAGTTCTCTATTATCACTGAACGATTCTTTTGGGTGGTTAACCAACCAGGGGATTTATCCATTTCAGGTCTACTTTTACCTTTTTTCTTTAGCATCTTCTGGTAGTAGTAAAGATTAGGGTAGCCTTCGTCTTGAAGCTTAGAAGTTACTGATAAACCAACGTCATTGGATTCTGGAGCTATTACTGCCCAGTTAAACAACTTCCCAGTATCACCAAGTAACTTAGCATAAGCTCCCACTGCCATTCTTCCCTTATATACTACTTGTTCTTCTCCTAGCTTATCCATACAAGTAAATGAAGAGTAGTCAGAAGCTCTACCAGTTGAAACGTCTGCACCAATGAAATATTCTTTATCTGATTCGGGTTCACAGAATTGTCGGTATTGACCATTAAATCTCTTCTTAATAACTGGGTAATCACTAAGGCAGTCTTCGATAGCTTTAATATCGGCTAAGTCGAAGACTGTATTACCAGATGATAAGAAGTCACCATCAATTTCTTGTGCAGTTCGTTTTGCTCCCAAAGCAGAAGACATTTGGTTATACCAATTGATATCTCGTTCTGGGTGCATTTGCCAGTATAATCGAATTGGGTTAAAAGGATTACCTCCTGCAATGGCATCTACCCAAGTTGAGTGATAGAAATTACCCACTCCATAGGGAGTGGAATTGACGATGGCAGCTCCACCAGTGGAAAGAGTAGGAAATGCAGCAGCCCAAATTTGAGCAGCCCATCTTACTACTGCTGCCTCGTCAATTACCAGAAGAGAAAGGGATTCCGAACGACCGGCTTCGGATGATGTCGGAATAGATTCGATAAATGACCCATTATCAAATTCTATCATGGAAGCAGAACCATATTCTCCAGCTCTACCGTTGATTATGGGAGTTTGAAGATACCATGGAAGATTCTTGTACATGAACTTAATCTTCTTAAGCACCTTCTTAGCAGTTGTGTCTTTGATAGAGATAATGTTTATCTTTTTGTTGGGATGGTACATCGCCAACCAAAGACAGTACATAGAAATAAGTTCTGTAATTCCTGCCTGACGGAATTTGAGAATGATATTGAATCGTTGGGCAATGAAATTGTAGAGAACTGATTTCTGAAATGGGTATAAATCAAATCTTACCTTTCCTCTTACTGGATGTATCACATAGCAAAAAAGGCTAAAAAAGAAAACATCACTAGAAACTCGGGATAGGTTTGATAGCTCCTCCCGAGTTAATGTAGTTCTAGTTTCTGAGATAGTCTTTGCCATTACTTAAAAGTTATACGTTATTTGAAATTCGATGTCAGTACCTATACCAGATTTTATCTTCGGATAGTAAAAGGTATTGACTCCGAATTTGTAATTAAATCTCTTAGTCTTGATTGAAAGACCAGCTCCCATATCGAAGAGATTATTGAAAGGTCTGTATTTGCCATAGACGTATGGACTAAGTGATAACCTTGCAACTTTCTTTCGAGTTAATTGACCTTCATACCAGTTGTAGTTGTACTTATCTAAATCGATTGGGAATAGTCTAGTTGAATAAGTGTTAGTCTCCTTATTAAACAGACTTAAGTTCAACTTATCTTTCTTCAAAACAATTTGAACCAGGGAATCTTGGTTACTGATAACTGGCTGCCTTAGCATGGAATCAGGAAAGAGAGTTGGCTGCTTATTATCATGAACTAAGATTTTACCTGGTTCAACTTTTTCTGAGTACTTCTTCTCTGGTTTGAAGGGTTTCTCTGTGTATACTGTATCTGGGATTTCATTGACCGCTAGTTCCAGGGAATCAACCTCTCGAGAAAGTTTGTAATTCCTGAAGCAAAGGTAAATAGTAAATCCTAGAAGTACAATAAACAAGGCCCTCTTTAAATTCTTCATTGTAATTTCGCTTTTAGTGAAACTCTGGTACTCACTCGTTTCCTTGTTTTCCCTTAACAATCCCTTTCTTACCTTCAGAAAGAATTGATTTATAGGTTATAGCTTTCTTTACCAGAAAGCACTTTCCTAAAAAAGAAAAACTTAATAAAAAGAAAAAAGGGTTTTCAAACATCTCAGTTTAGCTCAGTTTTGATGAGTCAATTTTCTTGAGGCATTTTTTGAACCAAATCCCTACCTCATAAACCGAACCCTTGGCAATTGTGTACCTTGCCTTGTTAAGCCAATAGTGGTAATCCTTAAAATCCTCTTCGAAGGTATCACCATTTTTGTGAAGGTAAATTTCGAATTTATCTGGGAAACCCATAATTGCCTTGAAGTCTTCGATTCCCAGGGGATATCCATCAGGTCTAAATTGCCTATCTGCAGGTCTGAGGGTTAATGGGGGTTTATCATATTCTAATCGATATACTCCTGGAAGAGTACTCATCTTTGCAGTTTTGATAGGCCACTTCTTTTCGTCCTTGAAATCTCTAACCCAGAGCCTATGTATCTTTGCTACAGTAAGATTCTTCTTCTCAGGAAGCTTTCGATAATCATACATTGCCAGAGTTTTACTCATGAATGGAATCTGGTTAGTATTATTTTCCTGAGAGAATGTGAGTGGTTTAAGTAGGTTTCTAGTAGTTGTTGGAGTTTTTACTTGAAATACTTCATCAAAAGCATTCAAGTATTTCTTACCAGTCTTTTTATGTACTCCAATGATGAGTAATCGCTTCCTTGATTCCTGAGAGTTTCCGTAGTCTAAAACTGACCTTTCGTGAAAAATTAATTTATAGTCTTTGAAGGTTTCCTCAAAGAAATCCTTGGGAAGCAATGTTAGCAGTCTTGGTAAATTTTCTATAAGAAATATCTTGGGTTTATACTCGAGTATTGATGCAATTACTAGATTAAGACTACGGTTATCTTTAGGATTACCCAATTCCTTTACTTTGGATAACCTCATTACTGAGGCTGCTCCACAATCTGGGCTTGATATAATTATGTCTACTTTCTCCTTGAATTCTTGTAAACAAAAGACCTTATAGAACGGTATATCCCCAAAATTTAATTTCCATTGTTCTTCGCCTGGAGTGTGGAATACTCCCCTTATCTCTATGTTCCCTAACAAATTCTTCTTAAAAGGGAACAGGAGTGCACCCTGTCCAGCGCACACTCCCAATACCCTTAGTTTCTTCATTTCTTGTAGCTTCTCAATTTAATGTACTTAATCCAAGCAAATGGCTTACGGTCTTCCAAGTAACTCAGATTCTTATCATTATTGTGAGCTTCCTCTTCGAAACTTACATCATGATATCTTTCATTCTGTTTATTCCACTTGGCAAAGCACATGATGATTATATATTCGATAACATACCAAAGGTAGAAGAGTCCAAAAGTCAGAGCCACTACCCACCAAAAGGATATACCAAATGATAACCAGAGTATGATACCAAGTATCAAACCGACTATACTACACTCAATCTGTTGTACCTGATGGATTCTCTCATGGTTGATATCATCCGGTTTACACTCCTCTACTCTATGCTTGAAAAAGGAGTTGTACAACATGGTTATTGCCTTGTAACTGGGGAAAAGAAATACTTTTGCTACCCAGCTGTTAAAATGACATCTTTTCATAATTTACCTTTAAAGTTTTCGTAAGCATTTCTTAACTTTTGATCATAGGCATTCTGGGCATACCCGGGACCATTATACTTTTTGGCAAAGCCAGCCCAGTCTTTTGCTTTGAGTTCTTTCAAACAACCAGAGTTATTCATGAAATAATACATGAGTTCCAATTGTTTCTCATGAGATTCAGACATCTTGTGAACAAATTCGAAGACATCTTTACATCCACAAAGGTGGTGATTGAAGCCCATAATTTGGAACATACCCCAACTTGCAGACTTTAATGCACATTCCTCATCAATTTCTTTGGCTAATTCGAGTCTCTTATACTCGTGTACACCTCCCAAATACTTCGATTTATCCCATTTAGGGAAGAAAATCGTAGAATATCTCTTACAAAGGTAAGCTAAATCTCTGTCAGGGAATTTCTTATGTACTTCTTTGTACATAATGTGACCCTCAAAGAGGATTTGAGGCCTACCATCAGCTAAAAACCCATCTCTACCTGCTGCTTCTACCAATTGAACAGCTTTCAATAGAGCAGGTTCTAGACCTAAGCGAATAGCAAGGTCTTTAATCATTTCATTTGTTAGTTTATCCATAACTTATCAGTTTTAATGGTTCAATTTTAGTAACAAAAGTATTGCTTATAACCCATTTTTAGGATGTTTCGAGGTTCTATTATCATATATAACTTATAAAATAATGCAATATGGGCAAGAAAAATGAATGCCAGATATGTGGCAAACCAATTAATTTAGAGGAATTCGATGAAACTCGGGAAATTCCTCAACTTATGGCAAGAAAACAAGTTTGTTTTCAATGTGCTTTTTGGTTTAATCGATTAGCTTATGATAAAGAACTTGAAAAAGAGAAGAAAATTGCCGTAATTACTCCCGATTATTCTCATTGGACAACTAGAGTACCGGGAAGTATTTTAATGGTACCTTCTGCTTTTGGTGGGATTTACCAAACTAAACTCCAACCAGTCAACACGCTTGGTGTTATAGATGAAGATAAAGAGAAACTTTTCATCATCCGTTATAATAACATCACTCACCAAGGCACTATACCAGAACATCTAAGAGATGCTTTTAAAGTAAACGGAATATTTCTATCTCCACAGGAATACAAAATGCTAGAGGATTACCGGGGCAATGCCTATGAATTTATAAAAAATAAAATAGATAATGCAATAAATAAAGAATAATTTTAGTATATTTGCATAAAGAAAATTTCTAAATAAAATAGATATGAAAAAAGAAAAGAAAGAAATCAAAAAGCTCAAAGAGGGGGATGAGGTTCTCTTCACATTATCTGGAAGACCCATCATTGAGAAAGTTACAGTGGAATCTATCGATAAAAAAGGTGGATTCGCAATGCTCAGTAACCGAGTAAAAGTTGCAAGAACCTTGGGTCCTGATGATACATATCCAAGATTGGATGGGCAAAAGGGAGAAGTTCGTCCGCTTACCGAAGAAAATGAAAGAGTATTCCTTGCATATAAGGCCTATTTCTCAATTAAGAGAAACATAGAATTACTTGATAAAGGGATGAGAAGTATGAAAGATTCGAAAGCTTTCGATATGATGATTGAATTTGATAAGAAGCTTACCAAGATTATTAACAAATACCTCAAAGAACAATGACTACTGTATTAGCGATAATTTACTTGGTATGTTTGCCATTCACGGTATTTTTTGTAAGGGCTTGCTTGGATTATTTACCCTATACTCACAAAATACACTCTCTCGTTTTATTCATCTCGGTATGGATAGTATTACCTCTATTTCCGATTTATCTATTAATCAGATACATAAAATACAAATTACTATGAGATTCTTTTTTGACAGAGATGGTAACTATGCTGGGTCATCAATGCAAGGGTGGGAGATTCTTCTCCTACTCTTGTTCCCAGTTGCTCTAATAATCTTCCTCGTATTCTTACCCTTCTATGTATTGCATAAATATGCCTCTAGAGAAGAAGATAAGAAATTCGAAGAAGAACATCCGCAAATATTAAAAGTAGATTCTTATATTACCTGCTGGTACCCTTGGCATAGATATTCCCTCGCATATACCATCTCCCTTGTATGTTGGGTAATTGCAATGCTAATGGCTTTGACTAATTAACCTTGACTCTAATCATTGCTTTCTTAACATACCCATTTATTGCTATTCCCAAAGTAAGTTCTATAAGTATACCTCTTGAAAAATCAGATGGAGAAAGATTACCCTTATAAAGATGGATTGTTCCTGATTGAATTGTTCCGGAAGGATTCCAAGAAGGCTGTACAGTATCTATCTTATAGTTTAGGGCCTTGCTATACTCTGGGTCTACTAATAAACCTTCCCAACCATTAATGTTATAAAATCTACATTGAAAATAGAAAGTAGAGCCTGATTTTATTTCACTACCCTTCATATAAAGAGTATAGATTGCAGTATCACCACCATTATCAGCCCAGATATTTTGAGGTACTTGAATTATACCACCTGCAGGGATAGTACCCGTTTCAAGGAACTGGTCATTATAATTTAGAGTATAGGGAACTGGACCTTGGTCTACAAGAGCAGAACTTTGGTCAGCAAATGAAAGTTCTAGTTCTATTATTGGGTCTAAAGCCTTTTGAGTTATAGTGATAGTGATAACTTTACCATTCACTACAGTATCTCTATAGGAGTGAATGGTAAAGGTCTTTTTGGTTGCATCTGAAGGTACTGTTATTTCCTGAGATGCGGCTCTGGCACTAAAAGCAATATTTAGGGGTGGGGGGGATTTAAGTTTTCCCTATCTTTGAAATTTATAAAGTGATTGTTGTATCTGATGAGGGCAGTATAAATCTTCCAGCGGGAGACCAGTTTCCGTTAATAAAGGTAAAACAATGTACCCATTGCCCTGGTAAAGCATAAACGGCTTTACCATCTCTCTTGTTTACAACTAAACCCACATCTTTCTTATAACTATGAGTAGTTCTATTATCCGATACGACCATAGTAAAATAAGCTACTCCAGTACTTCCATATTGTGGCAATTCTCCATCTTGAAAAAAAGCAGCCAAATCAGTACCAGTTGGCCAATTGATAGTAATTTTAATAGGTCTCTCTGCAGCTTTCTGCCGTACAGTCACTTCTTTACGTTGGTCACCACAGGTTACTAAGAGTATTTCGGACCTTTCTGAAGAACCCAAGTTTGCTGCAGTTACTTCAACAATAATCTGGTACCAATTAGGTGCACCTGATATTGTTGACCCATCTTTAACTATAACCTTATTTGCAAAAGAAGGAGTTGCTCCCACAGAAGGTTGTTTGGCCATTACCTCTCCATCACTTCGAGTCATATAAGATTGAACCATAATCGTAGCAGTATTACCTATACTAGCTCCTATGGTCGTATCTACATTAAATACATTTAAGGAGTAGGTATAAGTGAAGTCGGGTTCTTGACTTACTTGACTTATGGGGAAAAATATAGTTTGCCCAGATTCTCCCTGCTTCATTACAAGAGTATGGGTTCTGGCAGAGGAACCTGTATTCTCTTGCAGGGTGGTAAAAGTTACTTTGCAATCATTGCCCTCAAAAGCATATTTCACACTTACCCAAGGTGGGATGGATGATCCCATATCCCAATCTACATTAGTCTTCTGCCCAGTATCCTTGTCATTAATGTACTTGGTTTTATAGGAGTGGATATAGGTAGTTTTGGTATCCCCAACATTCTTACCTATCTCAAAGCTTGATGCCCTGGGTGCAGCATTGGCTACTCTAAAGTTAAATTCGTTCATAATCTAATAAGTTTTATTGGTTTATAATTATTGCTCTCTTGATATTGTAGTCCTCTACCCCTGTGATACCCAAGGTTCTATATATTTATATAAATGATAAATGAATATGAGAAGTACAGATTACATAAGTAAGGAAATTGCCATAGCAAGGTTATATAAGGCAATCGATTTATTAATTAATAAGGTAATGAAGTATGGTGAAGGTTGAGACTTTGAAGGAAGATGGGTTTGTTAGAATCCTAAGATGTAGGGAAGGTAATAGGATTTGGTATCGGATGTGGCTTACCGAATCCGATTGGTATGCTATCCATAATCGTTGTATGATTAACCTTCATAATATGAGATAGCAATTAAGTATTGGTGGTTGAGGAATCTTCAACAGTATTATGTTTTCTTTTATGAAAAGAGAGGTAATAGGGTTATGGGAGTATTGGATAGGGAGATGGTTAATATAATACTTGGAGAACTTCTATAATGGGTAATGGCCCGGGATGGTTAATCTGTCTTGAGGGCTTTTGTGTGAGCATGTGTGGATGTGGGATTCTAGGTATGCCCCTTAATGCGAAAGCCTAAAATTTCCTGGTACTAAATTGGGAGTACGGTTCCCTTAAATTTAACATTCAAAAATAAAAAGTAAGGGACAAACATTTTTATTTGTCCCTTTGCTTTTCTAATTATCTACTAAATGATTATTTAAATTTTCTTTAAATGAACAATTTAAACAATAACATAAGTATAGTAAAAAAGTTTTAAAAGAAAATTTTTTATAAATTGTATATTCAACTTCATTTAAATAGTTCATGCTTATTTGTTCAATCAATAGAAATTGCTCTACATTAATTAATTGAAAAGTTTGCACGTTAATAATAGTAGATATTATTCTATGATTTGACTTTAATAAAAGAATATAAACTACATATAAAGCACTAACAAAAATAGCTAATAAGATAACAAACAAAATTAATAACATAATAATTTTATTTTTATGATAGGGAGTAAATACTCCCTATCTGATTTTTGTTTTACTTCATTGATTTTTTCACAATTTCAAGACCTTTTATTAATATCTCTTTCTTTTCTTCTTTAGTGTTTTCGCTTGCAATAGAATTAAATGAAAAATCGTTTAATGTATAGACTTGTTTATAAAAGTCTATAAAGCCCTCAATTAGTTTTTTATCTGCATTTGTTGCAATCGTTGAAAGAAAATTGAAAGTTATATTTCTGAACTTTTTGCGTAACGATTTGATTTGCTTTTCATTTGCACCTTCAAAAAGTTCTTTTTTATAAATTTCTGTTTTTGTCCCTAAAGACGTTTTGAAAAGTCCCGCATTTTTTTCTTTTACGCTTTTCAATACATCTAAAGCAATTAAACTATTTGCTTTTGCGTTTGCAATTGCTTTTTCTACATTCACGTTATTAATTTGCTTTTTCATAATTAAATTGCTTGAAAGTTTTATTATTTATTATTTTTACTACCTTTTCAAATAGACTTTCAAGACTTTTTAAACTATTCTAATAAGGTAGTATTTATTTCATTTCTGTATTGCAAATATAAGAACTATTTTTTAATCTACAAAATTTTTAGAAAATTATTTTCTTAAAAAGTTTTAAATAAAATCTTTCAAATATCTTTTGTTTTTCTCACATTGCAAAGATACGGACTTTATTTTAATCTACAAACATTTTCAAGAAAATTTTTTGAGAAAATGAATATTTTTATTTTCAAAATTATTTTCGTGAAAAATTCATAAAATGAAAAATATTGTGCACCCTAAAAAGGACTTAATATTTGCACTTAATTTTGGAGGTTCACAAGGGAAATCTTCGCACGCCTTGTAGTGGGCATATATGATATGTAATCCTATATAGCTTATGCCTGTCCTCTTGAGAGTGTATTATATACCTGTATATTGAAGGCCATTAATCGACTAAGGTGATAAAGAATTAAGGCCGATTAGCTATATTCCTATTATTGCCCTCTATAAACCTATTGGGTCCTAATTCTATAAGGCCATATAGGGACTATGGTAAGCCTATAGAGATTAGGATAGCCTATAATGGCTTACTAAGTTAGCGTAAGTAAAAACCCAGGTACCTAAGTTAGGCCTGGGGCAATGTGTTAGTATTCGCAAAATTCTCGTTCAAGGTATATATTGAGATCCTTGAAAAGTTTTATACCGGGTATAGGACCATCATTTTTGTCCCAAATCTCGAATTCGATAAATTGGGTCTCATAGCCTTCTATATCTGAAATAGAGAGAAGATAGTTCTGGCTTGGGTCAAATTCTTCAAGGAAAACCTCGATAGTAGCCTTAATCCTAATAGGGTGAGTATTAGTAAGGCCTTGTACGATTTGTGTTAATCGGTTTGATAATTCTTTAGTGTTCATAGGTAAGTGAGTTTTAAGTGATTATTATTTTATTTTCTTACTGCAAATATAAAGACTTTATTTTAATTATGCAATAACCCTAATTACCTTCGTAGGTTATTGAGGGCCTTGAATTATATTTGCCTAAATCTCCGAGGCCATGAATGGAGATTGCCATTTACATTCCCTACCTATAACCTATATTATATATATATATATATTATATAATACCTAATGGTTCTTGGTAATCAAGGTACCCCTAAATCACAAAATTGTCCTAGAATACAAAAGTTAATGCTAATATAAATACTAAGCAAATAAAATACAGAGTTACTAGGAATATTACCTAAATATGCCCCATGAAGGCCTTAAATCCTATAAACCATTTAGCCCTAAAACCTAATATCCTATTTACCTAATCCCCAACCCAATACTTATTATATAATACATAATATAATAACTTGGTGAAGGCAATCAAGGTAAATTGTGATGGCCATTAATCGACGGTGTACTAAAGCTATACTACCTACATACATAGAAGCTACATAACATATCTGTATTATATAATCCTCCCTACCTTCGAATTACCTTGAATGCAATCTATAATATAATACATATAAAGGGTACTCAAGGCAATCGGATTTAGGGGCCATTAATGGTCGGATTTATTTGCCTTTTTAGGCCTTTTTGAGTTTGCCTTTAAAGTGTGGAGTAGAGCTATATGGTATAGTGGCTATATAGTGAGTTGAGTGAGTTGAGTGGCTTTGTATAGTGCTGGTAAATTTGTCTAGCCTTGTTTGCCTAAATCCCCAAAACCCCCGGTGAGGTACCTTGATATATGTATTAGGTATTATTATATTAATAGATGGTATATTAGTTATAGAGGGGATAGGTAGATATTATATTATGTACCTTAGTTAGGTATTAGGTACCTTAGTTAGCGTTAGTATGATTTTGTTTTGTTTTTGTGTTGGGTGGGTATGCTTGTGGGCTTGGTATATTTTCTCATTACGTATGAGGGTTAGGATAGTTCCTACTGATAGGATTATGTGATAGATGATATTCATTTCTTTTTGTTTCTTAGTTTCTGTTGGGTACGGAGTAACTTATTATACTGGGCTTGGGGATCACTTAGGTATAGAGTGTAATCATTTTTGTTACTGCCAGGATTAGGGAAACGTTCTGTCCAAGTATCTTGGTGGGGTATGTATATTAGGTCTTTCTTTTTCATGGTAGTGATATTATATCGATTATAGTTATATCGCTTAGTGGGATTTGTAACATTTCTCTTATTTGTAATCTTATGTGTTCTGAGTGAAGGTGATTGTTGTTTATCCTTTGGTTGGGGTACCTTAGATATGGCCTTAGTTCCTCAGTTCTGTATGGAATTACCATTTCCTCGGTGAAACCCTCTGTGTATTCCTTAGTGTGTCCTGGTACCTCGAAAGATACCAGGAATTTTCCTTTTGTTAGCATGGCTTTAGTTCATTAGTTAGGATTCGGATATCGGTATATTGATTCATGTATTCCCTTTCTGAGGATATGTCAAGGCATTTACATGCTATGTAGTGGCCGTACATTGATATACCTGTTTGATAGCCTTGGTCTTCGTTTAGGAAGTTAGCTCTAATAGGCAGCAATGAGGATAACCTGCTTCATCGAGGATTTCCAGTATAAGATATCGATTGGTATCTCTGGGAATTTCGAAATAGAAAGCTGGTTTCATGTCGCCATCTATGAATGTAAAAACTATCTGAGTGTTTTCTAGTAACCCATTTAGTTGTACATGAGAAAGGTAGTTATAAATAGCTTCCCTTTGATTTCTTGGGTTTTTATCCCATGAGATGATCATATCGTCATACCAATTTGGATTATCGCATAGCTTTTTAAGTTGTTGTTGAATATACGGTGTCATGAAGTAATAATATAAGTCCTCGATTAGTTTATCCTGTTCTTCCCATATAGTATCTGATACTACGTATTCTGATACGAAATAGTTATAGAAAGGCCCAAATAGTATTTTTAATACTATGTCCTTGAGTTCGATATTGAGTTGTTCCTCTTCTTCGGTAGAACTGGGTTTGATTGCCTGAAGTTCTGCCTTATAGGATGCCGTAACGGCATCCTTTAGGGTTTGAATATATTCTGGGTTAGTTTCCTTAAGAATACTTAATTGTGATTTGAGTTCTTTACTTATCATGGGGCTTAGCGATTATGGATATGAATCCCTGTGGATATTGAGTATAGAATAATTGGTAGTTCCCTGTGGGCAAGAAGACTTGCATTATATTTGCAAGTAAGGGATAGATTTTCCATTGGTTTTCCTCTAGAAACTTGTTCCAGTCTTCAGATTCTTCTGGATAATTCCCAAATAGTTGGATATGGTACTGTTCCTGGTCAGCAATAAATAGGTTAGTTACTACTTGGATTTCGTCCGATTCCTTTTTGTATTGAGTAATAGGATACCAGATGCCTTCGGTTTTCCATTTATTAAGTTGGAACAGAGACATGCCCTGTTCCAGTACGTTGAGTAATTTATATAAGTTTACCATAGTGATTATTTATTTAGTTGGTTAAATAATTCTGATACTGCAAGTTGTTGGAAGATTTCTGTTTCCCTGTGGTCTGATTCCCATTTTTCGATAGCATTGTAGATATTGGTATATTGGGATATCATGTCCTCATCTTGTTCATCGTCTTGGATAAATTCCCGGAGATGTTTTTTGAGTCCGGTTATGATATAATCCTGATGTTCTGGGGTTAATTGAAGGATTCCGAATAATATAGCCTCTACCTGTGAGGGTGAATAATCATAGTATTGGTCGTCGGCACCCTTTGTTAAGTCCATGTGAGAAATAATGTTTTCCCGGAGATTTTCGAAGAGAACTTCCTCTGAAGCATATGTGATGATATATCCTGAGATATAAGCAGCAAAAGGTTCATCCTCTAAGTCGATTGAATAAACCTGGATATTGGTAGCTTCCTTGTTAATGTGCAAGCCATCTGAGTAATCATAAGTATAAATGGGATGAGAAGCAAGCAGTTCCCGGATGGCCTCTAAATTTTTTAATTCTTTCATAACGTGTCTATATTAAAATTATTTGAGAAATATTTCTCACTGCAAATATACAAAATTATTTCTAAACTTGTTTTTATAACTACTTTTATTTTTATAAATAGGGAGGTTCTGGGAGGTGTTTTGAGTGCCTCCCAGAAGATTTTGTTAATATTGCCCTGTCCTATCTCCCGAGCAACTAATGGACTAACGTTATACTTTGTCATGCGATTGAGAAATTAAGTTGGAAAATCCAGTTGTTTCTATCGAGTTGATTGAATGATATGAACCTCCCATCGTTATCGGTAAATTCATTCATGAATTGAACTGCAGCAGATGCTAATTGCCCCTTATAGGGATTAGTATCGGCAGTTATTATTGATTCGAAAATGAAAGAATAATAGGTAGTATCATAAATTTGTACCTGGTTTATATCCAAGCAATTGAGTTTGTAATCATCCTCTAGTTTGATTAAGAGTCCCATTAGAAGATTAAGAAGATTACCCTGTTCATCAGAGTCAAGTTCAAATGTAGATTTCTTTTCTAAGAAATTGCGAACTACCTTAGTTAGTTCGTCTGCCTGATTGTAAGTTACTGAGTTCGTTTTCATATTTTTGTCTATTTTTAAATTGATATGCAAATATAAGCATTTTTATTTTTATAGAAAAATATATCTATTTTATTTTTAAGGAGGCTGAGGATGTGTATACGCTAAGAAAGGCAGTGGATTAGACTGCCTTTCAATTATTAAGGTAATTGGGGAGTTAGCAAGTATAAAGCCTCTTTTATAATTGAACTCTCCATAGGTTCTAAAGAGGGTTCCTTGTTCATTAGTCCACCTTTCTTCTTTTCGTTTTCAAATACTTCATGTATGGCTTGCTTTAGTTTAGTAGCTAATATCTCTGATAACTCCTGAGATTTAAGAGAGATAAGTAACCCTTTTCGTATTTTCTCAATATCTTGGTCATTCTCAGTAATGGGTTTTGCTTCTACTAATTCTTGTATACCCGAGGAATATTCATCTAACAGTTCATATCCCAAATGTTGTAGGTCATTAATGAAGATACTGAATTCATCGTAAGTAAGTCTAGTATCAAAACCTACCCCATGGTATAGTTGTACTAAAGGTGTAAGGATTCTCCTCAATGTATTGAAATCCTTTGGGTGGTCTAATTTTATTTCAGACCTAATAGGTACTTTATATACCTTTTCACCCTTCAGTACTACTAGCAGAACCGTTAGTCTTGGTGGTAGTCTTTTCTCGTTCATAAGCAAGTTTTTGTATTATAAGTTGTACATAGGTATTCCTTTCCTTATAGATGAACATTACCGAGAGAAGTATCTCATGTTTCGGTAATATCATTTGTATGAAATTGCCTGGAGCAATTACCGTAGCTACTACTGGAGAACCCTCCTGAGAGAAATTGTCCAGTATCATCTCTGCCCTCTTAATGGGTTCTGGTTTTGTTGGGTCCAAAGTTAGGACTGGAGCAGTTATACATTCCTTGATGCCCTGTGTTAAGGCATTATATAACCATTCATCTTTTATATCCTCTACTTGGAGGTTTTTCATTGTAATCATATCCTAAACCTATTTAGAGTCCATACACCCAGGATATTAGAGAATACCCATAATTCCCAGTTTTTGTAAAAGTTATAGGGTTTACTGAATTGAGATGTTTGAAATATTATCTGATTTGGTGTTCTAGATAACATTTCTGCATGACAAGTTAATACTCCAGAAGATAATTGAGCTTTAAAAGCTTTAATAATATCTTCATCACTTTTAGTCTCTAATGAGGTAAGCAATTTAATAAATTCTACCTCTACACCTTGAGACATGTTTACATTTCTGAAGGCAAACTTTTCTTTATTTTCCATATTCGTCATTTTTAGATAAGAACTCTTGAGCTAGTTCATCTTGAGTTCTTTCGATTATGTTCTTTACTATTGTTTTATTTTCTATTCTAGCCCACATATATAGCATGCCCAATTGAGCATCCATATAGCAATCTATAAGAGATGGGTCCTTTCTAAATACATCCCATTGTTTTACGAAATTTGTTCGAACCAAATCCCTATAACCCTGGTCTGATATACCATCTTGGTCTATATAAGCAGATACCCTTTTCCTTACTTCTAAAAGGATTTTCTCTAAGCTTCCGGGTAATCTGAAATTTTCTGGTAAGTTATGATATACCAGAGCATTGGGTATCAATTCCTCAAAGGTAAACTGATTATCGAATAGTTTCTTTGGGTACCTACCTGAAAATATCAAAGGTAGTTTATACCTTAGCAACGATGGTACTACGTCGTATATAGCATAATGTCTTCTATATTCTCTGTATAAGTCAAAATATAGATTCTCATCGAATATACCAGATTTCCTCATTATTGCCTGTAAAGTATTATAAGCAGCATTGATATGAGTATTACTCAATTTGAATACTAAGTTGCCATTTTTAATAGCAATGAGTTCACTACAGCATCTCTTTCGTCTAAATAAGTTCATGTGATTAAAATGTAAAGTCAATGTATATTTTCCTTTTTCCCTTGAGAAATTTTTCGTGATTTGAGTCATCATACTTATGGCAAGCATAAGTCTTAGATGATTTATCATAATGGTCTCTTACCCATACTGGAGCAGTTTCTGTGGGTTTTAATTTAAAGTATGTACCCTGATTAACCTTGTTAACCAGAGTCTCTTTGTAAGATGTCTTTGGTAGTTCCATATTTTTGTCTATTTTAAAATTGATATGCAAATATAATTCTTTCTTTTTAAATATGCAATATCCGGATATAACTATGGGAGCTTACTATTTCGGAGAAATTGAGATGCAAATGAGCCATCCTCTTTTTCTTCTTCCTCAAAGTCTTCATATTGATATAACTCTGGGTCTTCTTCGTCTGGGTCTATACGCATTTTGATTTCTCTACGTAGTTCATGATGTTCTTTAGAGAATGAAGACATAGCTCCCTTATAATCATCAGTAATTTGCATTAACTCTGCTTTATTAAGGTTAAGACCCTCTTTACTTGTATCTACTCCTTCTTGTTTAGTAGCAACTACTTCGGGTAATGACTTAATGTCATACCTGTCTTCCAATAGTTTAGCCTCTTCTGGTTTATCCAATACCCTTTGTGATTCCAATACGATTTGACGGGCCTCTTCAACAGTAATTGCATTTTGCTGTGTTACGTTGTTCTGTTGATTGAATTGAGCAAAGATATTTGTAGTACTTCCTCCAGTGAGATTACGTACGATAGACTGCAATGATGTAGAGGATTCAAGCTTTAACTTAAGGGCCTTTCCCAGCTCGGCAGATATAAACGGTACATATTTCCCTCCCTGAGATTCTCTTAGGATATTAACCTGATGGGCTATTTCCATACGGTCTTCCAAAGCCCATGCTAGTTGTTCTCCCATTAATGCTTGTAGTAAATCTTCTGCCTTTTCTTTATCCCATATTCTAGAGCTTAATAGCCTATCTCTCATAAATACCCGTATGTAATTGATATCTATACCCATACGGTATGAGAATGTATTGATATCATAAGTGATACCACATAATACTCCATTACCCATCAGCCATTGATTAATAATGTAGTTGTGTATCTTTATCAGAAGTTCATCATTTGGGTTCTTCTGATATTCTAATGCCATTGCAGTAGTCCCCATAGGTCTTGGGAATCTTACCATTTTATTTTCCTTTTCTGACATACAAATGAGATTTTCTAATATCGGAACTTTCATCATAACCTACATACTCTAAATCGTACCTTACATACAAATTCAAAGATAGGCTATAGAAATATCCCTTATATTTTTTCTTACTTACTGATAAATTAAAAGGTTCACCAGAGATTAGGTCCCTGGTGAATACTAAATTACCTTTCCCAGTGATGGGAATATTAAGGCAAAGTTTATAATCCCCTACCTTAAATTTATTCCCATGCAGGTCTGTGATTTCCCTTGCCATAGTTTGCCTTTTTAGGGTTCGTAGGTTTTTTGTCTTGTTTACTACGGTTATTGGTTATCCCCTTTTGCTCTTCGATTAATTTCTGAACCTTTGGGAATAACCTTTGCCTTAAAGGAACTACCTGAGTAGCGAAAAAGGCATTCCATAATTTCTGAGTTAATGGTTCTCCTATTTTAAGTTCTGAGATTGCCCAGAATTTAGTTTCGAAATTCTTAACTATTTCCCTAAATCGGTAGTAGTATATATTGCCAGTCTTTTTATCTATCCCAATTGTGGTAGTTTGGCAATAATCTAGAAATTCTTTACCTAATTCGGATATAAACTCTTCCCTTTTAAAGTCATAATTCTCTTGGTCGAGTTTAAATGATTTTACGTAATCGATTGCTTCCATATAGATTTAGTTTGTGATTATTAAACGAGGTATACTTTCATCTGTAATTTGAAATAAGTACCCTCTTACATCATCCTCATAATAAGAGGACCAATATGTTCTTCTAACTCGGAAATTATCAAGGATTGCCCCTTTGGGTACCCCAGTAATAAATAAGCAATGCTTAGGCATCATTGGAGTAATCTCAAATTTCCCATCCTTGAAATTACCATAGGTACCATAGTCGGGCATATTACCAGTAAACCCCGTATTCTGTAATATGTCTTGAACCAGAGTAGTTTGGGGTATTTCCTTTTGGTTACATTCTATGGTTAACTTAGATTTGCCTATATATAGGTCTTTAACTATTTCTCTAAACATTTGTATACGATTATATGAGTAATACCATTTTTCTTGAAGTAAAGGTTATTCTGTGAACGTTCCTCTAACTTCTTTAATTCTCTTCGAGATTCAGTACAAATTCTATCAGATTTCCTTAATATATCTGATACATTATCCCAGATGGGTGCCATTGGTTCTACTGGCCCTGCATAGATAACCTTATGTTTAGTTTCTATTTGGGGATATTTAGATTTGTACTGATATTTACCTTTGCAATAAAGTACGTTATACTTTTCTGGTTCGTTTCTTTTTTCGTTTTCCATTTTTGTTAGGATTAATGTAATCGGATATTTCATCAAGTTGCCCTAAAAGCAATGCCTGAATGAAAAGGTTTATAGGCCTGAAAAAGAAATTCCTTACGTTATCGGTATTTATATACCAATCGTAAACGATAAAGAACTTCTTAATCTTGGAGTGCTTAAGTGAATGTTGGATTAGATAGGACTTACAACATCGTTTATGTAATTCTACCAATTCTTTGTCCTGCTTAAGCATCTCTTTATCAGAGAAGATAGTATAATCCATTTTGTATGAATTAAGATGCCCAGGTAATTATCCCGGGCACCGGGTTAATAAAGGTTTATGCAACTTGTTCTGGTTTGAGGACCTTCTTTTTAAAGTCCTCATAGGCTTTAGCAGCAGCCTTGAATCCCTTGGAGTTCTGGTCCTTGATACGAGCCATTGCAAGTTCCAATCGGTGGAGTTCGTTTCGAGTTTGTTGTCTCCATTTCTTCCGAGCAAGAGTATCAACTACATCGGCCGGGTATACGTATTTAACTTCCCGATTAGAAATTACCTGTTCGATGATGGATGGTTTTTGTTGTTCCTTAACTTCCTTGACAACCTGTTCCTTTTTAGTCTTTTTGGCCTTAGGGGCAGAAGCCTTAGTAGTCTTAGAATTTTTAATTCCTTCAAGTTGTTCGGCAACCTTAGTTGCAACCAGGTTAGTAACCTTTGTTTCATTCTTTTTCATAACGTCTATATTTAAAATGTTAGTAAAATGATTAATTTCTTTTTCTGATACAAATATAAGAACTTTATTTTAAATAGAAAAATTTTATTTGAATTATTTTCTATTTGCTCGGGTTAATCGGCTAGGAAGTCGAAGATTTCTGGAGGATAGTTAATTTCATCCTCTGGATCATTTATGTAATCTTCATAATCCTCGTTATATTTATCGTAAATGTTATCTTGTGATGTATTTGGTACCCTTGTACATCTTTCAGGATATTTCTTTACGAAGTCATAGGCTTCTTGAGTAGTCATTACCTTGTCTGAGGTAAATTCGTAGGTTACATAAGAATAAGTTTCACCCAATCTAGAAACTTCATATTGCTGGTATCCAGATTTCTCAATCTTATAGATTTGATTTTCTGGAATCGTTTCTATTTCTACCCTATATTTATACCATTGCTTCTTCTCTTCTTTTGGTTTAATGCCCATGCTATCTTGAAGAGAGATTAACTTGGTTATTGGACTTTCAAAACGAGAAGGAGCAGTGCTCACTTCTACTGGATGAGTTCTATTCTCACCAATAAAGTAAATCACTGCCCCCAAGGTTACCAGGCCCAATATGAATTTAGTTTCTGAGTTCATAACCCGTAGTTTCGAATTTATTTTTAATGTTCTTTGCAAGGTATTTACCTTTTGATTCTGCTTGATGTAAACCGTTGCAGATTTCGTAAGGTACACCATCATAGCGATAAACTCGATTACCTTTAAAAGCAACCCAAAGTTGTTTTTTCTTTGAGTTATAACCAAAGCCATCAATATTAGAGGATTCGCAGGGAATCATTTCGACTCCGGTGTTCATTTCTACTGATTCTAAGTATTCGTTCTTTTCCATGTCTATATTAAAATTTTAAAAGTGTTAGTTCTGGGTGGAATTTGAGATTTGCCCTCTGGAAGATTGCCCAGGTACCAAGTACTCCCTGAGAATTAGTATGTACCCATTCATCTTCCATTCTGAATAATATGCGAGAGCATACCAGCATTTGGTATTCACTTAGCATATTTATCAGTTGAGGAGTATTCTCGATTTCCACGTATAATTCAATGTGCTCATCTAGTGCTCGAATTATTTCGTCATCCTCAATCTGAAGGAGTTTTTTGATTAAGTCTTGGGCAATATCATTCCCATTTTTAACGTCCTCTTTGATTGAGTTGAGTGATTCAATCTGAATACCAGCAATGAGCTTTACGATGTCTTTTGTTTCCTTGTCCATAATTAAATTTTCTTTATGCAAATATACTAAAATTATTTTATATAAAATACTCTTTTAATAAATACGGAGGTAAGTGTTAGCGGTTCTTGATTTCCTCTATCTTTTCCTTGATTGAGTCGGGGAAGATAGCATCATCTACCCATCGCATAAAGAATTTAGAAGGCTTCTTTTCTGGATTGAGAAGTAATTGTCTTTGCTCTGTAGAGAACTTAATACGTTCATCTTCCCTCATATACTTGGGAAGTTTAGTGAATTCTGCCTGAGAGAAGGAGATTACGTTTTTACCAACTTGGGCCCTTAATGGTTTCTTCCTTTCCTTATAGAGATATGGGATAATCTTTTTCGAGGGTCCCCCAAGAATGCTAAAACCAAAGATTACCATTGGGTCAAATTTATCTGCTTTTGGGTCCTTAGCCCGTTTGATACATCTTGCCATCCAAGAGAATGAATTGGGATATTGCTTATTGTCTGTTGCTTCTCCCACATCTTTTTTATTAAACTCAAATCCAGGAAAGTGAAATAGAAAATCTTCAGTAAGGATAAATACAAATCCCAATCCCCTAAGATATTTAATGATATCTTGTTGGCTTTTACCCTCTTCAATCATTTTCTCTACATCTGCAAGAATATCCTCCCTTGGTGATTCCAATTCCTTAGTTGTAGACCCTGCAGGTCTTCCTCTGCCCACATTAGGTGCCTTAGCAGGCAATGTACCAGATAACCTATCTAAGTATTCTTTGAAGTTATCAATATCTTGTTTATTAGTAAGAGTTACTTCTACTCTTATGGGACCGTTATGCTGTACTTTTGGACCTGAGTTCATCTCGGTATAAGCATCTACCAACCTATCTGATAAGGGAGTACCATTCTCTGATAGTGTAGTGATCCTAAGTTTTGGTTTATATACTTCTTGTTCCATTTTCGACTTAATTAGAAAATAAAAGGCCTGAACAATTTTTATATTGCCAGGCCTTCTACCATTATTAACGAATACTCAAAAATATGATAAGTAAAAGTAAAAAGTGCTCTTATTAATCTTCTTCTTTAGCGGCCTTCTTTTTCTTCTTGTCTTTGGCCTTCTTATCTTTCTTATCGGAAGCCGGTTTCTCTTTTACCTTTTCTTCCTTCTTTTTCTTAGTTTCCTTTTCCTCCTTAGGAGCCTTACCTGAAGCAAGTTTTCTTTGCTCCATACGGTATTTTTTCTTCTCAGCCGAAGTCATTTCTCTTCCATCGATGAGAGGATAATCGTATTTGGTAGCTGTTCTACCACCATTTCCTTTCTTTTCCTTTTTCTCTTTGGCAGCCTTCTTCTCATCTTTTTCCTTCTTCTCTTTTTCCTTGAGTTTTACCAATTTCTTGTTGTTCTCTTGGTCAGCTTCAGGATAGGCAGCAGCAACTTTGTCTCTTTCCTTATTGAGCTTGTTTACAAGTTCGGTAACCTTTTTACCATGTTTCTTGTCTTTGGCCCAATCCTTAGTAGGGTCCAACTTGTTCTCTTTAAGGTAAGCATCCAAAGCTTTCTTAGCCTTTGTGAGTTCCGGAGTCTTGGATTCCGATTTACTCTTCTTTTCTGTTTTCTTAGCCATTTTCATTTATATTAGGTGAATAATTGAATTTCCTATTTACATAATACCATAGTTATACCTTCCTAATTTGGGTTGGGATTTCTTTAATTTCTAGGATTTCTAAACTGCATTGTTTTAAAACTGCCTCGAGTTGAAGTATATCTTCTACCTCTTTCTGAGATAAGTCCGTAAAAGTTTGTTCAAAAGTTTCTTTCTGTTCCCCCCTTATAAAATTAAATTGGGCAACAATATAAGTCCCATGAAGTTTTTTATTCAGGGCTCCTTTAAGAGATATGAGTTTTCTTTTCAGATAATTACTCTTCAACCTATGGGATTGGTATTCGCCTTTCTTACCCTTACTAAGAGCTACCTTTTTAAGGTACGAAACATAATCTAATTCTCTGAGAGTTTGATTAATGTTTCCCACTAATAATCTTAAGTCTTTTTCCATTTGGGTCTTTGCATTACTTGGTTAGATACTTCCTGAGTTTCTTCTGATAGCATTTCTCTTGCCTCATTTATTATATTGATGGCAAGTTCCCTTTCATCTGGTCCCAGGTTTAATTCTTTATCTTCTAGTACATCAGTATAAGTATTTATTAGATTATCCAATGCAAGTATTCGAATATTCTTTCGAATTGCTAATTTCTCTTCTTCCATGGGTATAAAAAATTAAAGCCCACTACCTTCACAGGCAATGAGCTTTTGGCTGAACAACGTCCTAAGTGTGGGGTTGTTACTCTATGAAATTTAAACTATTGCAGACGATATGTAATCGCTATTTTAGGATGTGCCTAGATTAATCTTCTGATTCTTCCTCTTCTTCTTCCTTAGCCTTTTTGTTTTTCGGAGAACAAATAACGCCATGTCCTTTCTTAGACTTAACGGTAAGAGTTCCCGGAACGAATGAAACTGAAGTTGATACCGGTTTGCCATCCGTAACCAATACAGAAGTAACCACTACACCCTGATAGCCTTCCTTGTTCTTAACGGCATAACCAAAGTTCATTACCTTGGATTTGTCATTAATGGCAATAACGTCGATTTGCTTGCTGTTAGGGCGTTGTTCAGCCGGCCGATTCTTGAGTGCCTCTTGACGAGCTTTACGTTTAGCTTCTTTTTCGGGGTCTTTTTCCTTATCCCCTTTCTTCTTGGAGTCTGATTTCTTTGTTGCCATAATTTTTAATGTTTTATAAGTTAATGGTTATTATAAGTAAACTTCTACGTTTATTAATAGTTGATAGTAAAGGTAGGGAAATTTCCCTACCTTCTTTTAAATCTTGAATACGGTTACCAGATTACTTTTTCCCTTTCTTGCCCTTACCTTTGGCTTCTTTCTTTGCCGGCAATTTGAGACCGAGTTCTTTGGCAATTGCTTTACGGAGTTTTTCGACTTCGTCTTCATCGTAATCGTCTGGGTCAGTTTCAAGATCTTTGTCGTCGCAGACATCCTCAAGTTCTTCGAAGTCCATTTCGGCAAGTTCTTCACCGGTCAGTTCTTCCTCTTCTTCTTCCTCTTCGGAATCATCATCATCATCATCACCTTCCTCATCTTCCTCATCGTCATCATCCGATTCCTCTTCTTCTTCTTCCTCTTCGGAATCATCATCATCATCATCATCATCGTCTGATTCTTCCTCTTCTTCTTCTTCCTCGTCATCGGATTCAGAACCGAAAAGGTCTTCGGCTTCTTCGGCAGAAAGCATGATAGGAGCAGGGATAATCTTTACTGAGCCGTCTTCGTACTTAATGATGATTGCACCATTGATTTCTGTTCTGGAAACTTCTTTCAGTTCCACTTCTTTTTTCTTCTTAGCCATTTTCGTAATGTTTAAGTTGGTTAATAATTTATTTATATCACTCTGTTATAAGTTTCTTTACCAGTATGGATTTCTGAGTATACCCAGATTTTACTAATTCCTCCTGAGCAATATTGAATTGTTTTATCTCATCTAGAGTTGTCTTTAATTCTAATTGAGATTCAATGGTTATTGCCTGAGAGGCAAGTTCCTTGTCACCTTGATAAGTGACTATCTTAAACTTCTTACCTGCAAATGGGTTTGCTGGTTGATGTGCTGTGATTTTAAAACCTTCGTTATTATTCATTGCTATATTTAATTTTAGTTATCCCAGGAATACCCACCTTCCCAAATACTTCGGTATAGGATTTGTATTTCCCTTTTATCATTGTTTTATAGTTATCGGATAATCGAATTGGGTAGACCCATATTTGATTTTCTATCATCCTATTTGTCATTATATAAGCATAAGACCTTCTAAGTTTAATACTCTCTAATGAAACAAACCCTTGAAATAATAGAGACTTCTTAATAAACCTTTCTTTAGGCAAATACCCTAAAAATTTAAGTGATGCCTCATCGAATATTTCAATCATATCCCTTTGTGCTTTGATAAATAGTACCTTTTGTATTGGGATGTTCATCTTCTTTCTTAAATATAAAGCCAATGAACCTACCAATGGGGGATACTGCATGAATAACAAATTGAATTTATTTTTCTCCTCTTGACTCAGCCTGTTGTAAATCCTGTAGGATAGCAAGATTGATTTGTAATCTCTTTTGCCTTGTATACTTGGGAGATATGCCTTGCCGTTGTCCATAGAGTTTGATTGAGTACCTTTCATTGAATTCCTTTTTTCCTTTAGACTTAAAGACTCGGTGCATTTGTACCATAAATCTTCTTCGTCGGTGTTTATCCATGTGATATTCATCGGGCATTATGAACTTCCTTGCTTTTACGAATTTACCCTTAAACCAGAATTTAGTACTACCCTTTTTAAGAAGTTTACCATTCATATCGGATAATTCTCTAATGCCTTGTTTTATAAGTTTCCTCCCAGATATTATATGGATATATTGAAGAACATCTACACCATAAAGATAAACTAAGGTAACCTTTACTTGGTGTCTAGTAAAGTAAGGTATACCAGTTAGATGTTTCCTATATAATTTCTTTTCAGTAACAATCTTATTGGTGGTATCTGGTCTCCAAGTCCATATATAATACCTATCTGGTCGTATGGGTCCGTTGTTACTTTCCTTTAGTTTTACCATTTATATTCCTCTTTGCCATTCTATACCAAAGATTGATAGATTTCTCATTTGCTTCGGGGAATTTCTTTTTCATTCTCCGAATAACTCTATCAAGTTCAAAACCTTTTGCAGTTAATTCAAATACATAAGATTTCTTTGTACCCTTGATAAGATTAAATTCATCCCTCTCTCTTGGTGGTTTCTTTTCTCGAGGTTTCTTTATCCCAGGAACTCGTTTGGTTCTTCTTTGCCCATTTTCCCCTTCTTCTCCGAGAAACCCAAGCCTTAATCGAGAATTTCTTAATGGATCATCTTTCGAATACCCAATATTTTCTAATTGCTTATCCATCCAATCGTCATATTTATCAATTAACGATTTATCGGGCTTTTCTTCTGATACATTGATATAATGTAATAAGTCAAATACCCCAGCAGAACAAGCATCAGGGAAAGGCATCCCTAATATGATAGCCTTTCTCTTTAAATCCTTATAAGTCATGTTTCTCCCAGAAGCACCAAGGAAATTTGATTTCTCCTTGGATGGGGCTTTCATGTCTTTTCTACTCTTTTTTGCCATATCATCAATATTTTTAAATATTCATTTATTTTCTTTGCAAATATAAGAATAAATAATTTAATCTTATCTTATTTCTCTATTTATTTTTATAAAAATCCGAGGTTTTTGCTCGGTTCGCAGCAGTGGATTTAGGTTTTTTATGCTTTCTCTTGATATGTGTGTTATAAGCCATATCCAATTTCTTAATATTGAATTCTATGTTGTTCACTTGATTATAGTTTACTGCTTTTTCCACACAGCAACGGTACTCTGGCCAGAATTTTTGTCCAAGCTTAACAGATTCGGTTTTAATCATGAACTTAGATACCATAAAACCAAAGGTATCAGCATCATCTTTAGTTTTGAATACATACATGTAAAATCTACTGAATTCATTTACTACTTCATCCAAAGGTCTTACTGGTAACAATAGATAACCATCGGTATATAGGTCCTCAGATATTAAAGCTACCCAATACTTTTTCTTTCCTGGTTTTACTTTATACCTAAACCTTTCCTTGAGTTTAGTGTGCATCCAATCTGGTACCCTATTAAGTAGGTATTTGATATATATCTTATCCTTCTTATTCGACCGCCTTTTAAATGCAGATGGCTGTTGTAGCATCCTTGGAAGTATTCTAAAGTTATTCCACCTATCAAATTCAAGAATTAATCTTAGAGTATCTATGTCCCATTCATCCTCAGACTCCTTTAACCTCTTCATGTTTCTCTCTATATTTTTAGAGTTTACCTTTGGGAGTAATTGAGCTGAGTCTCCTGTGAATAAGCTTGCTTCTTTTCTCTTTAATCTTTTCTCTAAACATCCCTCCATATAATCTTGGAAATTCCTCTCACAGGGGCAATCTGGTCGAAAAATAGAAGTGTGTTTCTCAAAAAAATCCGAGAATAGCCTAAAGAATTTCTCTGACCGTTCCCGGATTTCAAGATACTTGTAATGAGATAACTTTAAAATTTCACCAGCTTCCCATGAAGATTTACTTTCTGATAGTTGAAGGAATAATGATTGTTGTTCTTTATCAATTAAACAACTCCAGGCTTTTTGTTGAACTTCGTTCATAACATTAAATTCTCCTATATCTCATTATACTATCAATTGCTTCATTGGTTATCTGATTAGGGTCATATTCCCCAGAATTAGCATAAAGCTTATCTGGATCATGATTTAAATATACACTATAGATAACGTTGTCAAAAGGTAACCATACTTCCATTCTTCCCATTTCAGGGTATATAAGAACTTTTACTCTTTTACAAAGATGGTCAACCTCTAATACTGTAGCATCTACTCCCTCATAAGGATAACCCCGTAATACTAAGTAATCTCCAGGCTTTACATTGACTAAATCATCTACTGAAAACTTCTTATTCTCTCTAGCAATACGTTTAAATCGCCTTACTTCTTTTCTACTACAAGTAGCCACTAAAGAGAAATCATCAAAGTCTTCTGCATTGTCAATCCTTACCTTTTTCTTTCTTGGGTGCATTGTCTCGGTATTACGTAACCAAGTTCTGATACCAGATATATTTCTACGTAACTTATTAAGAAAGGGCCTTGAGAATGCTAATTTAGTGGGCATTCTCATAAAACCATAATTGAATAATACTGGTACTTTTTCGAATACCATCTTACCCTTTGTGGTTTTTCTTAATACGTTTACCATAGGAATAATTGCCTTGATTTGGTCATACCCCTTTTCTTTGAGTTCTTTATTGATTTTATCACAGTACTTCCTTTCAAGGTAAAATATACAATATGAGTATGGGGTATGCTTCTTCATAGGTTACCGGTTTTTAAGAATTAACTTAGCTTGTTTATGTACTAACTTATAGTTTACATTCTTCAATATGTCACTAGCCATGAATACATAAAGAATCTTACCTATCTTTGGTACATCGATTACCATAATATTGGCTTTATCGAATAGTGGTTTATAGAATACGGAAGATAAATCCTTTCCAACTACAAAGAAAAATTCTTCTGAGGGCATTGAATTATATCTCATACAGAGTATGGGAACTTTATTTGCTCTTTTTGCATCCTTAGAAGCTTGTTCCCAGAATTTCAATATATCGCATCCCTTATTACCTAAGAGTAGATGTTCAAACTTAATCTCTTTATAATTCTTGCATTCGATGGATATCTTACATCTATGAGCATGCCTTTCATCAGTACAGGTTAAATCGGAAGTGGAGTCCTTGTTTGAATGCCAAGCTCCACTCCCCGCTCTATTCCTTTCAAATTTGTACCCGGTCCATTTTGTAAACCAAGCACCTATCTTTCTTTCGAATCTTGAACCCTTATTTTTGCTGTTTATTGACATAACAAAATTTATCTTTATAC
>OLQX01000959.1_pt1 | contig 29345 bp, 32 predicted proteins | sample 1672581 | NCBI WGS metagenome assembly OLQX01 (sample SAMEA3136701, study PRJEB25190) | human gut metagenome | reverse complement strand
GTGATTGTAATCTTGAAACTTGAAAGGTAATTGTATTACAAACTTAGGAAATATAAATAGGGATGTAAAGAGAAGTGTGATGTGCAATGGTTTTTGATAAGTTAAAGTAATGAATGTAATTATGTCTTGCTTTATAATAACTGTACGAAAGAGTTTTCGTTGTAAAAGTGAATATGAAAGATAAATTTTGATGCTGGATTTATGTTAGATAAAAAGATAACAAATGGCACCGGTATCGGTGCCATTTGTTATGCCAGTGCAGTACCGTCCTGACTCAGAAACTTGAGCATCAGCTGTTTTTGCTGCATATCAAGGCTGTTACAGATAGTGGCGATCAACGCATCGCTGGATTTGGCGCTGGGGCTGATGGTATGTGAGAACGTCATATTCATCACAAAAGTGTGACCGCATTCAACATCAGTACAGGCGCAATATAAATCAGACAGCTCCTTGTGTTTTCTGGCTGTTTTTTTGATAACAGCCCTTGCCTCACATACCGGACAGTAAACCTTCATTACCCGCATATCCATCGCTCCGGAAGTTGGAAAACGATGATATTTTAGCCTTTTTGCGGACATTAATCACCTTCCAGCTCGCTGTCTTTCAGGAAATTAAGGTACAGGTGGGGTGGCACATCACTTTCCTGTTCCACTGCGGCTGTGAACATGCGCTGAATAGGTAAAATCTCCGCTTTGCGGTATGTTTTGGCCGCTTTCTCAATATCCCCCATTACTGCCCCGTTCGTGGGGATAATTCCGGCCAGACCGGCCGGGAAACGGTGCGCGGTCAGTACATCCTGAGCGCTGATGCTTTTCACGTTCTGAAACTCATCTTTGGCGCTGATATCACCAATCGGGATAAATTTGATGGCATCAGGATCACCTTTGGGGATATTCACAAACATGGTGCTGAAATTCCCGATCCCTTTTGACTGCTCCAGCTTCTGAATAATTTCTTCTTCCACCTCATCGGTCATATTCGGGTCATTGGAATAAAGCACACCGCCCGTGTGAGCACCGTTGTGATAGTAACGGCGGCGAAAAATCGTGGCTTCACCGTTGAGCAGGGCGGAGTGGATGCCGCTGATGTAATCCGGAAGACCATAAATAGCCTGTTGCGGGTCGTACTGCCTGAGAAAAATAATATCTTCAGGCGGATAAATCACCGGTTCACCCTGCTGAAGTACAACAAACTCCCCGGTCTTGCGCTGGCGGGTATAGAGCGCCGGCAGCGGGTACAGTGCGACCACATCCCCCCAGCCGTTACGTACCTTGAGAATGGCCACGTCACCGAACGTCAGCCAGTCAAACACTGCCGCGCCCAGTTGTTCATGTGTCAGGCCGCCGCCATCATAATTTGCTGTCACCATATTGCGACGGGCATACAGCACGCCGCCGTGCTGCGCGTTCAGGTTAACCAGTTGTGCCAGTGCCAGCCTGTCAATCGGGAGCGTCCAGTGTTCCGCCTCATTGTCATACCAGACGTCTGTATAGTTCGTGCCGGTCGTCAGAATGGGTTCTGGCTTGCCCAGCGTGATAAGGCTCATATGGCGCTGTTTGGTAACGGTGCGGCGTTCCCTGTATTTCCGTTTTTTCATGCTGCTTTCCCTAAGTTACCCCAGCGTGATTTGCGCTGGTTTTCAAAGTTTAATGGTTCGTTGTCTATGGCATGGGCGATAGCCCAGAAACTGTCAGCGTGGCCGGTTTCAGCTGTACGGTCGGCAACAAACGTCATGGCGTTACCGCTGGCCGTGGACGTTCTGCGGATGGTCATAAAGCTGGCGGCGATTTCGGTTTTCTCCTTGTCCCACTCCACGCGGTTGTCTTCGATAACGTCGATCATCTTCATCACCAGGCGGTTTTTGGTTTCCACACCATAGCGGATAGCCACCGCCTGACGCATGGCAAAGTGCTGCACATCTTCAAAGACACCACTCCCCAGCCCGGTGATATCAATCCCGATGTAAGTCATGTTGTATTGGCCAAACAGTTTTTTGATTTGTGCCGCCTGCCATTTCCAGTTCATTCCCTGCCAGTGGAATACGCGTAGTACGCGAAATTTTTCAACGGCCACTATAGGCGGGGCGACAATGACAAAGGTTGAGGTGTCGCCGCTGCGAGCCGGGTCATAGCCTGCCCATACTTCACGATTACCGAATGGCCGGGGCAGGTCTTCGTCATGATCCTCCCAGATATCCGGATCAATACAGCAGCGTTCCACATGGGAGAACGAAAAAACGCTGTCTTTGCTGTCCACGAAAACGCACATGTACAGCATGTTGAAGGTGTCGCGGTTGTAGCGATTACGCAGTTTTTCGATGCTGGCCAGATTGAATCCGCCCACAATCGCGTCTTCCAGCGTGATGATGTAGCGCCACTGTCCATCAGGACATAACCGTCCACCGTCACGCAGCTCCTTCTCTGTTGGAAACGCCACGCGTGCGCGTTTTTTGTCGCCGCGCTTCCATTCTTCACCTGTCCAGAACGGGTAAGCCTGGTGTGTTTTGCTGCTGGGGGTGGAAAAGTAAGTGGTGCGCCATTTGTCGTGTGTGGCCATTGCGCTGGCCACTTCGTTTAATTTTGCAAAGTTGGGTACCCAGAAATATTCGTCACAATACAGATGACCACTGTATGACTGGGCGGTGTTCTTATTGGTGGACAGGAAGCGCAACTCCGCGCCGTTGGACAGGCGGATGGGGTTGCCTGTCAGCTCCACGCCGAAATACTGCTCCGCAATATTGACGATATAGCTGCGGAACACTTCAGCCTGAGCCTTTGACGCGGACAGGAAAATTTGCGGATCGCCTGTCATAACAGCATTTTCAAAGGCTTCTATTGAGAAATACCAGGTTGCGCCAATCTGGCGACTTTTCAGGATGTTCCTTATTTGCTGATGGAGATTGGCGCGAAGGTGTTTCTGGTAGCCGAAAAGGTGCTCGAGCGCGAACCGGTCGAAATCTTCCTGCGTCAGCCCGCTGATATCATTTTTTTTGTATTTGCCACGTTTACGGGGCTTTTCGTCGCCACCGGACTGGCGGGACGCCGGCGCATCACTTTCGCTGTGCTTAATTTCCGCCAGCTTTTCCTGATGCTTATTGTGTTGTGCGCGCAGTTTCACCAGGTGAGAAACTAGGCTGTCCAGCTCCCGCAGCTCCAGCTCCGATTTCCCCTCACGTAATGTCAGCGACTGAATACGGCGGTTTAATGCGTCTTCGGTTGATTCGTGGCTGAGTAATTCCGCCCAGCAATATTTCTCTGCCCAGTAATAGACTATGCGTCTGTTAGGCAGATTTAATTCACTGGCAATTTCCTGCGGGGTATAACGTTTTAAATAAAGCGCCCGCGCAACGCCTTTTAATTCTTCTGAGTATTTAGCCATGCACACATTATGCACGGGCGTTTCTTTATTAAATCCTGCTTTATTTCTGATGTGTTCGGCTAATTGTTTATATCCGAAATGAAGTGAATGCGGCGGTTAATTTAATTGACGATACTGAAAACCGCAGCAGGAAGGGAGGCAATATGTCAGGTTCACAGCTGGCAACAAACTGGATTTGTATCGCCACTGCGGGTGAAACGGTGGATAAGAGAACCATTGAGGAACAATGGTTACTTGATGCCGCAGAATTATATGACCCCAATTTATATACCGCGCTGTTATGGCCGGAACATACCCGTAATTTTGGGAATATGGGGGAAGTGCTGGAAGTAAAAGCCGAACGGGATGATGAAGGTATTTTGCGTTTATATGCCCGTCTGTGTCCGGCTATTGCATTGCTTCAGGCAAATGCAAAAGGTCAGCTTTTATTTTTATCACCGGAGTTTACACCGGACGGAAATTTCAGAAATACCGGCAAAACCTATCTTGAGGGGCTGGCCATTACTGACAGCCCGGCCGGCGTAAGCACCACCCGGCTACGTTTCAGCCGCACCAAAGGAAAACGCATCGGACCATATAAGCCGCTGGCGTTTGATGAAGTCAGGGAATTTAAAAAGGAAAAGGGAATGTCAAAGACAGCGAAAAAGGGCTGGCGCCATTTTTTTAGCATTGAAGAACCGGAGCAGACACCACCAGAAGAAGCCGCACCGTCTGATGCCATGCAGGCGCTGGCTGATGCGCTGGCCGCGCTGGAAGACCGTGTGACGGCAATTGAAACCGCGATGTCTGATGTACAGGACGATGTGGACACCGTTAAGGAAGTCGTGGATACCGAGGATTTTGCGCGTCTGGTCGGGAATCTGCCGGAGCTGGTGAAAAATTTCAGCAAGCTGAATAACAAAATCACCCAGTTGCCGGACAAGAAATTCAGCAAGGGCAAGAAAGGCTTCAATTTCCTGTAAGGGATAACACAACTTTTCTTTAAGGAAAAAGAATATGCAATTAAATGCGAAAGCCCGTGAGTTTCTGCGTCAGTACCACAACGGGCTGCGTGAATCCTACGGTGCTACCGATGGCGACCACTGGTTTGCACTGACCGATCCGAAAGAAACCAAGATGCGCAATGCGCTGCTGGAAGAATCATCTTTCCTGAATCTGTTGACGGTTGCTGATGTTGACCAGTTACAGGGGCAGGTGGTACCGGTCGGCAGTTCTGGCCTGTATACCGGGCGTGTGCTGGATGGCCGTTTCCGTAAAAAGGTGGGCGTCAGCGGTAATGATTACAAGCTGGTCGAAACGGATTCGTGTGCAGCACTGACCTGGCAGTTGCTTTCTGTCTGGGCAAACGCCGGCGATGAAAACGAGTTTTTCCAGCGCGTCCAGGAGTTCACCAATCAGGCGTTTGCTCTGGATATGCTGCGTATCGGCTTCAACGGTAAATCTGTTGCAGACACCACGGATGCCGAAAAGAACCCGAACGGCGAAGATGTGAACAAAGGCTGGCACCAGATCGTTAAAGAATGGGATGGCGGTAAGCAGATTGTCACTGATGCGGTTGTGCTCGATGGTGACGGTAAAGGCGATTATGTGTCACTCGATGCAATGGCATCCGACCTTATCAACGCCAAAATCCCGGCACAGTTCCGTAATGACCCGCGTCTGGTGGTTCTGGTGGGGGCTGACCTGGTAGCTGCTGAATCTTTCCGTCTGTACCAGAAAGCCGATAAACCCACTGAAAAGATTGCCGCACAGCTGCTGTCTGACAGTATCGCCGGCCGTACGGCTTATGTTCCGCCGTTTATGCCTGGCAAGCGCATGATTGTTACCACACTGCCTAACCTGCACATCTACACCCAGCGCGGCACGCGTCAGCGTAAAGCGGAGTTTGTGGAAGACCGCAAGCAGTATGAAAACAAATATCTGCGTAATGAAGGTTATGCCGTGGAATATCCGGAACTGTATGCCGCATTTGATGAAAGCGCGGTGACAATCGGCGCGGTATCAGCGGGCGCATAAGGGGGAACTGATGCAACTGTCACCGGCACAGCGACACAGTGCACGTATAGAGGCGGAGCGGTTACTGCGTCAGCAGCAGTCGCTTGACAGCGAAACCAGTCTGCATGTCCAGATTGCCGCGCTGGAAAAGGATGTGGCAGCGGCCGCAGCGATTAGCAACCGTGCAGAGCGTATGGAGTTCAAACGTGATGTGTTGTTGCCCCGCTGGATGCCGACCGCACAAACCTGGCTGGAAAGTGACAGTACGCATCAGAATCCCGTTTTTGCCTGGTGTGTCGTCTGGCTGTTTGATACCGGCCAGTTCGATCAGGCGCTGGACTGGGCGGATGTGGCCATCGAACGGGGGCAGGAAACCCCGGCCGCGTTCGGCAGTGCGTTCCCGGTGTTTGTGGCCGATACGGTACTGGCCTGGGCGGAGACGGAAGCCGCACAGGGGCAGGATGTGGAGCCGTATTTCAGCCGTACGCTGGGAAACGTTATGCAGCACTGGAATGTGTATGAGGTCATTAAGGCCAAATACGTGAAGTTTGCCGGTCTGCACCTGCTACGCGATGAGAACGGAGAGCCACGCGCAGCGGCAACGGAAGACAGGGATGTATTGCTCCGGGCGAAGGATTTGCTGGAGCAGGCGAAGGGATTCGACCCTAAATGTGGCGTTGGCACGATGTTGCAGCGTATCGCTGCCCGTCTGCGGGCGCTTGAAAAATAGTCAACGGAGAGTTCAAAAATGGGGTTTAAACATTCACTTGGGCAAGCAGTGAAGATTTCTGTCAGCGGTGAGAAAGGGCATGTGAAAGCCCGTGCAGAATACACCCACTGCTGCAATCAGTATCTGATCCACTATCAGGCTGCTGATGGCCGTGCGGTTGATTCGTGGTTTGAAGAAGGCGAGATTCAGGCCGCAGCCAGCGGCGAATAAGACTACCGACCCGAAAGCGGGCGCGGTGGAGGGGATCGCATCAGCGTATCGCCCGTGGAAACCGGCCAGCCCGCTTTTTTCCGGAGGAACAGGATGTTCAGCGGAACCGCAATTGATTTTGATGATGCCATTCTGACGAATGATGGCTTCTGGCCAGACCTGAGCGTGAAGGATTTTCAGTCCCAGCGTGCTATTCCTGCCGATATCGACGCAGCCACCATCCGTCAGGCGCTGCTGACCGCAGCCGGTGAAATCAATGATGATCTGGTCAGGGTAGTGGCAGATTGTCGCCTCAGTGGACATGCAAGCGCGGCGGACGTTCCGGGCGTTGAGATTGACGGTGAGAATCTGTTGTGCGCCCGTTACCGCAAGGCTGTTTTTGCCCGCGCCAAAGCTGACCTAATGGGCGAATTTGCGTCTGTTGGTCGCCGTGAAAGCCATCCGGGGCAGGAAAGCGATGAAACCCGATCCAGTCTGATAGCGGAATCCACGCTGGCAGTACGGCGTATTAAAGGACTGAAACGCATCACGGTGGCCATGATATGAGCCAGCTCACCGAATTAACGGATTTTCTCATTGCGAACATGCCCAAACGGGCAATGCAGGGATTTGACAGCCAGATGGATGAAATCGCATTCATCCCGGCACAGCGTGACACCGGGCTGGGGCAGTATCGCATTGCCATCATTCGCTATAACGCCGTGCTGACGTGGGAGCGTTATCCCTACCGAGAGTACGATCCCAAAATCCTGATGGCGCTGTTTATGTCGTGGCTTTGCCAGGATGAGCGGGCGCTCTTTGAGGAAACCGGCATTGATGCCGAATTGCCGGAATTTGATATCGAAACCATCGACCAGGAAACCGCCATCATGGTGGTGACGCTGCCAATGGTGGAGGAACTGAATCTGATCCCCGATCCCAAAGGTCAGATCCCGTTTGATGGCCAGCGTTGGAAGCTGGCAAATCCCGAAGTCTGGACGGCGGATGAGGTGACGGTGATCCCCGTCAATGAGGGGCAGGAATGATCAATGGCGAACTGAACCAGGAACAGTTCCGCCAGTTACAGGAGGCGCTGAAAAAGCTGAATTTGCCTCCTGCCAAACGTCGCCGGCTGCTGTGGCGAATGGCGAAATACGGCGTGGAAGCCGCAGCAAAGCGCAATGTGCGCAATCAGCAGTCACCGGAGGGGGATAAGTGGCAGGGGAGACAGACCCGGCGTAAAGGCAAAATGTTGCGCAATATGCCGAAACTTATCCGCATCCGTGAAATGCCGGAAACGGAGTCTGTCAGGCTGTATCTGACCGGTGGTAATTACCGGAATGCGAAGGGAAATCTGCCTGCCGGCGTGGTGGGTTATGTCCAGCAAAATGGCATGAGCGTGACCGTCAACCGCAAGCAGGTGGAAGGCCGTGAACAGGGGGATAAACCTGCATCACTGCGACAGGCGAAACGTCTGCGTAAGGCCGGGTATAAAGTCAGGCGCGGCAAGCGCTGGCACAAGCCCGGATATAAGGAAATACAGGAAAAAATGACCGCCAGACAGGCAGGTTTGCTTATCCGGATACTGGAGGACAAGCCGGTCAAAACATCCTGGCAGATTGATTTACCTGCCAGGGGATTTCTGGGGATCGGTCAGGATGATTTTAACAAAGCGCTGGCGCGGCAGCTTCAGGCTATCGGGTTCGGCTGGGATGTTAACGCGCAGGATATCAGGGGGAGATCATGACCTGGCCAATTGTGACCGTAAATCAGGTAAATCAGCTGCTGGGTGAAACCACGGAAGTGGAACGCACGCTGCTGTTTATCGGTACGGGAACCAAAAATGTAGGGAAAACACAGGCAGTTAATGCACAGAGCGATTTTGATGCGCTGCTGGGTGAGGGTGACAGCCCGTTAAAAAGCGATGTTCTGGCCGCACTGGCGAACGCCGGGCAGAACTGGTGGGGATTTATCCATGTGCTGGCCGCTGACAGTGAGCCGGGGGCGTGGGTTGATGCCGTCAAAGCTGCACAGGTTTCCTGTTCGGTGGAGGGTGTGGTGCTGTCTGATGATGTGGCGGCAAAAGAGCAGATTAATCAGGCGGCAACGCTGCGATCTGAACTGATTGCAAAATACGGTCGCTGGGTGTGGTTCATTCTGGCCGTACAGGGAATGCAGAAAGATGAAACACAGGCGGATTACTTGACACGTTTATCCACGCTCCAGCAGGGGATCGCGGAAAAAGCGGTGCAACTGGTTCCGCGCCTCTGGGGAAATGAGCCGGGTGTTCTGGCCGGTCGCCTTTGTAACCGCGCTGTTACCATCGCGGACAGTCCGGCGCGGGTAAAAACCGGACCATTACTGAGCCTGGGCAGTGATGAACTGCCGAAAGATGGAGCAGGGGCAACGCTGGAGCTGGCGACCCTTCAGGCGCTGGAAGCACAGCGCTACAGCGTGCCGATGTGGTATCCGGACTATGACGGCTTTTACTGGTCTGACGGTCGTACGCTGGACGTTGAGGGCGGTGATTATCAGTCCATTGAGACGCTGCGTATTGTGGATAAAGCCGCCCGTCGTGTCCGTCTGCTGGCCATCGGTAAGATTGCCGATCGCTCACTGAACAGTACACCGGGCAGTATTGCCGCACACCAGACGCTGTTTGCCCGTCCGCTGCGTGAAATGTCCACGGCGGCCAGTATTAACGGCGTGTCATTTCCGGGCGAAGTAAAGCCACCGCAGGACGGTGACGTGACCATTGTCTGGAAGAACAAAAAGGCGGTGGATATCTACATTGTGGTGCGTACGTATGAAGTACCACTGCAAATCACCATCAGTCTGTTACTGGATGCGAGTCTGGAGGCCAGCGCATGACCAAACGTATTTCAGGGATGTCCTTTGACGTCTACGTGGACGGCGACCTGATCCACATTGAAAAAATTTCGCTGGATATCACCGACAACAGCGCCGCAGCCCAGACACGCGGTGTCCCGGACGGCTATGTTGACGGCGATGTTGCCGCCGAAGGGGAAATTGAAGTCAGCTCAAAAGTGCTTCAGGTACTGACGGCCAAAGCCCGTTCAGCGGGTTCATGGCGGGGCATTCCCCCGGTGGATTTCCTTTTTTACGCCAAAGCCGGCAGCGAAGAAATGAAGGTGGAAACCTTCGGGAACAAGCTCCAGCTCAACAGCGTTCTGGATGGTGATCCGAAGGGTGGCAGCGTATCCACGCACAAAATCAAATACTTCGTGACCAGTCCGAAGTTTGTCAACATCAACGGGGTGCCGTATCTGGAAGCGGAAGCCACGGAAAACCTGATTGGATAAGAGGCAGCAGGGATGCAGGAGTATGAAAAAGGGTTCATTGCACTGGCTGTCATGGGAGCGATGATTGCACTGGGGAAATTACTCAACAGCGACGAGCCGATCACCCTTCGGCTGGTTACCGGGCGTGTCATTGTCGGCAGCGGATTGTCACTGATTGCCGGCGTGGCACTGTATTTTGTCCCGGATATTCACCCACTTGCGCTGGCTGGTATTGGTTCCGCGCTGGGCATTCTGGGGCAGAACGTGGTGGAGGCCTGGCTGCGCAAACGTGGCTTTACAGGGATTTTTGATAAAGGGGCAGGGAAATGACGCTGAGCGAGAAACAACAACGGTTTACATCAATGATTGCTTTGTTGATCCAGTATGCCAACGCCAATGGGATGTGGCTGACGTTCGGTGAGGCGTACCGGACGCCGGAACAGGCGGCACTGAACGCGAAGAAGGGCAGCGGCATTTCCAACAGTCTGCACACCCTGCGTCTGGCCGTGGATTTTAATCTGTTTGTGAAGGGCGAATATAAAACCCGCACGGAGGATTATCTGCCGCTGGGGGAATACTGGGAATCGCTGGGCGGGAGCTGGGGCGGGCGCTTTAAAACCCGTCCTGATGGTAATCATTTCAGCCTGGAACACAACGGGGTGCGCTGATGGATCGCGTGGTGTCAGGCTGGTTATTCACCCTTGTTCTGGCATTTTTAGCCGGCTGGAAAACGGCCGGCTGGCAACGGGACAGCATCGATCTGACCGTCTCAAAAGCGGCCACCGCGACCGGGGAACGGCTGGCTGATATTGCCGGCATTTCTGGTCGCCGGCTGGAAGACAAACTGGAGGCACTGAAAAATGCGCCACCGCGTGAAATCCGTACGGAAGTGGTTAAGCCGGTGTTTACCAATAAGTGCCTGTCTGATGATTTTGTCAGCATGTACAACGATGCCGTCACCAGTACCGAACGTACGTTATCAGGAAAACCTGAAAACTAAATGTGCCACGCAGCTGCCGCGCCTGAATGGCACGCAGGGAAAAGATGCGGCGGAATTACTGACACTTTATCTGGAGTTATACGGGCAGTGTGCTGCACGTCATAACACGCTGGTTGATGAAATTAATTTAAGAGAGAAAGTTATTTATGGAAAAAATTAATCTGGTTGTATGTAACAAAGACATTACCTTTGAACCAAATCAGACGGCTTATAATAAATTCATCAACGAAATGGCGATGGATAATAAAGTGGCTCCAGCCCATAGCTATCTGATGCGCATTGTTGTACCAGAATGTAAAGAAGCGCTGGAAGATATTCTTAAACGTCCGGGGGCAGCACTTCAGCTTGCCGGGAAAGTTAATGAGATTTATGCGCCCGAACTGGAAATTGAAGTAAAAAACTGACAAAACGAGTCCGGGCAATTGAACAGAACGGACTCGAACAATATCTGATTTTACGGCGTCATTATTTACCGCACGGTCAGGATTCCGTGGATGATATTTCTGCCGCTATCTGGCTGGATAATCGCCACTGGGAAAATACGCGTATAGCGGTTGCTAACGGAATAAGCACCGCGTTTAAAGGTTCAGGATGAAACAGTTAGATTTTACATTAAGCCTGATTGATAAACTGACGCGCCCGTTAAAGCAGGTGCAGAGCAGTGTCACAGGCTTTGCTGAAAAATCGAAAGCGGCCTTTACGCAGATTGGGGGCGGTGCGCTGGCTTTAGCCGGAACAGGGATGGCCATCAAAGGGGCGTTATCGCCGGCTATTGAGATGTATGACGCGCTGAATGACGCAGCCGCAAAAGGCATTGATGATCAGGCTTTAAAGGCCGTCCAGCGTGATGCGCTGCGGTTCAGTATGACCTACGGTGCCAGCGCGGTGGAGTTTGTCCAGTCCACGGAAAGTATTAACACCGCCATTGCCGGCCTGACCGGGAATGAACTGCCGAAGGTGACGAAAGTCGCCAACACGCTGGCGTTTGCACTGAAATCAACATCCGCCGACACCGCCGAGTTTATGGGGCAGATGTACGGCAACTTTTCCGCCGAGGCGGCACGGCTGGGTAAAGTCCAGTTTGCTGAACAACTGGCCGGAAAAATGGTGTACATGCGTAAGGTCTTCGGTACTGAAATGGGCGTCATCAAAGACCTGATGGAAGGTGCGCGCGGCGTGGGTACCAACTACGGTGTGGGGCTGGATGAACAACTGGCCGTACTGGGGCAGCTTAACCGAACGCTGGGAACGGAAGCCAGCAGCGCTTACGAAGGCTTCATGACCGGAGCCATTGAGGGCGGTAAAAAGCTGGGGCTGTCCTTTACGGATGCCACCGGCAAAATGCTGTCCATGCCTGAAATGCTGATCAAGTTACAGGGCAAGTATGGCAAAAGCTTGGAAGGGAACCTGAAAGCCCAGGCGGAGCTGGATGCGGCATTTGGTGACAGTTCGGCGGTGGTGAAACACCTGTACGGCAATGTGGCCTTACTGCAACGTAATATCACTGAGCTGGGCGGTTCTGACGGGCTGAAGCGTACACAGGAGATGGCCGGGAAACTGGTGAAACCGTGGGATCGCTTTGTTCAGATCCTGAAGTCGATTCAGACCGTCATTGGACTGACGTTGATCCCTGTTCTGTATCCGGTGTTGAATCGCCTGGCCGACATGGGGCAGACCTTTGCCCGCTGGATGCAGTTGTTTCCCAACATTGCGCGTGTTATCGGTTATGCGGCTATGGCGTTGTTGGGGTTTGCTGCTGCCGGCGCGGTAGCGAATATCGTTCTGGGCGTCTCAAAACTTATCAAGCTGGGCGCGATCGCTCTCTGGAAGACGCTGACTTCAGTCACGAAGATATACACTGCCACTGTCTGGATTGCCTCAAAAGCCGTCGCGGCATGGAACATCACGCTTAAATTCCTTCGTGGCACGCTGCTGGCCGTACGCATGGCGGCGATTATGGCCGGGATAGGTATTAATCTGATGAGCTGGCCGGTGCTGCTGGTTATCGGGGCGATAGCCCTGCTGGCTGCGGGCTGTTACCTGCTGATTAAACACTGGGATGATGTGAAAGCGGCGGTGATGAATACCGCAGCGTTTACGGCGGTGGCGGGCGTGGTGGAATGGCTTGCCGGCGTGTTCTCCGCTGCATGGCAGTGGATTAAAGACGGCTGGAACAGTTTTATTGCGCTGCTGGCCGGGTTCTCACCCTCACAGGCATTAAGCGGGATGGCCAGCGGGATTGTTTCCCTGTTTGATAACGTCTGGCAGACCATTAAAAGCGGATTTCTGAAGTCGTGGAACTGGATTGTAGAAAAACTGAATAAAATTCCGGGCGTCAATATTGACCTGTCCACAACCGTTTCGCCGGAAATAAATAAAATTACAGGTGGGGTGGCACCGTCATTAATACAGAACAACCATACTGCAAATACCAGTGAAACATTGACTGCCAATACACTTTCAACAGGTGGAAAGTTAAAGGATGTGGATCGCGGTGGTATCAGTAAAACGATAAACAGTAACTCTAAATCAGTGACGGATAACAGCCGTAAAATTGGTGAAGTGCATTTTCATACCAAAGAAGCACTTTCACCCTCCCAGCTAATGGAATGGCAGGAGCTTAATGCGTGAGTGAAATTCTTTATATTGACCTGCTTATTAATAATGGTGATTTCTCACTGAATGCAGGTCATGAGCCTGAATTATGCAATAACCGTAAAAGTATCGGGCAGGACATTGTGCACGCCATTATTGAAAGCGGACTGGCAACGCAATTAATTGCGGAGCGAAGCCCGACGTTGAGGGCAGATATTTTTACCCAGCTTGAATTACTGGTTGAAAATGATGAACGCATAGTGCCTGGCACAGTTGAAATCAATGAAGAAAGTCAGAAACGCCTTTGGGTGACTGCCAGTACATACGACTTTGGCACGCTTTCATATCAGGTGGATTTATGACGGAAAAACCGCAGGTTGATTTTGAAGACGTGGTGAAAACCAGCGGGATGCCGGTGACGGAATCTGAAGTGCGGGATCGCTTTAATGCGATTGCGGCTGAGGAGGGCATTATCACCAACACATCCCGTATGTCACCGTTCTGGCGCTTAATCACAGCCATTGTGACTGCACCGGTGATGTGGCTGAAAGAGGTTCTGGTGTCCACGGTACTGGCCAATATGTTTGTGGCCACGGCCAGCGGGAGCATGTTGCGTCTGCTGGCCTGGGCGGTGAACGTGACGGCGAAACCCGCCAGCGCTGCACAGGGTGTGATCCGCTTCTTTAAGGAGGATACCAAAGCCGTTGTGACGGTTAAGGCCGGGACGGTTATCCAGACTGAACGTATTAACGGCAGGGTATACGAACTGGCGACCACGGCCGATGTGGTGATCCCGTCTGGCACGGCCAGTGCCCTGCTACCGGTGAAAGCCACCGGAACCGGGGGAGCCTATAACCTTGCGCCAGGGTATTACCGCATTTTGCCTGTGGCCGTTGACGGCATCAGCCATGTGGCCAGTGAGGAAAACTGGCTGACAGTGCCGGGTGCCGATGAGGAAAGTGATGATGAACTGCGTGAACGCTGCCGCAACCAGTTCAACCTGGTGGGCAATTACCACACGGATGCGGTTTATCGTTCAATGATTGCCGGCGTTGCCGGGCTAAGTATTGACCGGATTTTCTTTGAGCATGAAGCGCCGAGGGGACCAGGTACCGCAAACGCCTATTTATTGCTGGACAGCGGGGTGACTTCCGCGCCGTTTGTGAATGCGGTGAATGATTACATCAACACGCAGGGACACCACGGCCACGGCGATGATATGCAGTGCTACGCCATGCCGGAAACCCGTCACGATCTGGCCGTGACGGTGTACGTCAGAAATCTGGCCAACCTGACAGACGATGAACGGAACAGCCTGAAGGCCGGGATTGAAAACATGATCCGCTGTGCTTTCCGTGAAAACGCTGATTTTGACGTCAGAAAGACGTGGCCATATTCGCGCTTCTCGTTTTCTCAACTGGGGCGGGAGATCCACAAAACTTTTTCACTGGCGGATTCGCTGTCCTTTTCACTGGGTGACATTACCAGTGAGCTGAATGTGCCGCGCTTGAAGTCACTGGTAGTGAGTCTTGAAAATGAATGAGTTCATGAAAAAGCTGGCCGGGATGGTGCTTCCTTCCTGGATGAATCAGGGGGAGCCGAACAAGCTGCTGAAAACAGCCCGGCGATTCTGGACGGAGGTTTACAGCTGGATAACCTGGCCACTGAACCAGTTTGATCCGCTGACCTGCACACCGGCATTACTGAACCTGCTGGCGTATGACCGGGACATAACCCGCTTTGATGGTGAGCCATTGAGCCTGTTTCGTAAGCGTGTGGCGTATGCCTTTGTCAATGCCCGTGATGCCGGTTCCGTTGAGGGATTTATCAATATCTTTGAACGGCTGGGCATTGGATATGTGGAGCTGCGGGAGCGCCAGCCAGGTATTGACTGGGATGTGATCCTGGTACGTGTGACAGACAGCCAGATAGCGGACAACACGCAGCTGCTTATCCAGATAATCCGGCAGTACGGGCGAACATGTCGCCGATATCAGTTTGAAGTGATCACATCGGAAAAAATGGCCATCAGAGCCGGATGGGATCAGGGGGAATATGTGGTTTATCCGGCTTCGTTAGCAGGGACGGAAACCCGAAGCGCGACATTCAGCGCAGGTTTGTAAGGAGTTTTATATGTCACAGACAGCTATCACGCTGCCGTTTGAACACTGGAAAGCGCAGCAGGGTGCGACTGGTGAGCCGGTGTTACTGGATGAATTTGTGTTTGCGAATGTGCCAGGGCTGAACCCGGATATTCCCGTTGATCGGAATGAAGCACTGCCGCCTGTGGAGCAGATTGTGCACTGGCAGCCTGTTACCCGCACTGGCGTGGTGAATGAAAATGGCGTGGTGTATTCCGCCGTTCTGGGCGCTGACGTGGGCGACTTCAGCTTTAACTGGATCGGACTGCTGAACAAGGCCAGCGGCACTCTGGCCATGATTGTTCATGCGCCAGTGCAGCAGAAGCTGAAAACAGCGGAAGGGCAACAGGGGAACGTACTTACCCGTTCGTTTCTGATGGAGTACAACGGCGCACAGACCGAAACCGGGATTAATACACCGGCTGAAACCTGGCAGATTGATTTCACGGCGCGTATGGCCGGAATGGATGAGCGTCAGCGCCTGGAAAATGCGGATATTTACGGCGCTGCGGCATTCTTTGGCGATGGTTATCTGGTCGGTAAAACGGGCAATCAGTTCTTTGTGACCAAAGGTACCGGCTATGTAGCAGGGCTGCGTACGTCACTGGCCGCAAATCAGAATATCACCGTGACAACAAAACCGGTCAAAGTCTGGCTGGATGTGTGCTGGACGGGATCGCTTACCAGTGTCTGGAATGCCCAGTGCAAAATCACCGTGGCGGAAAACCTGGCGGATTACGTGCAGAACGGCGTTCAGCATTATGTGTTTGCCGTGGCCAGCATTGATGTGAATGGCAATATCACGGATTTACGGCCAAAAGGGACGCTTAACGAACAATACGCTAGTGATGCGCTGAAAAAGCATGAGCAATCGCGAAATCACCCTGATGCCACGACCAGCGAGAAGGGATTCACCCGGTTAAGCAGTGCGACAGACAGCACCAGTGAGGAACAGGCCGCTACACCGAAAGCGATTAAAATTGCAATGGATAATGCAAACGCACGTCTCGCAAAAGAGCGTAATGGTGCTGATATCCCGAATCCGCAGTTATTTGTTCAGAATATTGGTTTGCAGGATACGGTTAACAAGGCGGCAGGAGCACTGCAAAAAGACCAGAACCTGAATGATATCCCGGACAAAGCACAGGCGCGTAATGCGCTGCAACTAGGTACAGCCGCAACGCTCGACGCTACAACGTCGAGAAATGATAATACTCTCGGTCGTGTATTAAAGGTTGGCGACCGGAATTTGGGGGTGACTGTAATTCCCGCTTCACGCGGCTTTAATTTTAATTCGTATGAGTTTGCAGCAGGTGAAACTCTTTTCATTGAAGTAAATGCAGCAATCAATTTCCCCGCGGGAATGCCTGAGTTTGCAAATACGTTTGTTTATGTGAATGTTATCGGCATCCGTGATTCGGGTAATGATTGTGCGCTTTTGCTTTCCAGATACGATACAAATATAAGTTATCTGGCGTGGAGAATACACGAGGCAAATACTTCGATAAATTGGCGGGTACTAAAAATCCCGACAGCCGCTGCTGATATTCGTGCTATTCCGAAAGACCCCATTGGAACAATTGGAAATAACGGCAGGATGGCTTCTGCCGACACGCCGGGGTGGTGGTTAGTGAGCGTTGCAGATGCTGGCACGGTGGCAGATTTTCCCCAATACCCAAATGGTAACAAGCTGTACGGATACGGTTTTATGTTCGTTGCGCGTTCAGGAGATGTATGGCTACAGCAATATTTCTCTCATACGGGGGCAAGTGCCAGTCGTCAGACGTGGAATGGAGACATGTCCGAACGTACGCCATGGATTATCGACTACAGCACAGCAAATAAGCCAACAGCCAGTGATGTAGGCGCATTGCCTATTACTGGTGGCGGGTTGAATGGCAATTTGGGTATCGGAACAACTAACGCTCTCGGCGGTAACTCAATTGTTTTGGGCGACAATGACACGGGTTTTAAACAGAACGGTGACGGCATTCTGGATGTTTATGCCAACAGCGTTCATGTTTTCCGGTTTCTCCCCGGCTCCATTGAAAGTGGGGTGCCATTAAAAGTTAGTGGAGTTGAAGTTGCAACACAGGCATGGGTGCTACAGAACTTTGTCCAGAATATCGACCTGACTGCGCCTTCTGAATTTCAGTTCTGGGATGGCCGTGGGTATATGCGCCCGACTGATGGTGCGGCTATGTATAACTTTTCAATGGTGGGCGGTTCCAGCAACGTTGGCTGGATTCAGATCCGCTATACACGAAAACTTGTGAATAACACCTGGTATGTCATCAATTAAAAGGGAATAAAGATGCAGAGCTTTGGCAAATTCACCCCATATACACCAGACACTACTGACAGACCCAAGATTATTGACGGTCAGAACGTTCTGTTTTTGCAGGATGATAAAGGCAATGACTGGTATGACGTTATTAAGTTATTTGATGAATCTAAAACGCTGAAAATTGGCTATGACGATGATGGTCGTGTCAGAACATTCTCGACAAATATTCATGCCTTTTTTCCGGTCAATATGAGCGTTGCAGAGCTTCCGGCCACAAAAGCCAATTTGCGTGTCACGCTGGGTGATGACTGGTTTTATAAAGACGGCAAATTGCAGCAAATCCGCGATCATCTGGCTAATGCTGAGGCCGAACGTGACAGCCGTATGGCGGAGGTTACAACGCGTATTGACTGGCTGGAGGACGCACAAAAAGACGGTGATATTTCATCCGATGAGGAAACAGAACTGGCAACACTACGCGCTTACCGCACTGCTTTGCGCCGTCTGGATTTGAGCACAGCGCCAGATATTAACTGGCCGGAGGTGCCTGATGTGGCGTGAAGCACGTCTGGCTTTTACTGACTCACTGGCCGCGCTGAATTGTTCGGTTGTTCCGGCGCATCCGTGGATTAATGGTCTGGGGCAGCAAACGGATAACGGGGCATATCTCAGCCCGGTGAATGCCGTCCGCTATCTTGCTGAAAGGCTGGCCGGAACGGGCGGGAATACCGATGTGATGATCATGATGGTGACAGGCCAGACGCATGAGAATTTTATGACCCGTCTCAACGGCCTGGTCGATGTTTTTCCGGCACCGGCATTCACGCAGGTCAAGCGCCTGGCACAATCCGCAGCGGCGCTGGCCATCGAAAAAATGCAGATCCCCGCCAAAGCCGGGGCAGGGTTGCCGGTGGCCATTCCGCTGTCTGTGCCAACCAGCAGGGCGGCATTGTCTGCGGCGGCTGTCAGCCAGGCACAAAAAGCGGCTAGCGCGGGATTCAGCCTGGACGGATTAAAGCAACAACTGGGTGAGTTCGCGCAGCTGCGCGACAGCCTGATCAGTGATGTGGCCAGCGGGCTGAATGATTTGCAGGGAAAAAGTGCCAGGGCGTGGGTGTTCACCAGCGCCGGCGATACGGCCACCACGCTGCTGGAGCTGGTAAAGGATATCCCGCAACCGTCAGCCGTCTATACTGCGGCGGTGATGCTGGTCGGTGACAATCTGGATGGAATAAAGGGAATGATTCATGACTTCGATCCCAACGCTGGCGCTTAATGGTGAGGCTATCCAGCTGAAAAACATGCGCGTGACCGTATCGCAGCAGTTTCAGGATAAAGACCAGTCCGGCCAGACAAGCGCCACAACCAAATCAGAACAGGGGGCAAAAGGGAAAGAGCTGCGTATCAGTGGCGAAATTCCATTTAAAAGCCCGGAGATCCTGAAGCGTATTTTTGAACTGGCCAGCGCCACGGATGCCGGAGGCAACCGCCAGAAATACCGTGTAGCGCATGAAGTGGCCAGAGCCGTGAATTTTCGCGAGGCGACATTCAGTGGAATGCTTGATGCCCCACAACAGGACGGGAAAATGGCCTGGCTGGTCACGTTCACCCTGGCTGAACATATCAGCGTGCAGGAAAAGCGGGAAGCCCGGGCAACAGGCAAAACGTCAGCCAAAAAACAGACGGCCGGTAATGCGGGACAGCCTGGTGGCCAGAGTGCCGGGGAAGATGAAGAAAAACTGACGTGGTTTGAAAAACGGGTGCTTAAACCCGTCAATGATGCTTTGGGTTAATGATGAAACCAGTTAAACGCCTGTACCTTTCAACGGATGAAGTTCACCTGGCTGATGCCTGCCTGGTGCTGGAGCTGAACAGCTGCGGCCGGGGATTTATCACTGCACAGACAGCCACGGATTACACCGGGAAACTGGTGAGGCTGGATGTGGGGTATTCCGATCTCCTGTTGCGCTGGTTTACCGGCTACGTGGAACGCGCACAACCTGCCGAAAACGGTTTTCAGCGTCTGTTTGTGCGCGAGCTGGTCGGTGTATTTGAAAGGATGTGGCCATGTTCATTTCAGCATCCCACTTTGCGCAAGGTAGCCGGCTGGCTGGAGGAAAACAGCGGAATAGCTGTCAGTGTGCCGGATGCCCCTTACAGCGATAAACCGATCCCCCATTTCACCCATAACGGCACGGGTTATCAGTTGCTGAATAATCTGGGCAGGGCGTTCAGTATCCCGGATTACATCTGGTACCAGTTGCCGGATGGTTCCCTGTATGTGGGCGGCGCGGAAAAAGCGATGTTTGCCGGTCGTCCGGTCGATATCCCGGCAGAGTTCAGCCAGGGGGCTGCTGGCGGTAATTCCATGACGGTGCCGGTGATCCAGAGTCTGCGGCCGGGTGTGGAGCTGAACGGAGAACGCGTGACCAAAGTTCATCTGACCAATGACACCATGGCCATCACCTGGACACCCAGAAACCGCGCAACAGGTCAGCCATTACAGAAAACACCGGCACAGCGCCAGATTGAAAGTCATTACCCTGAACTGGCTTCCGGGCTGCATCTGCCAAAACTGGCCAGAGTGGTGGCACCCAGCGAGGCGGTGAGAAGCGGTAATTTTGCCGATCCGTTCCGGCCGCGTTATGCCGTCGATGTGCAGCTGCTTGATGCAGACGGCAACCCGGACAACCAGACGCCGGTTTATTCTGCGGTGCCGCTGCCGGTACCTATGGCCGGGAATGACTCCGGCATGTTCCAGTTCCCGCCAGAAGGGACGCTGGTTGAAGTGGCGTTTACCGGAGGTCGCCCGGATAAACCGTTTATCAGGCAGACACTGCCAGATGGTACCAGCCTGCCGGATGTTAAGCCCGGTGAGCAGCTGCAACAGCAGCGGGCGGAGGTGTCGCAGCGTGTTACCCAGGCTGGCGACTGGGTGAGGCAGACCGATCAGACTATCAGCGAAACATCGATGCTGCGGAAGGTCAAAGCCGACACGGAACAGCGTGATCTGGTCAGCCGTGAAACCACGCTTAAAGCCACTGATAAAACTACGGTGCTGGGTACCGCCACCCTGATGGCCGGAGCCATTCAGCAGGTCAGCGCCGGTGATTATAGCCAGGCCGTGAAAGGCAACAGGCTGGCCAGCATTGAGGGGAATGACGAAGCCGATATAGCCGGCAAACAATCCACGAAAGTGGCCGGTGCCGTGGATGTTGATGTGGGGGGACCCCTGACAGAAAAGATTGCCGCATTGCGTAAATCGGTGGCGGCGGGCGGTCAGCAGATTATGGGGCCAACCGTCCATATTGGCAGTGAGAGCGTCAACACGCTGACCATGATGCTGGACACCATTGATTTACTGGCTGAACTGGCGCAGCAATGTGCGAGCCATTCACACCCCAGCGTTGGTACGCCAACCAATGCCGGGGCATTTACCCAGACGGCAGAGAAGGCCGGACAGACCCGAAGTAAGTACCAGAAAATAATCGCCTGATCATCCCATCAGCTCGCGCATAATGCGGGCTTTGTCGTTTCCTCAGTTCCTTGTTAGGATTGTTGCGATAGGATTATTACTGGCTCAAAGGATAGGAAAAGGGATATGAAGCGTTTCATCGTATTAGCTGTAGGCGCAGTAGTTTCATTCAATGTGTTTGCTGCTGAAGATTTTTCTGTGCCAACAGATTCGAAAGCTAGCTATACGGTCTTAGAGAAGACACGTAGCGGTGACATGGCCACTATTACAACCAAGAGAGAGGGACCATCCGGAGTATCATATTCGAAGCGTTTGTACGACTGTAAAGCCTCGACAGTGAAGTATCTTGGAAGTGGTGACACAATCGAGCAAATGAATAACTCAGCAGCAGATCCTAATATGGCACCAATAATTGACCGTTCAATTGCATACTATGTTGGTCAGAAAGCTTGCCGATAAGCCTCTATTTATATTCGCTGATGTAAATAGAATGCTCCACTCACCCGCATAACGCGGGTTTTTTTGTACCTGTTGATCACTCTTTAATTAACTTTAGAAGCGCAGCAAGGCGCTGATGCTACCTGCTGCGACGAAATAACGGCGGAAGTGACGAAAACGGCGCTACACCGCACCCGCCTGCGGTTTTCGTGTTGAGAATGATTTCAGTTTTTCCGGTTGTACAAAACACATCGCCAGACCGCGCCAGCGCTGGGGCTTTGGCAGTGGTTCGCCAACTGAAATGTGTGAAACAGATTTCAAGGATTTCAGTTTTTGTGCGATGACCGGCTGTGGGTGAAAAATGCCGGTGCCGGGTTTCATGCGGGGTTAACAGCGATTACGTGACTTTTTACGTAACGGTCGCAGCGAGATCAGGTCAGTGCGTGGAAGTGTCCATGCCTTAGCTGACGTGCTCTGGCGCGGAATGGCAATGAAATGCGGAACTGAAATACTTTGTACAGCATGAACCATCGCCATACCTGCATTAACGTATACGCTCCAGTGTTCAAGTCACTAACAGATAGATATACAAAATCACCAACAAATCAGGGTGATTTCTGACCGATTCTGATTTTTTCAAAAATTGAGGGGGACCATCGGAAAACCGTCACAAACGTCACAAGATTTAAAAATAGTATCTATCTATATGATATTAAATAATAAATAGGCATTACTAAAACCATCACAAAAGCATCACAGGAGCATCACAGTGTGACGGTTTTAAATCATCACAATTCTGTTTTATAACTTATTGAATTTATTGGGTGTGACGGTTTACGTTACGTTTTGTGATGGTTTTACCGTCACAGCATTTATTTATAATAATCATATGGTTAATGTGTGATTTCAGGATGCGTGATGGTTGTGACGGTTTTCCGATGGCCGTCTTAAATATGAGAGGTGGGGGAGTGCAAATTCATTAACATTTTACAGATACAAAAAAGCCCCAGAGAATGGGGCTATTGCTGCGTTCACTGGTCGTCTTGTTTGGGCTTCACAACCACTGATGCCAGCTTGTCGATCAGACGTTCGCAAGCCTCAACATCTTTCAGGCTACGCAATTTTACCCTTGCTGTTTTCGGCTCATCACCGCGAGTGCAAAGATTCAACTCGATTTCAACATCGTTCCTGTTCAGTAATCCCATAATAACCCCTGCTAACTTCCTTGCCTGAGTGGCCACTTCAAAGATGAGATTAAGTCTATCTGGTGCATTGTTGGAAAAGCAAACAGTGTTACTAACGTCAAACCCGTTACTTTTGAAGTAATCTTTTATTGAAGCTGAAAGTTCAGGAGGACAAGCAAGCCTGACGCCGGCCAGTTTTGATTGATGAAGTGGTGCTCCTTCTAACTCTTGCATTTAAGGCTCCATATGAAAAAACCCCAGATTCGGGGTTTTTTGTTGTCGATGTGGTCGATATGTGGACGTTGGTTGAAATAAATCCTTTTATTTCAGTATGCTACAGTGAAATAAAACGCGCCCGAAGGCGCGTTGGCGATACACTCAATGTAAGGGACTACTCTTCTTCTGCTTCGACGAAGTTGGCGTCTTTGACTGAAGTTGTTGCACGACGGGCTTCGCCTTTGTGCTGCACTTTATTGAGCTGCCGTTCCAGCTTGTTGATCAATTCGTTAATGGCGGCGTACATATCTTCATGACGCGCACTGGCAACCAGATGGCCGTTTGGCGTGTTGATGGTTGCATCAGCGATAAAACCCTGCGGCTCCTTAGACAGAATGATGTGCGGGTTGATTAAATGAGTTTGCCACTTATCCAGTTTGGCGAGACGGTCTGCGACATGCTGGCGGATTGCCGGAGTAATTTCCATTTGTTTACTGGTAATGTTCATTGTCATAAATTTTACCTCTTGTCTTTCCCGTCTTGGTGATTCCAGCATACCGTTCCCAATGTCAAAATGCGTGATGTAAATCACATTTTTTTGTCGCTTTTTGTCAAGAAAACCTTTTTGTGAGGCACCGCAGGAACAGGCGATTTTTTACTTGAGGAATACCTGAAAGCAGGCCATATTTGATGGGATGCGTCGGAGCTAAACCGCTTCAGTTGTAGCGTTAACGGATAAAAAAACGGCAGCCCTTGGGCTGCCGTTTTGCATTCTGAGGCAAATCAGGTATTGCTGCTGTTAGCGGCAATGATTTTCGCTACTTTTTCTGCCTGCGCATTCATCTGCATCTGGCGATAAGCTTTTTCCATTAACGGCAGAGCATCACGTGTTGCCTGAGTATCAGGGTAGTCGCGCAGCATGCCTTCCACACGGTTTACCACGGCAACCCATGCACCGCGGGCAGTGTAGTATTCCGCAACAGAATATTCATACTTCGCCAGACGATCTTTCAGGAACACCAGACGTTTGGTGGCATCAGTGGTGTACTGGCTGTTCGGATAGCCACGTACCAGTTTGGAAAAGTCATTAAACGCAGCTCGGGCGTGTTGGGGATCGCGATCGCTGCGATCAACACCAAAGAATCCTTGCAGTGCGCTATCATCCAACGCCATATTGGTCAGGCCACGCATATACATGACATAATCAATGTTAGGGTGTGTCGGGTTAAGACGGATAAAACGATCGATAGCAGCCTGAGCAAGTGGCAGATCGGCGTTTTTGTAGTAGGCGTAGATGAGATCTAATTGCACCTGCTGAGAATACGGTCCAAATGGATAACGGTTATCCAACGCTTCCAATTGCGTTATTGCCTGTTTCCAGTTACCGTCCTGCAGCTTTTGCTGAGCAGTCGCGTAGATTTCATTTGGCGGATTATCGGGCACCTCTTCCTTTGAACCAGAGCAACCCGCCAAAAACAGGCTCAACGTGGCTGCTGCCACCAGATATTTCATGCGCGTCATGACGTTTTGACTTTCCTCAAAATGTAATACGGGAGATTCTCTGTTCCTGCTCCCGGTTAAGACCAGCTACAATAGCACACTATATTAAACGGCAAAGCCGTAAAACCCAACGTTAAACGAAGAAGCAGTTTATGGCACAACGAGTAGAACTCACCGCAACAGTCTCCGAAAATCAGCTCGGTCAACGCTTAGATCAGGCTTTGGCCGAATTGTTCCCTGATTATTCGCGATCGCGCATAAAAGAATGGATCCTCGACCAGCGCGTGCTGGTAAATGGCAATCTTTGCGATAAACCGAAAGAAAAAGTGTTGGGTGGAGAGCGTGTCTCCATCAATGCAGAAATTGATGAAGAGGTTCGTTTTGAACCTCAGGATATCCCACTGGATATCGTTTATGAAGATGATGATATTCTTGTCATCAACAAACCCCGTGACCTTGTAGTACATCCGGGCGCCGGGAATCCTGATGGTACGGTATTGAATGCGTTACTGCATTACTACCCGCCAATCGCGGATGTTCCTCGTGCCGGTATCGTACACCGTCTGGATAAAGACACGACCGGATTAATGGTGGTGGCAAAAACGGTTCCGGCACAAACACGTCTGGTTGAGTCATTGCAGCTGCGCGAAATTACCCGTGAGTACGAAGCCGTAGCAATTGGTCACATGACTGCTGGCGGAACCGTTGAGGAACCGATTAGCCGTCACCCGACCAAGCGTACGCACATGGCGGTACACCCAATGGGGAAACCGGCGGTAACGCACTATCGCATTATGGAACACTTCCGTGTGCACACGCGTCTGCGGTTGCGTCTGGAAACCGGACGTACGCACCAGATCCGCGTGCACATGGCACATATCACTCATCCGCTGGTGGGCGATCAGGTCTACGGCGGTCGTCCACGTCCACCGAAAGGCGCTTCTGACGAATTTATCTCCGTACTGCGTAAGTTCGACCGCCAGGCGCTACATGCGACCATGCTGCGTTTGTATCACCCGATTTCCGGTATCGAAATGGAATGGCATGCGCCGATCCCACAAGATATGGTGCAATTGATTGAAGTGATGCGCGCTGATTTCGAAGAACATAAGGATGATATTGCCTGGCTATGAGTAAGCTAATTGTTCCGCAGTGGCCGATACCGCAAGGTGTCGCGGCGTGTAGTTCTACCCGTATTGGCGGAGTCAGTATGCCGCCTTACGATTCGCTGAATCTGGGTGCCCATTGCGGCGATAACCCGGAGCATGTTGAAGAGAACCGCAAACGACTGTTTGCTGCGGGCAATCTGCTGTCAAAGCCGGTCTGGCTGGAGCAGGTCCACGGTAAGGATGTCCTGAAACTGACAGGCGGGCCTTACGCCTCCAAACGCGCAGATGCGTCGTATAGCAACACGCCGGGCACAGTGTGTGCGGTAATGACCGCTGATTGTCTGCCGGTGCTGTTTTGCAATCGCGCCGGGACGGAAGTGGCTGCGGCCCATGCGGGTTGGCGGGGATTATGCGCTGGCGTGCTGGAAGAGACGGTGGCGTGTTTTGCCGACGAACCTGAAAACATTATTGCCTGGCTAGGTCCGGCGATAGGCCCAAACGCCTTTGAAGTGGGAGCAGAAGTTCGCGAGGCATTCATGACGAAAGATCCGCAAGCGGACCTCGCATTTGTACCGCGCGGCGACAAGTATCTGGCGGATATCTACCAGCTTGCCCGTCAGCGGCTGGCAAATGTCGGCGTGGAGAACCTCCACGGCGGCGACCGTTGCACCTTTAGTGAAAGTGAGACGTTCTTCTCTTATCGTCGCGACAATACCACGGGTCGTATGGCAAGTTTTATTTGGCTGATATAACCTAAAGAATCAAGACGATCCGGTACGTGTAATTTTCTTTTCACATAATTCAGGTCATTCACCTTGAATAATTGAGGGATGACCTCATTTAATCTCCAGTAGCAATTTTGACCTGTTATGGGAGGAGTTATGCGTCTGGATCGTCTTACCAATAAATTCCAGCTTGCTCTTGCCGATGCCCAGTCACTCGCATTGGGGCACGACAATCAATTCATCGAACCACTTCATCTAATGAGCGCCTTGCTGAATCAGGAAGGGGGATCGGTACGTCCTTTATTAACGTCTGCTGGCATTAATGCTGGCCAGTTACGTACAGCCATTGACCAGGCGTTGAGCCGTTTGCCGCAGGTAGAAGGTACCGGCGGTGATGTGCAGCCTTCTCAGGAACTGGTGCGTGTACTGAATCTTTGCGACAAGCTGGCGCAAAAACGTGGGGACAACTTTATTTCGTCAGAACTGTTCGTTCTGGCGGTGCTTGAGTCACGCGGTACGCTGACCGACTTATTAAAATCAGCTGGGGCGACGACCGCCAATATCACTCAGGCAATTGAACAAATGCGTGGAGGTGAAAGCGTGAATGACCAGGGGGCTGAAGACCAACGTCAGGCCTTGAAAAAATATACCGTCGATCTGACTGAACGTGCTGAACAGGGCAAACTCGATCCAGTTATCGGCCGTGATGAAGAAATTCGCCGTACCATTCAGGTGCTGCAACGTCGTACTAAAAATAACCCAGTGTTAATCGGTGAACCCGGTGTCGGTAAAACAGCCATTGTTGAAGGGCTGGCCCAACGCATCATCAATGGTGAAGTGCCGGAGGGCTTAAAAGGCCGTCGTGTACTGGCGCTGGATATGGGCGCGCTGGTGGCTGGGGCCAAATATCGCGGTGAGTTTGAAGAGCGCTTAAAAGGTGTGCTGAACGATCTCTCGAAACAGGAAGGCAACGTCATTCTGTTTATCGACGAATTGCATACCATGGTTGGGGCGGGTAAAGCCGATGGCGCGATGGACGCCGGGAACATGCTGAAACCAGCGCTGGCTCGCGGGGAACTGCACTGCGTAGGCGCCACAACGCTTGATGAATATCGCCAGTACATCGAAAAAGATGCGGCGCTGGAACGTCGTTTCCAGAAAGTGTTTGTGGCTGAACCTTCAGTGGAAGACACCATCGCAATCTTGCGTGGCCTGAAAGAACGTTATGAGCTGCACCATCATGTGCAGATTACTGACCCGGCGATTGTTGCGGCAGCTACGTTGTCTCATCGTTATATTGCCGATCGTCAGTTACCGGATAAAGCTATCGACCTTATTGACGAAGCGGCATCCAGCATTCGTATGCAGATTGACTCCAAGCCGGAGGAACTCGACAGACTCGACCGCCGTATTATCCAGCTCAAACTGGAACAGCAGGCATTAATGAAAGAGTCTGATGAGGCAAGTAAAAAACGTCTCGATATGCTCAACGAAGAGCTGGACGACAAAGAGCGCCAGTATTCTGAGTTAGAGGAAGAGTGGAAAGCTGAAAAAGCCTCCCTCTCGGGAACGCAAACTATCAAGGCTGAGCTGGAGCAGGCAAAAATCGCCATCGAACAGGCGCGCCGCGTTGGCGACCTGGCGCGGATGTCTGAACTGCAGTACGGCAAAATTCCTGAACTGGAAAAACAGCTGGAAGCAGCCACCCAGTCTGAAGGCAAAACCATGCGTCTGCTGCGTAATAAAGTCACGGATGCAGAAATTGCAGAAGTGCTGGCGCGCTGGACCGGGATCCCGGTTGCTCGCATGCTGGAAGGCGAGCGGGAAAAACTGTTGCGTATGGAGCAGGAGCTGCACAGCCGCGTGATTGGCCAGAACGAAGCGGTGGAAGCCGTTTCTAACGCCATCCGTCGTAGCCGCGCGGGCTTGTCCGATCCGAATCGTCCGATTGGTTCATTCTTGTTCCTTGGTCCAACCGGGGTCGGTAAAACCGAACTGTGCAAAGCGCTGGCAAACTTTATGTTCGACAGTGACGACGCAATGGTGCGTATCGATATGTCCGAGTTTATGGAGAAACACTCGGTGTCTCGTTTGGTTGGGGCTCCTCCGGGATATGTCGGTTATGAAGAAGGTGGGTATCTGACGGAAGCAGTACGTCGTCGTCCTTACTCTGTCATCCTGCTGGATGAAGTGGAAAAAGCGCACCCGGATGTGTTCAACATTCTGCTGCAGGTGCTTGACGATGGTCGTCTGACTGACGGACAGGGAAGAACGGTCGACTTCCGTAATACGGTTGTCATCATGACCTCAAACCTGGGGTCCGATCTAATCCAGGAACGCTTTGGTGAGCTGGATTACGGCCACATGAAAGATATGGTGCTGGGCGTCGTGAGCCATAACTTCCGACCGGAATTCATCAACCGTATAGATGAGGTTGTTGTATTCCATCCGTTGGGTGAGCAGCACATTGCTTCTATTGCTCAGATTCAGCTGCAGCGTCTGTACAAACGTCTGGAAGAACGTGGCTATGAAATCCATATTTCTGACGAGGCGCTTAAACTGCTGAGTGCGAATGGTTACGATCCGGTATATGGCGCACGTCCATTGAAACGTGCTATCCAGCAGCAGATCGAAAACCCGCTGGCGCAGCAAATTCTGTCTGGTGAACTGATTCCGGGCAAAACGATTCGTCTGGAAGTGAATGACGATCGCATCGTGGCAGTGCAGTAAGTCACAAAACAACAATAAACGGGCCCTGCGGGGCTCGTTTTTGTTTAAAATTCAGGCGAAAATAGACGTATTGATTGAAAAGTAATCGCTTGATAAGTTTTTTATATTTTTAACTTGTCAGCCTGAAATAACTCCCTATAATGCGCCTCCACTGACACGGAACAACGGATTACAAGCCGCCGGGTCAGCGGGGTTCCACTGAGAACTCCGGCGAAGAAAGCGAAATTAAATGCTTGACTTCGCAGCGGGATGGCGTAATATGCACACCCCGCGCCGCTGAGAAAAAGCGAAGCGGCACTGCTCTTTAACAATTTATCAGACAATCTGTGTGGGCACTCGAAGATACGGATT
>OLQX01000935.1_pt1 | contig 29787 bp, 28 predicted proteins | sample 1672581 | NCBI WGS metagenome assembly OLQX01 (sample SAMEA3136701, study PRJEB25190) | human gut metagenome | reverse complement strand
ACCCCGTCCCGGGGAAACACAGACACCCGACCGGAGACCACCACCTTCATCCCATTTTCCGGACGGAAACGCAGCGACGCTGCCTCCCGGCGAAACATCACGCAGCGAATGCTGCTCTCGGCATCTTTCAAGGAGAAGTAGTGGTGGCCAGAGGGGTAAACTTTATAGTTGGAAATTTCACTGCGCACCAGCACTTGGGAGAGCAGACGGTCCCGGTCCAACAGGCCTTTGACGTACTGGTTGAGGGCAGTGACGGAAATGGGTTCGGTCATCATGGTAGGTTACTTCCGTTCCAAATGGTGGGCTCGCCAGGTGAGGATCGCCGTGCCCATGGCGTTGTCTGTAGAATAGCGGGGCTCGGCAAACACGGCCCCACAGTGTTGGGTCATCCGCTCCCGCATGAGTTGGTTGGAGGCCACGCCGCCGGCGCAGAGAACCGGCAGCCCGGGGTACTGCTCCAGTGCCTGGCGGGTGGCAGTCTCCACCCCTTGGATAATGGAGGCCAGGACAAACCAGCAGATGTCTGCGGGGCTTGTCCCCTGCTGGGCCAGGGCATTCATCTTGTTTTCCAACCCAGAGAAGGAGAAGGAAGCATCGTGCACTTTCACACGGAAGCTGTCCCGGTGGGCGGCCTCCCGGGAGAGGGCGTCCACGGCCTTTCCTGCAGGGAACGCCAGTCCCAGGCGTTTCCCTGTCCGGTCAATGAGCTGGCCGGCGGAGATGTCCGTGGTCCCTCCGATGCAGGTGGCTTTGACCAACACCCCGTCTGGCACCACGTGGAGGAGTTCGGTGGTCCCTCCCGACAGGTGCCACACCAGGTGGGGCCGGTCCAGCAGGTCCATCCGCCCAGCGGACCAAGCTGCTGCGGCGATGTGCCCCTGCTGGTGGGAACAGGGATAAAAAGGAATTGCCATGGTCGTGGCTAAAACACGGGCCTGGGACTCCCCCGCCAGAAAGCAGGGCATATAGGAGCCCTCCACCTCCCGGGGACGGGTGCTGGCCCCCACGGCAGACAGCGGGGAGGGCAGGTGCAAGGCTTTTAGGTGCTCTACGATCTCCGGCAGGCGCTTTACGTGTTGAAACAGGGCCTCACTTTGGCGCAGCCCCAGAGAGCCCTGGGGAACCTCCAGAAGCTTGCCTGCGTTTTCCCCGGTCTCCCCGTCAAACCAGGCGGCGGAGGTGGTGTAGTTGCTGGTATCCAGGCCCAGTACACAGCCCATGGTCAGGCCTCCTCTGGTGCGGGTTTGGCCGGCGTATCCGGAAACTCTGCCCGGACAAAGGCCCCCAAAATACCGTTGATGAAGGAGACAATTTTCTCGTCCTCGTACTTTTTCGCAATCTCTACTGCGTCGTTGATGGAGGCAGCGGCGGGGATATCGGGCCGGTAGAGGATTTCGTACATCGCCACACGCATGATGGCAGCGGCAGGCAGTGGGATGCGCGCAAAGTTCCAATTCTTTGCGTACTGTGCAATGTACTGGTCCAGTTCCGGGCCGTGTTCGGCCACGCCGCGAACCACATCTTGGATGTATTGCAGCTGCTTTTCGTTGGGGTATTCCCGGTAAAGGGGATCCTCCTCCCCCCACTGCAGGAAACGCGCCCGGTCCAGCCGCTCCTGGAGGAGCTCCTCGGCGGACTGACGGGAAAATCCCAGGGAATAGGCACAGTGGATGGCAATCTCACGTGCAGCAGTTCTTGTCATATGGTATTCCTCCCACGGCGGACCAAGCCGCCGGTTATCATAAAACCAGGGTTACATTCCTTTTCATTATATACAGGAATATGCAAAAAAGAAAGCCCTCTTGGTGATTTCAGGCAAACTTTTTCCGTGCCTTTGGCGACAGAAAGAGACCCGCGGCAGAGCGCGCCGCGGGTCTCGAAAGGGTCAAAGGACTCAATCTTCCGGTTTCTCGAAGGTTACGCCGCCGACACGAACATTGACGGCAGCCACCTTCAGGCCGCTGGTATCCTCCACACTGGAGATAATGGCCTCTTGGACCTTTTTGGCGATCTCCGGGATGATACCGCCATAGCGGATCTGGATGGAGACATTGATGGTAATATTATCAGACTCCCAGAGAATGGTGATTCCCTTGGACAGCTTTTTGCGGCCCAGGATTTGCTCACTCATGGTGCCTCCAGACAGACCGGTGACCCCGTCCACATCCAGGGCGGCGGCGCCGGCAATCATTTCCAGGACTTCTTCTGAGATATAGACGTCTCCGTACTCTTCACTGCGGGAGTAATATTCTCTGCTTTCGCTCATGGCTGTTTTCCTCCGTTGCGGAACAGGATGGGATCCGACGATCCGATGGCCCCGCCTGCACTGGCAAGGGGCAATCCGCTTTTCTCGTAGTATACCATATCCAGGGAAAAGGGGCAAGCCTCTCTTTTCCTTGGAAACTGACCTCTTATCTTCTTATTTCTGGTGCTTTTGGGCGGCCAGGAGGGTGTTTTTCATCAGCATGGCGCGGGTCATGGGGCCAACGCCGCCGGGGACGGGGGTAATGGCGGAGGCCACCTCTTTCACCGCGGGAAAGTCCACGTCGCCGCAGAGTTTTCCCGCCTCGTTGCGGTTCATAGCCACGTCGATGACCACAGCGCCGGGCTTCACCATGTCGGCGGTCACCAGGTTTACCTTCCCCACTGCGGCGACCAGGATATCTGCGCTGCGGCAAACCTCTGCCAGGTTCGGGGTCCGGGAGTGGCAGATGGTTACCGTGCCGTGGCGGCGCAGCAGGAGAAGGGCCATGGGCTTGCCCACAATGTTGGACCGTCCAATCACCACGCAGTGCTTTCCCTTGGGGTCAATGTGATACTCGTCCAGGATCTCCATGATGCCGTAGGGGGTGCAGGGCAGGAACCCCTCCCGCCCGATGAGCAGGGACCCCATGCTCATGGGATGGAACCCATCCACATCCTTCTCCGGGGAGATGGCCAGGAGGACGGCCTCCTCATCAATCCCCTGAGGCAGAGGGAGCTGACAGAGGATGCCGTCGATATCGGCCCGACCGTTGAGCTCCTGGATGAGGGCAATCAGCTCTGCCTGGGTGGTCTCCTCCGGCAGGGCATACTCCTCGCTGAGGAACCCGCACTCTTCGCAGTCCTTCCGCTTGCTGTTGACATAGACCCGACTGGCAGGGTTGTTCCCTACGATGATGACCGCCAGGCCCGGCTTTCTGGCCAGAGACTGGGCCTCTGCCTTTACTGCTTCTTTGCATTTTGTTGCCAGTGCTTTTCCATCTAAAATTGTCGCCATCATTCACTGCTCCTCTTTTGTTGATTCCGTGGTTGGTTGATTTGCTTCTTTTCGATTGACGTACAGGTCCTCTGGCTTGGGGTGCCTGTGCAGTTTCCATAGGACCAAACAGATTGCCACAGCGCAGCTGAGGAAGGCCAGCAGCTGCGAGGTGCGAATCCCGGTGGAGAAGAGGTACAGGCTATCGGTACGCAACCCCTCAATAAATCCCCGCCCCAGGCCATACCAGGCGATATAGAGCAGGAAATACATGCCGTCAAAGGCCCGCAGCCCCTTGTGAAGGAGCCAGCACAGCAGACAAAAGCCCACCAGATTCCAAAGGGACTCATAGAGGAAGGTGGGATGGACCTCCATATACTGCCCCCCCACTTCTAAGCCCATCCGCCATGGCAGGTCGGTAGGGCCACCATGGGCTTCTGCATTCATAAAGTTTCCCCACCGGCCAGCGATCTGCCCAATGAGCAGGCCACAGGCGCAAACATCTGCCAGGGCGAGGAACGGGATCTTTTTGTACCGCGCCACCAGAAAGGCGATGATGACGCCGGCGATGATGCCACCGTAGATGGCCAGCCCACCCCGGTGAATGTCCAGACAGGCCATGATGTTTAGACTGCCGTCGTCATTCAAGTAGAGACCTGGGTTGAACACAATGTAATAGATCCGCGCGCCGATGATGCCCCCTGGGGCGGCAAAGAGGATCATATCCAGGATATCATCGGGCTTTAAGCCAAACTTCTTGGCCTGCCAGCAGCAAAACGACACCCCCAGGAAGAACCCCAGGGCGATGATCACCCCGTACCAGTAGATTCGAAAGGTTCCAATGGAAAAGGCCACCGGGTCGATGGTAAACTCCAGCCCCAGGCCAGGAAAGGTCACGGTATTCATGACCGTTCCTCCTGGGGACGGATGACCACGAGAGACGTCTGTTCCGGCTTCACCCACTGGGCCAGGAAGGCTTCCACGTCTTGGCGCTCCATGGTGTCATAGAGTTCGGGGAAGGTCCAGGGATCGCCTCCGGCAAAGTAGCCTTGGGCCTGCTCCACGCAGAGGTTTTCAAAGGAGTTCAGGCTGCGGACATACGCGCCGTAGGAGGCTTTTTTCAGCCGCTGGAAGAGGGCTTCGTCCACCCCTTCCCGGGCCAAGCGCGCCCCCTCCTGGAGAATGGCGTCCCGCACCTGTTCGGGGTGCTGGCTCTCCCCCCCTGCCATCAGGAAGGCGCAGCCGGGGTAATCCAGATACCCGCAGTAAAAGCCGCTGTTGATGAGGCCCGCTTCGTATAGACGGTTGTACAGTGGGCTGGAGGAACCCACCAGAATTTCACAGGCCAGCTCGCCCAGCAGGCGCTGGCGGATCTGGCTGGGGCCGTCTGGTGCGGCCGTCCCTTTGATGCCCATCTGCAGCAGAGGGGCAGAAACGGCCATGGTACGGCTGTCCTCCTGGCGGAACACCTGCTGAGACTCTTGTGCGCCACAGTCCCGGGGAATGGGGGGCTTTTTCTCCTGGGGCAAAATGTCCCGGGCCATCTGACAGACCTTTTCCGGATCAACGTTCCCTGCCACGCACAGGACCATGTTGGAGGGGGTATAGAAAGCCTCGTGACAGTGGTACAGGGTCTCTGCCGTAATGTGAGAGATGGACTCCACAGACCCGGCCACAGAGTTGCGCACGGGGTGATGCTGGTACATGGCCTCCAACAGCAGATGGTAGGCCTGCCAGCCGGGCTGGTCCTCAATCATGCGGATCTCTTGTCCGATGATCCCCTGCTCCTTCTCCACGCTCTCCTTGGTGAAATAGGGAACGGAGACAAAGGTCAGCAGGGTTTTCAGGTTTTCCCAGAACTGGTCGGTACACTCAAAGTGGTACCCGGTGATGGCGGTACTGGTGAAGGCATTGGGGGAAGCGCCGGTGGCGGAGAGGGTTTGCAGGGCATTGCCCCCGTCAGGGGTGTCAAACATCTTGTGCTCCAGATAGTGGGCGATGCCCATGGGGGTGTCCAGCCACTGGCCATCCAGCTGAAAACGGGTGTCCATCCCCCCGTACCGGGTGGCAAAGAAGGCGTAGCACTTGCCGAACTCTGGCTTTGGGAAGACAAAGACGTGCAGACCATTTTCCAAGGTTTCTTCGTAGACGGTCTCCCCAATCCGTTCATAGATGTGTTTGATCATGGATTAGCCCTCCTTTCCCCGCAGGGTGTAGATGCTGTCCAGCTGAATCTTCTGGGCGGTTTCCACCACCTGGTCCAAGGTGACCCGGTCGACTTCCTCCGCCAACACTTCCGGCGGGAAGTCTGTCCCAGAGACAAAGCGGTTGAGCCAATACTCCTCCAAACGACCCTGGGCATCCAAGGTGGTGCGGAGGCTTCCCATGACGGAACGGCGGGCCGCTTCCCACTCCTCTTGGGAGATCTCTCCCTTTTGGCAGGCTGCCAGCTGGGCCAAGATTTCCTCCTCTGCCTTTTGGAAGTTGGCAAATTCCACCCCAGAGTAGACCTGAAGAATCCCCTTGTTCTGCGCTAGAGAGGAGTTGGCAAAATAGCAGAGGGAGAGTTTCTCCCGCACGTGGAGGAATAGCTTGGAGGTTGTGGTACTACCATAGATGGCGTTGAACAGCAGTCCCCGGGCGATGCTCTCTTGGCTGCGGAAGCTGCCCCCAGTGCGGAAGCCTAGAATCAGCTTTCCCTGCCCCACGTCCATGGCGTCTTGGAACCGGCGAACAGGTCCTGTCGGGCTGTTTACTACTTGGGTCTGCGGGACGGGACGGCGTTCCCTGTTGGGTAGCCCAGCAAAGGCGGCACGGAAGGCAGCCTCCACCCGGGCAGGATCCGCCGAACCGCAGTAGTATAAATAAACAGGGGCCTGGGCGAGCATCTCTCGATACCGGGTGTAAAGGGCCTCCCCCGTAATGGCGTTGACCTGGGCCTCGGTGCCCAATTTGTCCAGGCCATAGGCTTCCCCTTGGCACATCTGACCGCGAAGCCGGGCCATGGCATACTGCAGTTTGTCGTTGAGCTGGGCACGGATCTGATCGATTAAGTTTTTCTTTTCACTGTCCACATAGGCGGGGACGAAGGTTCCCCTCTCCCCTGCCGGGGCCAGCACCAGCTCGCCCAGCAGGGCAGTTGCCTCCTCTAAGATAGAGGTGCCTGCGGGAAGAAAGGCTTCATCCAAAAAGCTGCCCCAGAAGCCGATGCACTGCACCTCCCCCTTCTTGCGGAGGATGGGCTGGATGGAACCACCGTACAGTTCGTCCAGCGCAGCAGACAGGGCCTGCATGTCCGGGTGTGTCTGGGTGCCGCGGTGCAGCACCTTGGGCAGCAGCGCGTGCAGGGCAGCGTGTTCTGCAGTCAAAGGCTCGACAAACGTCACAGCCAGTAACGATGTTTTGAATTTTTTCGTCTGAACCACCCGGAGCGTTACTCCGGGGGATAAGGTCAATTCCGTCATTGGGAGCATCCAATCGCCCTCCTTTGTCTTCGATGTTCGTAGGAATGACAAGGATATTCTACCATATTTTATGAGAAAGTAAAGGACTGCCAAGGTTCTGAAAAAATCCTGTCCCGCTGCGCGGGATTTTATCCAAATTTCTCTTGACAAAAGCCGCCATCTGGGGTACGATAGTCCCTGTTGTAAAGGAATTCAGCTTTACATGCCGTAGGAAGGAGGGGCCGCTGTGAAAAACCAGGCGTATCGTATGGCTATGCTCTATGATTTTTACGGTGATCTTCTGACCCCCCGGCAAAAGGAATTCTACGATTTATACTACAACGACGATTTGTCCCTGGCAGAGATCGCAGAAAACTACGACATCACCCGCCAGGGTGTGCGGGACATCATCGTCCGGGCGGAGAAAACCCTGGAGGACATTGAGGAAAAAACCGGCCTCATCCAGCGGTACCACCGTACCCGGGCCACCACGGCTGTCCTGCGCACGGTGTGTGACCAGATACAGGCCCGGGGACAGGCTTTGGGCAACGACCCCGTGCTGGAAGATCTCTGCCAACAGCTTCGCCGCGCCATTGACGACTTGGAGAGGGAGTGAGTTCTGATGGCATTTGAAGGTTTAACCGAAAAACTCTCCTCCGCGTTTAAAAAACTGCGGAACAAGGGCCGTTTGAGTGAGGCAGACGTCAAAGAGGCCATGCGGGAGATCCGCCTGGCTCTGCTGGAGGCCGACGTCAGCTACAAAGTGGTCAAAGACTTCATCAAACGGGTCACGGAAAAGGCCGTCGGCACCGAGGTACTGGAAAGCCTGACGCCCGCCCAAGCCATTGTCAAAATCGTCAACCAAGAGCTGATTGACCTCATGGGGGGCGACAGCACAAAGATTACCATCGCCTCCCAGCCCCCCACGGTGGTGATGATGGTGGGCCTCCAGGGCGCTGGTAAAACCACCAACGCTGCCAAACTGGCCGGTCTCATGCGCAAGCAAAACGGCAAGCGCCCGCTGCTGGTGGCCTGCGACATTTATCGTCCCGCCGCCATTCAGCAGTTGGAAGTGGTGGGGAAACAGCTGGACATCCCCGTCTTCCAAATGGGACAGGAAAATCCCGTCACCATTGCCCAGGCCGCCATTGAGCACGCCAAAAAGCACGGCAACGACATGGTCTTCCTGGACACCGCCGGTCGCCTCCATGTGGACGAGACGCTGATGGCAGAACTCCAATCCATCAAGGAGGCGGTGCACCCCAGCGAAATCCTGCTGGTGGTGGACGCGATGATCGGTCAGGACGCTGTGAATGCCGCAAAGGCTTTTGACGAGGCCCTGGACATCGACGGCGTGGTGCTGACCAAACTGGACGGCGATGCCCGAGGCGGTGCCGCCCTCTCCATCAAAGCGGTGACCGGTAAGCCCATCAAGTTTGTGGGCATGGGGGAAAAGCTGGATAACATCGAAGTTTTCCACCCCGACCGGATGGCCTCCCGGATCCTGGGCATGGGCGATGTGCTCACCCTCATTGAGAAGGCGGAGCAGCAGTTCGACCAGCAGAAAGCCCAGGAACTGGCGGAAAAGCTGAAGAAGAACCGCTTTACCCTTCAGGATTACTACGACCAGCTGGTCCAGGTCAAGGGGATGGGTTCCGTGGAGGAACTGCTGGGCATGATGCCTGGGATCAACGCAAAGGCGCTGGAGGGGGCAACCATCAATGAGAAGGCCCTCACCCGCACCGAGGCGATCATCCTCTCTATGACCCCTCAGGAGCGGGAGAACCCCTCCATCCTCAACAGCAGCCGGAAGAAACGCATCGCAGCCGGCTGTGGATTGCAGGTGGTAGACGTCAACCGTCTTCTGAAAGAGTTTGGTATGATGCAGCAGATGACCAAACAGATGAGCAAACTCACCGGCAAGCGCCGGAAGGGAAAGTTTGGCAAGATGCCTGGGGGTTTCCCAGGGCTGCCCTTTAAGTAAGTTGGTTCCCGCACCCCTGCGGTTCCATAGATACAGAAATTCATTTGGAGGTGAAAGGACATGGTGAAGATCAGACTGCGCAGAATGGGCTCCAAGAAGAACCCCTTCTATCGTATTGTGGTTGCAGATTCCCGTTATCCCCGCAACGGCCGCTTCATCGAGGAGATCGGTACCTACGATCCCCTGCAGGAGCCCGCTGCCATCAAGGTGGACGCCGAGCGCGCCCAGGCTTGGATCAAGACCGGCGCTCAGCCCACCGAGACGGTGAAGGCGCTGCTGAAAAAGGCCAACGCCATCTGATTTGGAGGGCACATGAAGGACTTGCTCACTTATATCGCCCAGAATCTGGTGGAACACCCCCAGGCCGTCGACGTTCGCGAGACGGAGACGGACGGTACCATTGTCCTGGAACTTCGGGTGGACCCCAGTGATATGGGAAAGGTGATCGGTCGTCAGGGCCGGATTGCTAAGGAAATCCGTACGCTGATGCGTTCTGTGGCCCAGCGTCAGGGCAAAAAGGTTTCCGTCGAAATTATGGACTGAAAAATGGCGGCGCATTCTGCGTCCGCCATTTTTTCCTTCCCAAAGGAGGCATCCCCCTTGAAAGCGCAATATTTAGAAGCTGGAAAAATTGTAAACACCCACGGCATTGCAGGCGAGGTGAAGATCATCCCCTGGGCCGATGGGCCTGAATTTCTGTTGGACTTTGACACCTTGTACATCGATGGAAAACCCATGGACGTACAGCGTGCCCGGGTCCACAAAAACTGTGTCCTGGCCAAATTGGCCGGCATCGACGATATCAACGAGGCCATGAAGCTGAAGGAAAAGGTGGTCTCCATTCATCGGGATGACGCGAAGCTGGAAGAGGGCGCCTTCTTCCTGGCAGACCTTTTGGGTCTGGAGGTCCGGGACGCGGACAGTGGCGAGGTTTTGGGAACCCTCTCTGAAGTCCTCACTCCCCCGGCCAGCAATGTGTATGTCGTCACCGGTGGGAAACACCGGCACATGATTCCCGCCGTTCCAGAGTTCATTGTAGAGACCAATCTTGACGAGGGCTACCTCCGGGTTCGCCTGATCGAAGGGATGTGAAGGGATGGACTTTCTCTACCACATTCACATCATGACGCTGTTTCCTGACGTAGTAGGAGACATGCTGTGCGAGTCCATCCTGGGCCGGGCCCAGGAACGGGACATCATCCGCATCGACTGCCACCAGATCCGGGACTACACCCTCAACAAGCAGAAGCAGGTGGACGACTACCCCTACGGCGGCGGGCACGGGGCAGTGATGCAGGCGGATCCCCTGTACCAGTGCTGGCAGCATCTGTGCGACCTGGAGGGGGAACGGGTCCATACCATCTACCTCTCCCCTGCCGGCACGGTATTTCGCCAGGCCGATGCCAAGCGGCTTCATCAGGACTACAATAAACTCATCCTGGTCTGCGGCCACTACGAGGGCATCGACCAGCGGTTCATCGACGAGTGCGTGGATGAGGAGATCTCCCTGGGAGACTTCGTCCTCACCGGGGGAGAAATCCCCGCTATGGCGGTGGCGGACGCCGTGTGCCGCCTGGTCCCCGGCGTCCTGTCCGACCCGGAGTGCTTCACCGATGAGAGCCACTGGGACGGTTTGCTGGAATACCCCCAGTACTCCCGGCCGGAGGTGTGGCACGACCGACGAGTCCCCCCCATCCTCCTCTCCGGCCATCACGCCAACATCGCCAAATGGCGGCGGAAGCAAGCCATCCTCCGCACCCGAGACCGGCGGCCGGATATGTACGAACGGTTGGACCTCTCCTCCAAAGCAGACCGAAAGCTGCTGAAAGAGATTGCCGATGAGGAAGCGGCCCAGGAAGACAACGTCCCCCTCACCACCGAATGAGATCGGATGGGAGGGGGACGCTTTGCATCATGTGACGGGAAGTGCCTCCAACTCTGCCAGGATCTCCTCCATCAACGGGACATCCTGGGAACGGGAAGACAGATAGAGCAATTTCCCTTGGAGATCTTCGGGAAATTCTGTGCGCTTTTCTTCTAAGGGTTCTAACAGAGCGTCCAAGGCGAAGACCAACTTCTCCCGCGCTTCTGCTTCCTCAGGTGCCGCCCCAAAGCTGACCATGTCTATATTGGTCAGATAGAAGGTGTACCCATGCAGCCTCTGCCAGTCGTCTGTTTCGTAACGCCCCAAATCCTGGGATAAATCACTGCAAAGGGAAGCAAACACCACAGAGATTCGGGTGTCCATGGACGTATTTATGGTATCTATACGGCTCTTTTCCGCTTGCCATAGGATCAGGAATAGAACAAGCAGAGCGAGCGCAATGGATAGCGTGATCCTACGCAATAGAACTTTCGTATTCATATCTTTCTGCTATGCAAACCTTATCTTGTTAGTTTCTTCTATTTTAGAACCTATCACACTCAATCTAATTTGTCAATATACTACAAAAATTTAATGGGAATTTTCCTACGGAAGCAACTGGAGCGGTGGAATATCCTCCATCCAAGACACCAACCCCCTCACGCCCGAATGAGCGCGGACGTGAGGGGGTTTTCCGGTATTACGAAGCCATCCATTCTTCTTGGAGGCGCTGCTCCACCTCCTGGCTGGCGGGCGGAAGTTCCTGGCCCGTTTCCCACACCAAGATCGCGTCCTTTTTCGGCCCCACGCAGATGCCTCTGGTGTCGGGGGGCAATGGCACTCCAATCTTGTCGGGGGCCTCGGTTTCCCCCTCTGGAAGCACATAGAAGGTGATATCCGACTGCCACCCATCCCAGGAGCTGTCCTCGAAGACAAAGAACGACCGATAGGGTACCAGGTAAAGAACATGCTCCTCTTCCGACCATTCATAGGCAATGCTGTGGGCTGTGTCATCCACCCAAAGGTCCACATTGATGGAGCCATCGGAGAGCTGCACCACTTGATTGATCACAATGTCTTCCTGGGATAGGGGGATGGATACCTTGAACTGTAGAGCGGCCATCACTAGAAAGACGGCGACCCCCACAAACAGGGCCAAAATTCCCCCGCGAAACAAGTCTACCTTTTTTTCCTTTTTCCAGCGTTTTTCCACGGAGCGAAGGGGCGGGGGATTCTCCCGTGGCTCCTCCAGCGGCAAGGGGCGGTGGAGTGCCGTATAAAACCGCCGGCACCGGGGACAGTCTGCCAGGTGTTCCTCTACCGCGGCGCGGCTATCTGCGGTACAGGTGCCATCACAGTAGGCAGGCAGCAGGTCTTCGATCACAATGCAAGACAGGTTCATGGGAGCGCCTCCTTTCCAGCCATTTCGTCGCCGAACTGTTCTTTCAGCGTTTCATTGTAGCTTACCCAGTCAAAGGTAGAACTGCAGAATGCTGCATAAGACGGATAGATCTCTGCCATCATTTCTTCTATGGCGGGAGGCGCCGGGGGAAGGGCCATTCCCTTTTCCCAGACTAGAACGCGGTCCTCGGGCGTCCCCACATAGACAGCTGGCGGATCTCCGGTGAAGGTCAGGTTGGCCTTCTCATTGATGTTTGAGGTATCCTGTGTCACGTTAAATGCGAGGTAGGTGTTGAACAAGCCATTTTCTGATGTACGTTTCGGTTCAAGCAACGCCTGTTTCGGTGTAAAATACGCAGAACCATCCTCTGCGACGTCAATCTCCATCGTATCCAAGGTTTTCCCATCATCGATATACAGATGGAAGACAATGGTGCCATCTTCCAATTGACAGGTCTGGGAGATCTGAATGTTCTCCGACGGCACGTCCGCCCCTTTGTGAATGGTCAGCCACAGAGGGCAGGTGGCAAAGAAAATGGCCACCAGGGCGATGACGGCGCCCTTCCAGCGGGCTCGTTTCCGGTTCTTTTTCCAGGTGGTTTGGACTTTTTTGAGGGCTGCAGCTTCCTCTGCTTCCTCTGGAAGGGGCGTTTCCGTTTGAAGGTCTGCCAGCCGCTGCCGGCAGGCAGGGCATCCAGCGAGGTGCTCCTCCACCAGGCTGCGGCTTTCCTGACTGCACACCTCGTCATAGTAAAGGGGAAGCAGGTCTTGAATCAACCCACATGGCACGTTCATGGCAATCCCTCCTTGATTTTTCCTTTTGCCCGGTAATAGGTCACCCGGGCCCAGCTTTCCGTCTTGTGAAAGAGCGCAGCGATTTGTGCGAAGGAGAGCTCCCCAAAAAGGCGGAGGAGAAAAACCTCCTTATAGGGTTCCTCCAACGCGTGGATCCCCCGGTAAATCTCTTGGAGGGACTCCTGGTCCAGCAGCCGCTCCTCCAAACTGTCCTGGGGCCAGGCAGCGCCCACGTCCTCTTCCCTGCCCTTGCGTTTCTCCCTGCGGCAGTGGTCAAAGTAGGTGTGTTTGGCGATCTGGCACAGCCAACTGTACAGGGAGCTTCTGCCGTCGAACTGATCCAACTTTTCCAGGACCTTAAAGAAGGTCTCCTGGGTGATCTCCTCCGCAACCCACTGGTTGCGGCAGAGAACCAGCAAGTACTTGTAGACGTCCCGGAAGTACTTCTGATACACCTGGTCAAATTCTGTCACCGATCTCCCCTCCCTTCAACCATAAGACGGCGGAGATGGCCATTCGTTACAATATTTTTCCCTATTCTGCAAAAAACGGCGTCACCTAATTGCGGTGACGCCGTTTTAGATAGGATTGCTCTCTTACTTTACTTATTGACTACGAAGTTTTCGGTGGTCAGCTCATTGTACTTACCACGTTTGACGTAGTGGGTGTGCAGGTACTCGTGGGAAGCATGGCAGCCGGGGCCCTTCCCGTCGCCCCACTCCTTATAGAAGTTCATCAGGGACTGGTTCTCATGGGACTTGCGGACGATCTTGCGCTCGTCCTCGCCATAGATGGCCTCCATCCGCTTCTGGCGGACAATGTTGATGTCCTCCTGGGGTCTGGGCTGGCCGCCGCCGGTGATGCAGCCGCCGGGACAGCCCATGACCTCGATGAAGTGGTAGGGAGAGGTCCCTTCGCGGACCTGGTCCATCAGTTGCCGGGCGCCGGCATACCCGCTGGTCACGGCGATCTTCACCTCGAAGCCCTCGGCGGCCTTCCACTCGGGCTTCACGTTCTCCAGCTTGATGGTGGCCTCCTTCACCTGCTCCAGGCCTACAATGGGAGAGACATGGAGGTTGGGGAAGGGCAGCTCCCGGCCGGTGATGATCTCATACACCGTACGCAGTGCAGCCTCCATCACGCCGCCGGTGACACCGAAGATGTCCGCCGCGCCGGTGGAGAAGCCCAGGGGGGCGTCAAACTCCTCCTCAGGCAGGTTGTGGAAGTTGATGCCCATGGTTTTGATCAGGTCGCCCAGTTCCCGGGTGGTGAGCACCGCGTCCACGTTGGGAACACCGTCGTTGCTCAGCTCCGGACGGGCACACTCGGTCTTCTTGGCCGTGCAGGGCATGATGGAAACCACATACATGTCCTCGGGCTTTTTGCCCAGCTTCTTGGCGTAATAGCTCTTCACCACAGCGCCAAACATCTCGTGGGGAGACTTGCAGGTGGACAGATTGTCCAGGTGCTCCGGATAATTGTGCTCGATGAACTGGATCCATCCGGGAGAGCAGGAGGTGATCATGGGCAGTGTAGCCACACCGCCGGAGATCACGGCACGGAACCGCTCCAGGAACTCGGTCCCCTCCTCCATGATGGTGAGGTCAGCGCCCCAGTTGGTGTCGAACACGTCGTCAAAGCCCATGCGATGGAGGGCAGCGGCCAGCTTGCCGGTCTCACAGGTGCCGGCGGGCAGGCCGAAGCACTCGCCAATGCCCACGCGGACCGCCGGAGCGGGCTGCACCACCACATGCTTGTTGGGGTCGTTGATGGCCTGAATGACCCGATCCTTATGAGTCGTCTCCCGCAGGGCGCCCACCGGGCAGACGATGACGCACTGGCCGCAGAAGGTGCAGGCCGTGTTGCCCATGGGCAGGCCGAAGGCGGGGGTGATCACCGTCTGGAACCCACGGTTTTCCGCCGTGAGGATCGAGGTGGTCTGGATATTCTTACACACGCTGACGCAGCGGCGGCAGAGGATGCACTTGTTGGGGTCCCGGGTAATGGACTCGCTGACGTCGATGGGCTTCAGGTCCCGCTCCCCTTCGTAGGGAGAGTCCTCCACCCCCAGCTCCCGGCCCAGGGCCTGGAACTCGCAGTCCTGGTTCCGAGCGCAGGTGAGGCACTTCTTGTCGTGGTTGGACAGGAGCAGCTCGTACATGGTCTTCCGGGCTTCCTGCACTCTGGCGTTGTTGGTCTCGATGACCATGCCATCCTTGGCCTCCACCATACAGGAGGCCTGGAGATTTTTGGCAGGGGGGCTGACCTGTTCTACCACGCAGATACGGCAGGCGCCGTACTGGTTGATGCCTTCCAGGTAGCACAGTTTGGGGATGTGGATGCCGTTGCGCTCAGCGGCCTGCAGAATGGTGCTGCCGGCAGGGGCGGTACACACTTTTCCGTTGATGGTGAGTTTGATATCTGCCATGTCTCTTACCTCCTGTCACAGCGCAGGCAGCGGCTGGCTTCGGCACGGGCATCCAGCTCGTGCATGCCCAGATTCCGTTCGCAGAAGCTGCCAACTGCTTTTTCCGCCTCGATCTGTCTTGTCAGGAAGCGGTCGTGGGGGACGATATCCCCTTCGATGTGGTAATCGGTGATCTCTTGTTCAAATCCCTTGTACAGAACACCGGAGCCGCCCAGGTACTTATCAATGCCAGAGGCTGCCACTTTGGCCTCGTGGACGGCGTTGACGATGTCCTTGGGGCCACGGTGGGCATCGCCGCCTACGAAGACACCGGGCATCGAGGTGGCCTGGGTGTAGCGGTCTGCCACCACACGGTTCCCATTGAGCTGGATGGTGCCCTTAATGAACTTGGTGTCCGGCGTCTGGGAGATGGCGGGAATGACGACGTCAAACTCCTCCACATAGGTCTCACCGCTGGGCACGGCCTTGCGCCGGCCGGAGCTGTCGAACTGGCCCAACTTCTGCTTCATGATGCAGATGCTGTTGAGCTTGCCGCCAATGCCCACAAAGTCGGTGGGGTTGACCAGGGTGCGGATCTTGACGCCTTCTTCCAGAGCGTCCTTGATCTCCACCTTGTCGGCGGGCATATCTTCCTCGGTCCGGCGGTAAAGCATGACCACTTCCTTGGCGCCCAGACGGACTGCGGTACGGGCAGAGTCGATGGCGGTGTTGCCGCCGCCGATGACGGCCACCTTCTTGCCGGTGAAGTCCAGGTCCTTCTTCAGGATCACCCGTTTCAGGAAGTCCAGGCCGTGGTAAACCCCTTCCAGGTCTTCCCCAGGGATCCCCAGGTGGAGCGTCTTTTGGGCACCGATGGCGATAAAGATGGCGTCGTAGTTCTTCTGCAGGGAGCGGAAGGACACGTCCACACCGATTTTGGTGTTGAGAATGATGTTGACCCCAGTCCGCTCAATGTTGCGAATCTCCCGCTCGATGATATTGCCAGGCAGACGATAGTCGGGAATGCCATAGCTCATGATGCCGCCGGGACGGTCCTCCGCCTCGTAAACATCGACATGGTAGCCCAACCGGGCCAGGTAGTAGGCACAGGTCAAACCGGAGGGGCCAGCGCCGATGATGGCAACCTTCTTATCCAGCTGCGCAATGGGCTTGAGGTCCTCGTCCGTGGGGAAGCCCTGGGCATAGGCCCAGTCGGTAGCGAAACGCTTCAGTTCGCAGATGTTCATGGCCTCGTCCACGGTACCGCGGCGGCAGCGGCTCTCGCAGGGATGGGTACAGACACGGCCGCAGATGCCAGAGAAGGGATTGTCGCGGAGCATCACCCGGGCGGCACCCATGTAATCGCCAGTGGCGATGAGGCTCATGTAGCCGGGGATGTTGATGCCAGCGGGGCAGGTGTTCTCGCAGGGGCTGGAAACCAGCTCGCCGCAAACACCAGCGGAACATCGCTTCTCCACGATGTGCTCCTCATACTCAGAGCGGAAGTACTTGATGGTAGACAGAACCGGGTTGGGTGCCGTCTGTCCCAGGCCGCACATGGCGGTATCCTTGATGATGGCGCCCAGGTGCTCTAGGGTTTCGATGTCCCCTTCCTTGCCTTCGCCGGAGGTGATGCGGTTGAGGATTTCCAGCATCCGCTTGGTACCGATACGGCAGGCGGTGCACTTGCCGCAGGATTCCTCCTGGATGAAGTCCAGGTAGAACCGGGCGGTGTCCACCATGCAGGTGTCCTCATCCATGACGATGAGGCCGCCGGAACCCACGATAGAGCCTAGCGATGCCAGAGACTCATAGTCCAGAGGTGTGTTGATGTTTTCGGCAGTGATGCAGCCGCCGGAGGGGCCACCGGTCTGGGCAGATTTGAACTTCTTCCCGTTGGGGATGCCGCCGCCGATGGAATAGATGACTTCGGCCAAGGGGGTACCCATGGGAACTTCCACCAGGCCGGTGTTCACAATGTTGCCGGACAGGGCAAAAACCTTGGTGCCGGGGCTCTTCTCCGTGCCAAACTGACGGAACCAGTCGGCCCCATTGAGCATGATGGCAGGTACCGTAGCCAGGGTTTCCACGTTGTTGATGATGGTAGGCTTACCAAACAGGCCGCTCTGGAAGGGGAAGGGCGGCTTCTGCCGAGGTTCGCCACGCTGGCCTTCCACGGAAGCCATCAGGGCAGTTTCCTCGCCGCAGACGAAGGCGCCGGCACCGATGCGGATCTCAATGTCAAAGTCGAATCCAGAGCCGAAGATGTCCTTGCCCAGGACGCCTTCCTCCCGGGCCATCTCCAGGGCAGCCTGCAGGCGCTCCACTGCGATGGGGTACTCTGCACGGATATACACCACGCCGTGGTTGGCGCCGATGGCGTAACCGCCGATAAGCATGCCTTCAATCACGCTGTGGGGGTCGCCTTCAAAGACGGAACGGTCCATGAATGCGCCAGGGTCACCTTCGTCGGCGTTGCAGATGATGTACTTCTCGTCGCCTTCCTCTCGGTAGGCAGCTTCCCACTTCACGCCGGTGGGGAAACCAGCGCCGCCACGGCCACGGAGGCCGGAACGCTTCATCTCTTCGATGACGGCCATCCGGTCCCCCTTCTCCAGGATTTTGGCCAGGGCCAGGTATCCATCCTTGGAGACGTAGCTGTTGATGCAGTTGACGTCAATGAGGCCACAGTTGCGCAGGGCGATCCGGACCTGATCCCGGAAGAAGGCCACATCGTGGATGTTGGACACCCGCTTCTTCTGAATGCTGTCATAGAAGGTGTACTCGGTGACAGGCTCTCCCCCGATGAAGTGCTTTTGTACCACATCCTTGACCCGTTCGGGGGTCATTTCGGTGTAGTAGGTCTCATCGGGCAGGACGTAAACCACAGGACCCACTGCGCAGGTGCCCATGCAGCCGCGCTCAATCACCGCGACTTTATCGGTCAGTCCCGCCTTTTCCAGTTCTTCCACCATGGCGTCCCGGACGTTTTTGCAGCCGGAGGACATACAGCCTGTGCCATAGCACACCATGCACAGGTGGCTGTACTGCCCCATCTTTTCCAGATAGGCTTCCTTCATCTGCTGCAGGTCAGCGATGCTTCTGATCATGCCTGGGCACCTCCTTCCATCCATTCTTCTGTGGGCTCTTCATACTGAGCCAGGATTCCTCTGAGCTTTGCGGGGGTCACCTGCTTATAGACCTCGTCATCCACCATCATGGCGGGGGCCAGGCCGCAGGCGCCGATGCAGCGGGCAATCTCGAAGGTAAACTGACCGTCCTCGGTGGTGCCGCCCACCTCTACGTCCAATTCCCGCTTGATGGCGTCCACCACTTTCTTGCCGCCTCTCACGTAACAGGCAGTGCCCTGACACATACGGATGGTGTGCTTCCCTCTCTTCTGGGTAGAGAAGAAGGAGTAGAAACTCACCACGCCGCTGACCTCAGACACGGGGAGATTCATCCCATCTGCGATAAACTCCTGCAGCTGCATGGGGAGATAACCAAAAATCTCCTGGGCTGCATGGAGCACCATGATGAGAGAGCCTTCCTTGTCTTTGTACGCCTCGATCACCTGGGCGACCGCGTCGTACAACGCCTTTTCGTCCGCGCCACAGGTTGCGCAGACGATATCCGGTCTTTCGTTCATAGTTTTCCTCCTTTTTGCTCCGGACCTGGGGTGTGCCGTCCGGAGGCTGTGTGTCGCACATAGGCCGAAGCAACGACGGCCCATGACCGTTGGAACGTGGGTGAAACACTTCTTTGATTCCCAAAGAAACTGCGCTCCACCGCCCAATGGGAAAAAGCAGCCCTGGCCACAGCCAATAGATTCCTCTCCCGAAAAACGAATCCTCCGCAACACCTGGGCACGCGTTTCGGAATCCCTCTTCTTTATATACGGATCCATTATATCATGTTTAATTATAGGTATTCCCACCTGTCTTGTCAATGCGCAAATGTTCCGAAAACGCCATTGCCCTTGCGGAAAAATTCATTTCCACCCCTACATTTAGTGGTTCTACCCCCTTACTCTCCGAAAAACCTGGTAAAAAGGAAGGTTTCACTGCAAAAAGGAGAGGTTTCTCCTGCAACCGAGAACCTCTCCGCCAAAAATTGTGTTTACACTTTTTTCTTTTTATTGTCCTGTATCAGTGGGCCGTCTCCCCTTCCTTTGCTAGATCTCCTGCTCAAGGCACTGCACTTCCTCGGCAATCTGTACCAGCGTTCCCACAAAATCCTGCCGATCAAACCCAGGAATTCGTTGAAACACCGTTTCCATACGCTGGTGCAGCGCCTCCCGAAACGTGTGTGCCAGCGCGCTGCCTCGCTCTTCCAAGTGAATGATCCAAGAACGGCGATCGTGTGGATCCAAGGTGGTCGTGAGGTACCCTTTCTTACGCAGCGCGTCTGTCATCCGGCAGATGGAGGAGATCGACAAGGGTAGCCCAGTTGCCTGCAAATCCTTCTGCGTGTGGACTTCAGGATAGACAGAAAGGCAAACCAGCACCCGCAGTTCGTTTTCGGAGACATGATATGCTGTGCCAACCTCTTCCAAAACACTCCGGTACTGCTTGGTTAAGATTTGACAGGCGTAGATCAATTTGATACACGCATCCCCATCGGTGGGCAAAAGGATCTGGTCATACATATGGGATACCTCCTTCAGGTCTGCTGGCACATATGCCATATTTCCTGTATCAACAATGTAGAAGATTATAATATCCTTCGCCCGATTTTGCAAGTCGAAATAAATTGACTTGCATATGTTTCTCTGTTTTACCTTAATTTATACTGCGTTTTTCACAACTTTTCTACATTTTTTCTTTTTTATTTCAACCATTTCACAAGGAAATAATTCATTTCTTTCAAACCTGAAACCGATGGAGGTAGAAAAAAAGTCCGCCAGAAATTCTGACGGACTTTTTGGGGGGCACGGTATGACTCAGGTACCCAAATAGGCAGCCTTGACGGCTTCGTTGGTTAGCAGTTCTTGGCCAGAACCAGTCATGGTGATTCGGCCTGTCTCCAGGACATAACCGGTGTTTGCTGTCTTCAAAGCCATGTTTGCATTCTGCTCGATGAGGAGGATGGTAACCCCCTTTTTATTGACCTCTTCGATGATACGGAAAATTTCCCGCACTACCAGCGGTGCAAGGCCCAGGGAGGGCTCGTCCATCATCATCACCTTGGGGCGGCTCATCAGGGCACGGCCCACGGCAAGCATCTGCTGCTCACCGCCGGATAAAGTGCCGCCGGCCTGCCACTCTCTCTCCCGAAGCCTGGGGAAGAGATTAAAGACCCACTCCATGTCCTCGCTGATGTCGTCCTTCCGGAGGTAGGCCCCCACTCTCAAGTTCTCCTTCACCGTCAGGTCCGCAAAGATTCGCCGGCCTTCCGGCACCAGAGTAATGCCCTTGGAAACAATTTCGGTGGGGTTCTTTCCGGTAATGTCTTCCCCTTTGAAGAGGATTTTGCCGCTCTTGGGTTTTACCAGACCGGAGATGGCCCGCAGGGTAGAGCTTTTCCCAGCGCCGTTGGCGCCGATCAGGGTGACGATCTCCCCTTCCGGTACGTCGAAGGAGATGCCCTTGACGGCCTCGATGCCGCCGTAGTTCACCTGCAGATTTTGAATGCTGAGAATCGGTTCACTCATCTTCTACCACCCCCAAATAGGCGTCAATGACGTGCTGGTTCTTCTGGATCTCGGCAGGCAGGCCGTGGGCGATGAGGCTGCCGAAGTCCAACACATAGATCCGGTCCGAGATGTTCATGACCAGGTCCATGTGGTGCTCGATGAGCAGGATGGTCAGGTGGTACTTGTCCCGGATGTCGTGGATGAAACTGGCCAGCTCCAGGGTCTCCTGGGGGTTCATGCCCGCGGCGGGCTCGTCCAGAAGGAGGAGCTTGGGCGAGGTGGCCAGGGCCCGGGCGATCTCCAGCCGGCGCTGGAGGCCGTAGGGCAGGCTGGTGGCCAGATCGTCCCGGTGCTGCCAGAGGTCCTGCTCCCGGAGGAGGGCTTCGGTCTCCTCCCGCATCCGGGCCTCCTCCTTGCGGCTGGTCCGGAAGGTGGAGGAGAAGACGTTGTGCTTGGCCCGCATGTGCTTGGCGATGATGACGTTTTCAAAGACCGTCATGCTCTTCCACAGGCGGATGTTCTGGAAGGTCCGGGCGATGCCCATCTTGGTGATGTGGTCCGGGGTGGGGGCCATGACGTGGCTGGAGAAGGCGTAATGATCCCGGGCCTTCTCCGCCGCCTTGGCCGCCGCCACATCGGCGCCCTCGGGCAGGTCCAGGGCATATTCCCCGGTGTAGAGCAGGGGGTTCTCCCCCTTGTAGATCTTCTTCATCTTGCCCTGGGGGTGGTTGCGGATGTAGGCCTTGTCATAGAAGGCCACCTGCCCGTTGGTGGGCTGGTAGACCCCGGTGATGACGTTGAAGGCCGTGGTCTTCCCGGCGCCGTTGGGGCCGATGAGGGCCACGATCTCCCCTTCGTTCACCTCCAGGGAGAGGTTGTTGACAGCCACCACGCCGCCAAACTGCATGGTGATGTTTTCCATCTGCAGCACGTGCTGTTTCTGCTCAGTCATGGGGCTCGTCCTCCTTTCCCTGGGGGCCGTCGGCCGGGGCGGCCTTGGCCGCCTTCCTCCCCCGTATCTTTCGGACCATGCCGGCGAAGGACAGCTCCTTGTTGCCCATGATGCCTCTGGAGAAGAAGAGGACGATCACCATGATGACCACGGAGAAGACCACCTTCCGGAACCCGTCCCGGAAGAAGGAGACCTCCATGTCCATGAAGGAGCCGCTGTCCAGGAACCGCAGCCACCACTCGGAGCAGGCGATGTACAGGAAGGCCGCGATGCAGCTGCCGGTGATGGATCCGATGCCGCCGATGACCACGATGAGGAGGATCTCATAGGTCATGGTGGACTGGAAGGGCATGGCCTGGACGGTGGTCTGGAACATGGCCAGCAGGGCGCCGCCCACCCCAGCGAAGAAGCTGGAGATCACAAAGGAGAGCATCTTGTGCTTGAAGAGGTTGATGCCCATGGCCTCGGCGGCCACCTCGTCGTCCCGGATGGACTTGAAGGCCCGGCCATAGGAGGAGTTCACCAGCAGGACGATGATGACGATGCTCAAGGTGGCGATGAGGAAGGGGAAGACGGTGTCCAGCTTGTAGACCATGCCGCCCACCTGGATCTGGATGTCGTCGAAGTTGGTGTACTTCCGCAGCAGGTTGGAGCCGTTGGTGATCTTCCCCAGGCCGTTCCACTGGAAGATGGCCCGGATGATCTCCGCAAAGCCCAGGGTGGCGATGGCCAGGTAGTCGCTCTTCAGCCGGAGCACCGGGATGCCAATGAGGGCGGCGAAGACCGCGGCCACCAGGCCGCCGATGATGATGCAGACGATGGCGCCCAGGAAGTTGCCGGCGTTCACCCCCAGCACGTTCCCGATGGACTCGGGGATGGAGAACTGGATGGCGCCGCCATCAAAGTACTGGTAGACGGAGGCGTGCGCCTCTGCCGGGATGGAGAAGATGGAGTAGGCATAGGCGCCGATGAGCATGAAGCCCGCCTGGCCCAGGGAGAACAGGCCCGTAAACCCGTTGAGCAGGTTCATGGACACGCACACCAGGGCATAGATGGCGCCCTTTTTCAGGACAGTGACCAGCATGATGGTGGTGGAGTTGCTGGGCAGGGCGTTGTCCAGCAGGAACAGGAAGATGTACAGCACCACCAGGCAGATGACGGCAATGAAGCTGCCGATCTTCTGGTCGGAGGATTTTTTCGCTCTCGCTTGCAAACTTTTTCCCATAGCGCGCACCTCACACCTTGTCCGTGGACTTCTCACCGAAGATGCCGGTGGGCTTGACCACGAGGATGACGATCAGCAGGACGAAGGTGAAGGCGTCGGAGAACGTCGTCCAACCCAGGCCTTTGATGATGTTTTCACAGATACCGATGATGAAGGCGCCGATCACCGCGCCAGGCACCGAGCCGATCCCGCCGAACACCGCCGCCACGAAGGCCTTCAGGCCGGGCATGGCGCCGGAGGTGGGGATGACAGAGGTGTAGTTGGTGAAGTAGAGCAGGGAGCCCACCGCCGCCAGCAGACAGCCGATGACGAAGGTCATGCTGATGACGTTGTTGATCTTGATACCCATGAGCTCGCTGGTCTCAAAGTCCCGGGACACGGCCCGCATGGCCATGCCGGTCTTGGTGCGCTTGATCATGGTCACCAGGATGAGGACCAGGATCACCGTGAGGATGGGGGTGACGATGGTGACCATCTTGGTGCTGGCCGAGCCGATCTGGATCTGCTCAGACAGGAAGGGGATGGAGGGATACATCTGGGGCAGGCCGCCGGTGAAGTACAGGGCGCAGTTCTGCAGCAGATAGGACACGCCGATGGCGGAGATCATCACCGACATCCGGGGGGCGGAGCGCAGGGGTTTGTAGGCCACTTTTTCAATGACCACGCCCAGAATCACCGTCGCCACAATCACCAGGATGACGGAGACATAGATGGGCAGGGATGCCGTGGCATAGACCATGATGAGGCCGGCCACCATGAACACGTCGCCGTGGGCGAAGTTGATCAGGCGGAGGATGCCGTAGACCATGGTGTAGCCAATGGCAATCAGCGCATACTGGCCGCCGACGGAGATGCCGGAGAGCAGATATGGCAGATTGTTGGACAAAAATTCAGACATACAGTCTCTTCTCCTTCTCTCGTAGTATGGGGAGCGCATCGATCTGGCCCCACGGAAACTGGGGGCACCGGGGGGAGGGATCGACACGTTCCCGGCTGGAAGGGGCGCAGAGGGGGAAATCCTGTCGAACCCCAAGGCGGAAGCGTGGCGGGGGCACAGAGCGTGCCCCCGCCACCCATTACGTCCTTACATTACAACATTGGGAATGGGGCCGTGTCAGCGCGGAACATTACTCCGCAGCTTCCTCCGTGGTGTCGGCGGCGCCGGCGTCGGAGCCAGCGTCGGCCACGGTCTGCACGGTGACGAACTCCCACAGGCCCGTCTCGTTGTTGCAGTGCTTGATGAAGGCGCTGTCGCGGAGGGCGTCGCCCTGGTCGTCAAAGGCGATGTGGCCGGTGACGCCTTCATACTCCACGTCGGGCAGAGCTTCCATCACAGCCTGGGGATCGGTGGAGCCAGCCAGCTTCAGGGCCTCCAGAGCGGTGTAGTAAGCGTCGTAACCCATGGCGGAGACGGCCGCGATGATGTCGTTGCCGCCGTTGTTGTTCAGGTACTCATCGCTGGACTTGATGAACTCCTTGAAGCCGGCCTCGAAGTCGGGGTCGCCGCCTTCGGCGTAGAAGGTGGAGACGTAGACGTCGATGTCCTTACCCTGGGCAGCGGCCAGGACCATGTTGGAGTCCCAAGTGTCGGGGCCCAGCAGGGGCACGGTGATGCCCTGGGCAACGGACTGCTCCACGATGAGCTGTGCGTAGCTGATGGAGGTGGGGGCGAAGATGACCTCAGCGCCCTCGTTCTTGGCGGTGGTCAGGTAGGAAGTGAAGTCGGAGTTGTTCAGGGGGAAGGAGTCAGAGCGCACTTCCATGCCCAGAGCTTCGGCAGCCTCGGTGAAGTAGTTGATGAGGCCCTGGTCATAGTCGTTGCCCAGCTGGCCCAGGCAGTAGACCTTCTGTGCGCCCAGCTCATCGTGAGCGAAGTTGGCCAGCACGGTGCCCTGGAAGGGATCCAGGAAGCAGATGCGGAAGTAGTGGTCGTTGCCCTCAGTGATCTGGGGGTTGGTGCAGGTGACGCCCATGGCAGGCACATTGGCGGCCTCGAAGGTGTCAGAGGCAGCGATGGACACGCTGGAGCCATAGGAGCCCAGAACGATGGACACGTTCTTGGAGACCAGCTGGCTGGCGGCGGTCACGGCCTTGTCGTTGGAGGACTCGTTGTCCACCACTTCCAGCTTCACCTGGTAGGTCTTGTCACCGATGGTGACCTCGGGGGTGACGGAGTTGGCATACTGCATGCCCAGGTACTCCTGCTTGCCGCCGGCGCCGTTGTCGCCAGTGAGGGGCTCGAAGACGCCGATGACGACGGTGTCCCCGTCTGCAGTGGCGGTGGTTCCGCTGGTGTCGCCGGTGCCGCTGTCCGCTGCGGGGGTTCCGCAGGCGCACAGACCTGCAGCCATACAGCCGGCCAGCAGGAGTGCAAGAATCTTCTTTTTCATAATGTTACCTCCTTTTGATTCACCGGATGTGTCCTTCCATTGTGGACGTATGTGCGCATCCGGCATTGTCCTTATAGTTTACACGAAACCACTGCATTTTGCAACATATTTTTTCGTATTTCATAGATGGCAGGATATTTTTGTTTCTTATGGTTTCCCGGTCTTCTCAACCTTCCATTTGAATGGTACTGCTGCCGCCTCGGGTTTTTCGGATGACAATCTGCCGGTCTATGCGGTGTTTCAGCGCAGCAACGTGGGAGATGATTCCCACCAATTTGTTGCCTTCCGTCAAGCTGCTCAAGGTCTCCACGGCCTGCTCTAAGGCCTCTTCATCTAGGGAACCGAAGCCTTCGTCCACAAAGAGGGCGTCCAGCTGGAGTCCACCGGCGGCAGCCTGCATCTCGTCCGCCAGCCCCAGGGCCAGCGCCAAGGAGGCCTGAAAGGACTCTCCGCCAGAGAGGGTTTTTACACTGCGCTGTCCCCCCTCGTAATGGTCCACCACATCCAACTCTAACCCGCTGCGGGTGCGCTGGTCCTGGGCTTGACGGCGGCGGATCAGCTCATACCGTCCCCCCGTCATCGCCATGAGGCGTACATTGGCCCGGGCCAGAATGCGGTCAAACCAAGTCATCTGGACATAGGTTTCCAGGGTCACTTTGTCTTTCCCTGGCACGGCCCCGTTGGCAGTATGGGACAGGGCCCGGACCCATACCCACTGTTGCTGCACCTCCTGCCGCTCTTGCTCCAAACCGGTTAAGGCTTCCCAGGCCCGTTGGTTGTTGGTGTGTCGGGCCAAAAGGGTCTCGGTCTCTGTGCGAACCTGCTCCAGATCACCTCGAAGGGCTTGGGATTGTACGATGAGACGGGGCAAGTCCTCTTGGGGCATTTGCGCCAGCTGATCGGCCAGGGCCTTTGCCCGGGCGGTGGTTTCCGCCGTTTGCCGCCGGCAGGTTTCATAGGCTTCCCTGGCAGAGGCAACGGCCTGCTCCCCTTCCGCTTTTTGGCGGCGGCAGGCGGCAAGGGCTGCCTCTGCTTCGGTCCGGGTCGCAAAGGTTAGACGCGCTTCCTGGGCGCGAAGCTGTTCTTCCCGGGCGGCCAGCCGGCTGTTCAGGGCCGCGATCTCCCGCTCTGCCTGCAGAACGGCCTCCTGAACCCTTTGAAGGGCTTGGGTCACCACGGGAAGACGGGTGTGTGCCAAGGTTTTCTGTTCCTGCTTGCGCCCCAAGGCGGCACGGGCTGCCTCCAGGTCTTTCTCCTCTGCTTCCAGGGCCTGGCGGGCCGCTGCCAGACCAGCAGGCAGCGCCTCCCCTGGTTCCTCCCCGAAGAGTGCCATACTCTGGGTGGCCAATCCTTCCTGGGCTGCTATGTACCGGGCCCGGACTTGCCCTGCGTAGTCGCTGGCCTGGCGGGCAGCATTTTCGGCCGCTTCCGTGGCGGTGCGCTGGCGGTCTAACGCCTCCCGGGTGGGGACCTCCTTCCTCGCCTGGGCTGGTTCGGGGTGATGGCGGGAGCCGCAAACTGGACAAGGCGCCCCCTCCTGGAGAAACCCCGCCAGGTAACCCGCCTGGCCGTCCAGAAACGCCCGCTCCATCTGGCTGTACGCCAGCCGAAGATGCTGGGCTTGCTCCACCGCTTGCCGATAGTCCTGCTGCGCCGCTGCCATGCTGTTCTGCAACGCAGTGCAGTGGTTCCACTGGGTTTCCCACTGGTCCAAGGCAGCTTTCCGGCCGGTCAGCTCCCTCGCTTGCCCATCCAGAAGCTGGCTTTGCTGTTCCAATCCCTCTAACTGTGCCAAGGTATCTCGCAGCGCCGCCTCCTCCTGGCTTGTTTCTGCAGCGGTCTGTTCCCCCTCGGCCTTTTGCTGAACCAGTTGGGCAAGGCGGCGTTGATCCTGCGCCTGCTCCTGCCGCAGTTGGTCGCAGGCCGCATAGTCCGGCAGTTCCTGTTCCCTGGTGGCAATCTCGACCGCCAAGGCCCGGTTTGCCTCCTCCAGCGGCTGCACCGCCTCCCAATGAGTCTGGGCTGCTTGCAGGGCCGGTCCCAAACCCTCCAGCTGCTTCTGGGTGGTCTCCCACTCCCGGTGGAGTGCTTCTCTGCTCTCCCCTTGCCCAATCCGCCGGTCCAGGGCTTCCCCCTCCCGTTGTAGGGCTTCCTGCCGGGTTCGGAGCTGTGCAAGGGTTTCCGTCTCCCTGTGGAGCAGTCCCTCCAAGCAGGGAAGGATGGCGCCTTCCTCTCCCTGCAATGCTTCTTCCCAATCTGCCTGCGCCTCCGCCCCCGGCTGCACGCTTTGCCGGTGCTGGTCGATGGCCAGAGAAAGTTTTTCATAGGCCCCCTTCCACTGGGCGGCCTCTCGCCGGAGGGCCTCCTGAAGCTGCTGATAGGGCCCGGTATGAAAAATCTCCCGGAAGATTTTGCTCCGCTCCTCTGTTTTCGCTAAGAGCAGCTGGAGAAACTCCCCTTGCGCCAACATGGCCACCCGGGAAAATTGGGTTCGGTCCAGCCCCACAATCCCCTCTATGGCCTTGGTCACCTCCCGGGTTCCTGTGACGGGGGGCCGGCCATCGGGATAGGTCAACTGGGCATCCGCCTTTTCTGTGACCCACTTGTCCCCCCGCTTGGCTGGGCGGAGGTACTCTGGATTGCGGCGAACCACATAGTCTGCCTGTTGGCAGCGGAAGGTGAGTTCCACATAGGTCGGTGTGTCCTTGGAAGCATAGGTGCTGCGGAGCATGGCAGCTTCCCGGTAGGGCCCGCTGGCCTCGCCATAGAGGGCAAAGGCAATGCCGTCAAACAGGGAGGTCTTCCCCGCTCCGGTTTCGCCGGTGATAAGGTAAAGGCCTCGGTCCCCCAACCGGGCAAAGTCCACCGTCACCGTTTCAGCATAAGGGCCGAAGGCGGACAGCGTTAACGTCAATGGTCTCATTGCGTACCCTCCCAAATGGTTTCCATCAGCTGCCGTACCAAGGCCTCCTGCTGGGGCGCCATAGGCTGGTTGTTTTGGAGCTGATAAAAGTCCTGGAACAGCTCCAAGGGGGTCTTTTCCTCTGGCCGTTCTGCGCCGGTGACTTCTGCCACGCCCTGCGTGCGGCGGTTATCGTAGGACAGCTTCATGAGGTTGGGATAAATCGTACGGAGTTTTCCCATCACTTCGGGGACATCCTCCTCGTCGGTGAGAATGACATGGAGGTAGTCCTCCCGGTTGGTTCCCTGGTAAAAGGATTTCGCAGTCACTTCTTCATAGGTCCCTCGGATCTCCCGCAGGTCCCGGCACGGGGTCAGAGGAAGGGTCTGTATCTCCACCTGCCCCTTCTCTTTCAAGGTGACCAAGGTGACCGACTTCTCATGCCCACACTCGGAGAAGGAATATTTCAGCGGGCTGCCGCTGTACCGCAGGGTGGGCCTTCCCACACTCTGGGGGCCGTGGAGATGCCCCAAAGCCACATAGTCAAACGCGGCAAACAAAGGGGCCGGAATTTGATCCACGCCCCCTACAGACCGCTCCTCCGATTCGCAGGTCACCCCGCCTGTGACAAACTGGTGGGCCAAAAGAACGTTTCTCTGGGTCTTGTCCACCGCCCATTGCCCCAGCGCGTAGGACACTGCCTCCTCGTAGGAGGCAATGTCTGCCTCGGGGTTCCAATGGCGGACCAGGGCCGGTTTTAGGTACGGTAGGGCGTAAATGGCGACATCCCCATACTCGTCCTGGAGGAGAAACGGAGGCTGGGGCCCTTGATACTGGGCCGTCAGATGAATGCCCTCCCCTGCCAGGAGCCGGGTGGCAAAGGCCAACCGTTCCGGACTATCATGGTTTCCAGAGATGGCAAAAACAGGAATCCCTCCGCCGGATAGCCGAGTGAGGAACCTGTCCAAAAGGGTCACTGCCTCGGCAGGCGGAACGGGCTTATCGTACAAATCCCCCGCCAGAAGAACGGCATCGACCTTTTCTTCCTCTGCCAGATCGACAATTTGCGTCAAAATAACCCGCTGATCTTCCAGCATGGAGAAGCCATTGACCCGCTTCCCCAGGTGAAGGTCAGAGAGATGGAGCAATTTCATCGCCAGTGCCTCCTTTTCACAAGAACATAAAAACGAGGCCAAGTCGCCTGGTTGGGAGACTTGACCTCGCTTGGATTATGGGGAAAGACACCCGTTACCGGGTGGCGATGACCTCGATCTCCACCAAGGCATCCTTGGGCAGGCGGGCCACGGCAAAGCAGGAGCGGGCAGGCTTATGATCCCCGAAATATTGGGCATAAATCTCGTTGAAGAGGGAGAAGTCCTCCATATTGGACAGGTAGCAGGTGGTCTTCACCACGTCCTTCAACGTGAGGTTGGCAGACTTCAGGATAGAAATGATGTTCTCCAAGGCCTGGACGGTCTGGGCAGCCAGACTGTGCGCCATAGCGCCAGTGTCAGGGATGAGGCCCAGCTGACCGGAGAGGAAGATCAGCCC
>OLQX01000913.1_pt1 | contig 30398 bp, 18 predicted proteins | sample 1672581 | NCBI WGS metagenome assembly OLQX01 (sample SAMEA3136701, study PRJEB25190) | human gut metagenome | reverse complement strand
TAAGACACCGCCTTTTCACGGCGGTAACACGGGTTCGAATCCCGTACGGACTATAAGTACCAGCTAGAGAAAGCTGGTTTTTTTGTGTCCTTTTTGATAAAATAGAGGGGTTGACTGGCCTAGGTCAGACATTTTATACCACTTTAAAATCATAAATAACGAGACCTCGACCCGAAAAAAACTTTGTTTTGTGATGGCTGTCAGATGATGATAAGCCCTTGGTCGAGTCGTAGTTTTATTTGCATAAGAAAACATATAATAAGGAAATTCAATGACATACTATAACGTTGGAAAGATTGTAAATACACAGGGCTTGCAGGGGGAACTTCGTGTTTTGTCTGTAACAGATTTTGCGGATGAGCGTTTTAAGAAGAAGAGTGTCCTAGCCCTTTTTGATGACAAAGATAATTACATCATGGATGTCGAGATTGCGAGTCACCGTAAGCATAAGAACTTTGATATCGTTAAGTTTAAAGGACTTTACCATATCAATGATGTAGAGAAGTATAAGGGCTGTAGTCTTAAGATTGCTGAGGAAAATCTAACAGACCTTGATGACGGGGAATTTTACTATCATGAGATCATTGGCCTTGATGTTTATGAAGGCGACACTTTGATCGGTCAGGTCAAAGAGATTCTCCAACCGGGAGCTAATGATGTTTGGGTAGTGAAACGTAAAGGCAAGAAAGACTTGCTCTTGCCATATATCCCACCTGTAGTTCTTGATGTTGATGTTGCAGCTGGTCGTATTGAGGTTGAGCTCATGGAAGGATTGGACGATGAAGATTGATATCTTGACCCTATTTCCAGATATGTTTGCTCCCTTAGAGCATTCCATTGTTGGTAAGGCAAAGGATAAGGGGCTTCTAGAAATCAACTATCACAATTTCCGTGAAAATGCGGAGAAGGCTCGTCATGTAGATGACGAACCTTACGGTGGTGGACAAGGCATGTTGCTTCGTGCCCAGCCAATTTTTGATACCTTTGACAAGCTAAATGTCACTAAGCCTCGCGTTATTCTCCTAGATCCTGCGGGGCGTACCTTTGATCAGGCCTATGCAGAAGAATTGGCGCAAGAAGAGGAATTGGTCTTTATCTGTGGCCATTATGAGGGCTATGATGAGCGCATCAAAACTTTGGTGACAGACGAGATTTCCTTGGGAGACTTTGTCCTAACTGGGGGAGAGTTAGCTGCTATGACTATTGTAGATGCTACCGTCCGTTTGATTCCTGAGGTTTTAGGTAAGGAAGCTAGTCATAAGGATGATAGTTTCTCATCAGGGCTTTTGGAGTTTCCACAATACACTCGCCCAGCTGAATTTCGTGGCATGAAGGTGCCAGATGTGCTCTTGTCAGGTCACCATGTCAATATTCGACGTTGGCGTATGGAGCAGAGTTTGCGTAAGACCTGGGAGCGTCGACCAGATCTTTTGGAAAACTATGATTTTACGGATGAAGAACGTCAGATTTTAGAAGAGATAAAAGCAGAAGGAAAATAAAATGTCAGAAGAAAAGATTTATGATATTACCATTATTGGTGGTGGACCAGTAGGACTTTGGGCTGCCTTTTATGCCGGTCTACGTGGCATGACTGTTAATATTATTGAGAGTCTGTCAGAACTTGGTGGACAGCCTGCCATCCTCTACCCTGAGAAGAAAATCTATGATATTCCAGCCTTTCCTCAAACAACAGGTGCGGAATTGACAGAAAACCTCTTGACTCAGCTTAAGCGTTTTGAAGATCGTGTCAGCATTCATTTGAAAGAGGAAGTTCAAACCTTTGAAAAGACCGATGGTATCTTCACAATTACTACTAGTAAGGGCCAACACTTGTCTAAGGCTATCGTCATTGCCTGTGGAAATGGTGCCTTCGCTCCACGTCCTTTAGGTGTGGACAATGAAGAAGATTATGCGGATAATAACTTGTTCTATAATGTGCATAGCTTGGACCAATTTGCTGGCAAGAAGGTTGTGATTGCTGGTGGTGGGGATTCAGCTGTTGACTGGGCCAATCACCTAGATGGGATTGCTGAGAGCGTGACTTTGATTCACCGACGTGATGCTTTTCGTGCCCATGAGCATAGTGTAGAGCTTCTTCATCAATCATCAGTTAATGTGATGACACCTTATGTACCCCTTGAAATCAAGGGTGAAAGTGGTCTTGCCAAAAGTTTGACCGTCCAAAAAGTGAAGTCAGATGAAGTTGTGGAATTGCCGCTTGATACCCTTATTGTTAGCTTTGGCTTCTCAACCAACAATAAAAACCTTCGTAACTGGAATGTTGACTTTAAACGCTCTAGCATTACTGTCAATGCCCAGTTTGAAACTTCACAAGAAGGTGTTTACGCTATCGGTGATGCAGCAGAATATGAAGGCAAGATTGACTTGATTGCTGTGGGAATGGGTGAAGCCCCTATCGCTATCAACCAAGCCATCCAATATATTGATCCAGACGGTAAGAATCGTCCGGTTCACTCAACATCATTAATTGAAGAATAATGTCAAAAGAAGACTTTGTCTTCAATCTAAGGAGAGACTTGTCTCTCTTTTTTCATGTCTAAAAACGTGGTATAATACACCTATGGCTACAACGAAAAAAACGAAAAAAGGGGCGGCTTCTAAGAACGGTAAGAAGCGTCTTACAAAAGCAGAATTAGACAGACAGAAGGCGATTAAGCGAATGCTATGGACCTTCTTTTTTGCCTTTGTCTTAATTTTCCCAGTCTTTCGATTGGGTTTCTTTGGGGTTACCCTCTATAATATCTTTCGAGTATTTGTGGGGAGTATGGCTTATCCTTTAATTTTTGCTATCTATGTTTATCTCTTTGGCTTTAAATGGTTACGTAAACACAGTAACTATGTCACAGGATTTTGGATGGTCTTTGCGGGGCTCTTGTTGGAGTTTCACGCCTATCTCTTTAGTCTAGATCGTATGAGCGGTTTGGATATTTTCCCTGGTACCAAGGACTTGCTTTTTGGTGAACTTGTGAGTGTGCAAGTCGCTCGTTTTGCGGGTGGAGGTATGTTGGGGGCTCTCCTATACCAACCGATTTCCTTTCTCTTTTCAAATATCGGTAGCTTCATGATTGGGGTATTGATTATTCTCTTAGGTGCTTTCATTCTTAGCCCTTGGGATGTCTTGGATATCATGGAGTATGCTAAGGAAGCTTGGCAGAAAGGGGCTGAAAAGCGTCAGGAGAAGAAGGCAGAACGTCAGGCTCAGAAAGAACGTGAAGCAGAAGAACGTGCCGAGGCCGAGCGTCTGGCTGATTTGACTGTTGACGAGGAGACGGGAGAAATCTTGGATGATGCCGCGGAGGCCTTGTCACAAGAAGCTGAGATTTTTGCACCTGAACCTGAAATCAGTGATTATGCCTCCGAGGACTACTATGATAATCTGCCTCCAGAGGATTATGAGGATTTCCAAGAAGATTATGCACCTTATCCAGAGGATGTGCCAAGCGAGGAGTTTCCCCCATCTATGGTGGTTGAGGGAGATGATGCCCCTGTTGAGGTTGATTTCACGCCTAAGGAACTCCTGCAGTATAAATTACCTCATATAGATCTCTTTGCACCTGATAAGCCTAAGAGTCAATCTAAAGAGAAGAACATCGTTCGTAAGAATATTCGAATCTTAGAAGATACCTTCAAGAGTTTCAATATTGACGTCAAGGTTGAGCGAGCCGAAATTGGACCGTCAGTGACCAAGTACGAGGTTAAGCCTGCTGTCGGGGTTCGTGTTAACCGCATTTCAAATCTAGCGGATGACTTGGCTCTGGCTCTAGCTGCGAAAGATGTCCGTATTGAGGCACCTATTCCTGGAAAATCTTTGGTTGGTATCGAAGTGCCTAACTCAGAGATTGCGACGGTTTCTTTCCGAGAACTTTGGGAACAGTCCAAGACAGACCCTAATAAGCTCTTGGAAGTTCCCCTCGGTAAGGCGGTTGATGGCTCAGCTCGTAGCTTTGATTTGGGTCGGATGCCTCACTTGTTGGTCGCGGGATCTACAGGTTCGGGTAAATCGGTTGCGGTTAACGGTATCATCTCTAGTATTCTTATGAAGGCTCGTCCAGACCAGGTTAAGTTCCTAATGGTTGATCCTAAGATGGTTGAACTTTCGGTTTACAATGATATTCCTCATCTCCTTATCCCTGTAGTGACCAACCCACGTAAGGCCGCCAAGGCTCTTCAAAAAGTGGTAGATGAGATGGAAAATCGTTACGAACTCTTTAGTAAGTTTGGCGTGCGTAACATAGCTGGCTATAATGCCAAGGTGGAAGACTGGAATGCTCAGTCGCAAGAAAAACAGATTCCCTTGCCTTTAATTGTGGTTATCGTTGATGAGTTGGCTGACTTGATGATGGTAGCTAGTAAGGAAGTGGAAGATGCTATTATTCGTTTGGGACAAAAAGCGCGTGCTGCGGGAATTCACATGATTCTCGCCACTCAACGTCCGTCGGTTGATGTGATCTCCGGTTTGATTAAGGCCAATGTGCCATCTCGTGTGGCCTTTGCGGTGTCTTCGGGAACAGATAGTCGTACCATTTTAGATGAAAATGGGGCAGAAAAGCTACTCGGACGTGGGGATATGCTTTTCAAACCGATTGATGAAAACCACCCTGTTCGTCTGCAAGGTTCCTTCATCTCTGACGATGACGTAGAACGTATTGTGACCTTTATCAAGGATCAGGCTTCAGCTGACTATGATGAGAGCTTTGATCCTGGCGAAGTTTCTGAAAATGATTTTGGTGGAGGTTCCTCTGCTAATGGTGGTAGCTCAGAAGGTGACCCACTCTTTGAAGAAGCCAAGGCTTTGGTCCTTGAAACACAAAAAGCCAGTGCTTCCATGATTCAACGTCGTCTGTCAGTTGGTTTCAACCGTGCCACTCGTTTGATGGAAGAATTGGAAGAAGCAGGTGTTATTGGACCGGCTGAAGGTACCAAACCACGTAAGGTTTTGATGACTCAAGAATAATGAACTGGAAAGAGTATCAAGCCTAGTTTTTAAAGGAATTAAAATCGACAAAAGAAATGAGAAAAATGAGTGTTTTGCCATTTATTTTCTCATTCTTTTTTTATGTTCAAAATAGACCAAAAAATTGCAAAATATTCCATAAGAACGCTTACAAAACGAACATTTTCTGCTATAATAGGAGAAAAAGTGAGTAATAAAAACTAAGGAGTAAAAAATGGACAATTTATTAACCGTTCATTTTCATAGTATGCATGGCGACTATTCCAGATACAGTATGTGGAAGTGGCTAGATGGTTATTGGGGCGAAGAGGCCCATTTTTCACGTGAAGATGATTTTGGCCTTGTTGGTCAGGTTACTTCTCCCTCTAATCGTTTTATTGATTCTGTCAATCTTTTGGTAAAAACGGAAGACTGGTCGAGGCAAACACATGATTATCGCGTTCGACGTTTCCTAGGGGATGCTCCAAATGCTATTTGGATAGTTGAAGGTGATCCAACGGTTTATTATTCTAAACAGGCAGCCTTGACTAGCCATAGTTTCGAAGGTCGCGACCAGCATGCCTTTGATATGGCTCTTCGTAGACAGGAATTTGATCAGAAGTGGGGCTTTCAAGGATGGTTAGGTCATAAGTATGAAAAAGGGGCTACAGAGTTTCGCCTTTGGTCACCTCTAGCCCGTCGTGTGCAGCTCCTGCTTTTTAAAAAGGGCAGTAAAAATCCTAAGATCATTAAGATGAGCCGAGGAACCAGTGTCAATAAGGACCGTCATGAGATGAATACTCACGGTGTTTGGAGTGCCACTGTCAAAAAGGATTTGGATGGGGTAGCCTACCAGTTTCGTGTGTATCATGAGGAAAGTTTTTATCAGGATACGAGAGACCCCTACAGTATTGCCCTTAGCTTAGATAATAAAAAAAGTTTGGTGGTCAATCCACAGCGACTTGTCCCAAGAGGATTTGAAAAGGTTACCAAACAAAAAGCGAGCTGGCGTAAGGCAAATGCTTGCTCATCCGTTATCTGTGAAATGCACATCCGTGATTTCTCGATTTCAGAGACATCTGGTGTTAAGAAGTCCTATAGAGGAACCTATCTAGGTGCTTGTCAAAAAGGGACTAAAAATGACCATGGAGATGTGACTGGTTTTGATTATCTCAAACGCATGGGCTACAACTATGTCCAACTGCAACCAGTCTTTGATCACCATAAAACCTATGATAAAGATGGTAAGTTGCTCTACAACTGGGGCTATGATCCTGAGAATTATAATGTTCCAGACCGTCAGTTTGCTGCTGATCAAAAGAATCCCGTGGCACCAATTTTAGAGCTTAAGAAAATGATTCAGACCTACCATGAGGCAGGAATTGGGGTCATCATGGATGTGGTTTATAACCATACTTACTCATCTTACAGCTCTCCTTTCCAACTATCTGTGCCGGCTTATTACTACCGTATGCATGACAATGGGTCTTTCCAAGATGGATCAGGCTGTGGAAATGAGACAGCCAGTGAAAAGGAAATGTACCGTAAGTATATGATTGATTCCTTAACCTATTGGGCAGAAGAATTTGGAGTGGATGGTTTTCGTTTTGACCTTATGGGCTTACATGATGTTGCTACGATGAATGCCATTCGTTCGGCCATGGATGATATTGATCCTAGGATCCTTCTTTATGGTGAAGGATGGGATATGGGAATTGGACTTCCTGTAGACCAAAAGGGCAAGAAGGATAATGCAGCCTTGATGCCTAGAATTGGATTTTTCAATGACAATGCGCGTGACGCGGTCAAGGGGGCAGAGGTCTATGGGTACATCAATAACGGCTATGTGTCTGGAGCCCCATTGGAAGACCAGATTGCCAAGAGTCTGCTTGGTAGCCGTGGTTTTGTAAACTACCTCATGCCAGGTCAGGTCCTCAACTATATCGAAGCACACGACAACTACAATTTGAATGACCTTATGCATCATTTGCATCCACATGATTCGCCAGAAGATATTGAAAAACGTATTTACTTGGCAAATGCTCTTAATCTAAGTATGCAAGGGATGTGTTTCATGCAGTTGGGACAAGAATTCCAGCGTAGTAAGATGGTTGCAACAGGTGAAGATGGAAATTACACGGAAGCGGATGTTAAGCGTGCCATGAATAGCTACAATGCCCCTGATGCTGTTAATCAGGTGGATTGGAATCAAGTGACTCTTAAGAAAGACTTGGTTGCTAAAGTTGCCAAATTAATTGAGCGTAAGCAAACCGTACAAGAATTTTCATATCGTTCATATGCAGATATTTACGATAATCTCTATGTCGCAAAAGCTGAGTACGATTCAGGTATTGTTGAATTACATATTTCTGGAAAATTACGTAAGACTTTTGTGTTCGATAATATGAAAAAAGATTTGGAGATTTACTGACAAGAATGTCAAAAAATGTTATAATATAGCAAACGCTTACATAAGTGGTTTTGTACGCTTGTAAGCCCTACCGTAATAGAGGGTTTTCTAGTGTATTTACATATATTTCAATGTTTTAATTTCTTGATAGTTAGATCTATCAAGGCTAATTTAAGGAAGGAGTGATGGTATGAATCTCGATGAAGCCATGTACACGTTTGGAACAGGTGAGAACTTCCACCTTCAGAATTATCTGGGTGTGCATGAATTAGAGGGAGAAGAAGGATTTATCTTCCGTGTGTGGGCCCCTCATGCTGAGCAGATTCAGGTAATTGGAGATTTCACAGGTTGGTTTGATGAACCTCTGGATATGACCAAAAACCATATCGGTGTTTGGGAGGCAACTTCAGACCTCCCAGAGGAAGGACAACTTTATAAGTTCTTGGTGAAACGTAAGGGAGGTCAAGTCGTCGAAAAGATGGATCCTTTTGCGACTTACTTAGAGCCTCGTCCTGGAACAGGAGCTGTGATTCGTAAGAAGAAAACTAAGAAGTGGAAGGATGGCCTTTGGATGGGTCGTCGTAAACGCTTTGGTTTCCAAAAACGTCCGGTTAATATCTATGAAGCTCATGCATCATCTTGGAAACTAAAAGAAGATGGTCAGCCTTATACCTTCAAGGAATTGAAGGAAGAGTTGATTCCATATTTGGTTAAGATGAACTATACCCACGTGGAATTCATGCCACTCATGGCTCACCCTCTTGGGATGAGTTGGGGTTACCAGCTTATGGGTTACTTTGCTTTTGAGCATACCTATGGCACACCAGAAGAATTTCAAGATTTCGTAGAAGCATGTCACCAGAATAATATCGGTGTCTTGGTAGACTGGGTCCCAGGTCACTTTACACAGAATGACGATGCCTTGGCCTACTTCGATGGTACACCAACTTTCGAATATCAGGATCACGATCGAGCTCATAACTATCGTTGGGGCGCACTTAACTTTGACTTAGGAAAAAATCAAGTTCAGTCATTCCTTATCTCAAGTGCTCTTTACTGGATTGAAAATTATCATATCGATGGTATCCGAGTGGATGCAGTATCTAACATGCTCTATTTGGACTATGATGAAGGTCCATGGATGCCTAACAAGGACGGTGGAAATCGTAACTTGGAAGGCTACGGCTTCCTTCAAAAACTCAATCGTGAAATTAAAAAACGCTATCCAGATGTTATGATGGTTGCGGAAGAATCAACTGCAGCAACGCCAATCACCCAACCGATTGAAGAAGGTGGTCTAGGTTTCGACTTCAAATGGAATATGGGTTGGATGAACGATATCCTCAAATTCTACGCAGAAGATCCAGTTTACCGTCAGTATGACTTCAATCTGATGACCTTCAGTTTCATGTATTGCTTCAATGAAAACTATGTTCTACCTTTCTCACATGATGAAGTGGTTCATGGTAAGAAGAGCATGATGCATAAGATGTGGGGTGACCGCTATAATCAGTTTGCTGGTCTTCGTAACCTCTATGCTTACCAACTCTGTCACCCAGGTAAGAAATTGCTCTTTATGGGTTCTGAGTTTGGTCAATTCTTGGAGTGGAAGTTTGATTATCAACTCGAATGGGGTAATCTTGAAGATGAGATGAACCAGAAGATGCAGGCCTTTACTAGCCATATGAATGCTTTCTACAAGGACCATAAATCTCTCTGGCAGATTGATGATTCTTACGATGGTATTGAAATTATCGATGCGGATAACCGAGCTGAAAGTGTTCTTTCCTTCATTCGTAAGGATGACAAAGGCGATAAGGGTGACTTCCTCGTCTGTGTCTTCAACCTAGCTCCAGTGGAACGACAAAACTTCACTATAGGATTGCCAGTAGCTGGTATCTACCAAGAAGTGCTTAACACTGAGATGGAAGAATTCGGTGGCGTTTGGAAAGAAGGAAATCCTGAAACCCGTACCCAAAAGGCGAAGTGGAAGGACTATGAAAATACCCTTAGCTTCACCCTACCTGCTCTAGGAGCAAGTATCTGGCGTGTAAAACGTCGCTTGAAATAAAGGGTAGACTTAAACGTGTACACGATTTGTTTTTCGGGGTGATAGATAGAAAATCTCAATTCTAAGATGCTTTTGATTTTCGAACTGTTACTATTAGTGAAAAACTTACTTTAATTGTCATAACCAGTTTCGACTGATTATCTCGTCATCCTTTTTGGGATGAAACTAAAAATCATGAGGGGGACTATTCATGAAAAATGAAATGTTGGCTTTGATCCTTGCTGGTGGGCAAGGAACTCGTCTTGGAAAATTGACCCAAAGTATTGCCAAACCAGCTGTTCAGTTTGGTGGACGCTACCGTATCATTGACTTTGGTTTGTCAAACTGTGCCAATTCAGGAATTAACAATGTAGGTGTCATTACACAGTATCAACCACTTGCTTTGAACAATCATATCGGTAATGGTTCAAGTTGGGGATTGGATGGTGTTAACTCTGGTGTATCAATTCTTCAACCTTACTCAGCTAGCGAAGGTAATCGTTGGTTTGAAGGTACCAGCCACGCTATTTACCAAAACATTGACTATATCGATAGCATCAATCCTGAATATGTTTTGATTTTGTCTGGTGACCATATTTACAAGATGGACTATGATGATATGCTCCAATCTCACAAAGATAACAACGCAAGTCTTACTGTCGCCGTTCTTGATGTGCCACTTAAAGAAGCTAGCCGTTTCGGTATCATGAACACTGATGCTAATAACCGTATTGTTGAGTTCGAAGAAAAACCTGAAAACCCTAAATCTACGAAAGCATCAATGGGTATTTACATCTTTGATTGGAAACGTCTTCGCAATATGTTAGTATCAGCTGAAAAGAGTTCAGTTGATATGTCAGACTTTGGTAAGAACGTTATCCCAGCTTATCTTGAAACAGGTGAAAGCGTCTTTGCTTATGAATTTGAAGGCTATTGGAAAGACGTAGGTACTATCGAATCCCTTTGGGAAGCAAATATGGAGTATATTTCTCCAGAAAATGCTTTGGATAGCCGTAACCGTCAATGGAAAATTTATTCACGTAACATGATTGCTCCACCAAACTTCTTTGGTGAACATGCTGAAATTGAAGACTCACTCGTTGTTGATGGCTGTGTGGTTGATGGAACTGTTAAACATTCAGTGCTTTCAACAAGTGCCCAAATCCGTGAAGGTGCGGTCGTTGAGGATTCAGTGATTATGAGTGGTGCAGTTATCGGTAAAGGTGCAAAAATTAAACGTGCGATTATCGGTGAAGGGGCACACATTTCTGATGGCGTGGAAATTGACGGTACAGAAGAAGTGCAAGTCGTAGGATACAATGAAGTAGTGGGGGTACCAAAAGATGAAGATTGATAAATATTCTGCAATTCTAGGAAATACCGTAGGATTCCATGACATGGATGGTTTGACTGAGCACCGTCCTATTGCCAGCCTACCATTTGGTGGAAAATATCGCCTCATCGACTTCCCGTTGTCTAACTTGGCTAACGCTGGTATCCGTAGCGTCTTTGGTATCTTCCAAAACGAAAATATCAGTTCTGTTTTCGACCACATTCGTTCAGGTCGTGAGTGGGGCTTATCAACACTCCTCAGCCACTACTACCTTGGTATTTATAACACTCCAGTTGAAAGTTCAACTGTTGATGAAGAATACTATCGTCAAATTTTGACTTACCTTAAACGTTCAGGGTCAGACCAAACGGTAGCGCTTAACAGTGATGTTTTGGTCAATATTGATCTTAACCAAGTTTTCCACCTTCACAATACAGCAGAGCCAAAAATTACTGTTGTCTACAAAAAACTTCCGAAAGAACTCATTTCAGATGTAAACAGCATTTTGGAAATTGATGAATCTGACAAAGTGCTTGGCCATGAACTCTTCCAGGGTGGAGATAAAGAAGTTTACAATATGTCTACAGATATCTTTGTTGTGGATACACCATTCTTGATTGAAAAATTGGAAGAAGAAGCAGCTAAAGAAGAACCACGTAAGCTTCGTTATGTACTTCGTGATTTGGCAGTTGCTGAAAATGCTTTTGCTTACGAGTACACTGGTTACCTTTCAAATATCCACTCAGTGAAAGCGTACTTTGATGCTAACTTGGATATGTTGGAATCGCAAAAATTCTATTCACTTTTTGCACCAAACCAAAAAGTTTATACAAAAGTTAAAAATGAAGAGCCAACATACTATGCAGCTTCATCTGATGTTAAAGTTTCTCAGTTTGCTTCAGGTTCTCTTGTCCGTGGTAAAGTAGATCATTCTGTTGTTTCACGTAATGTTGACTTGTCAGAAGGTTCAACTGTAAACCATGCAGTCATCTTCCCACGTGTTGAAGTTGGTAAGAATGCTACCGTTGAGTATGCGATTGTGGATAAAGGTGTTGAAATCGCTGAAGGTGTTACTATTCGCGGTACAGAAAACAACCTAGTTGTCATCAAAAAAGGTAGCGTTGTAACAGAGGATATTGTACGATGAAAATTTTATTTGTAGCGGCTGAAGGTGCACCTTTCGCTAAAACAGGTGGCCTAGGTGACGTTATCGGTGCCCTTCCTAAATCTCTTGTTAAAAATGGTCACGAAGTTGCCGTAATTCTCCCTTATTATGATGTGGTTTCGGCTAAGTTTGGCGATCAGGTTGAAGACCTTGGCTTCTTCTATACAAATGTTGGTTGGCGTCGTCAATATGTCGGCATCAAGAAAATTGTCCGTGATGGTGTGACTTTCTTCTTCATTGATAATGAGCAGTATTTCAACCGTGGTACGGTATACGGTGAGTGGGATGATGGTGAGCGTTTTGGTTTCTTCCAAATGGCTGCCCTTGAGTTGATGGAAAAAGTGGACTTTATTCCAGATGTTCTCCATGTTCATGACTACCACACAGCCATGATTCCTTTCCTTCTTAAGGAAAAATACCATTGGATTCAAGCTTACCAAGGTATTAAGACAGTCTTCACTATCCATAATATTGAATTCCAAGGTCAATTTGACAGTGGAATGCTTTGGGAAATTTTCGGTGTTGGTTACGAGCGTTATGCTGATGGTACCCTCCGTTGGAATGATTGCCTCAACTGGATGAAAGCAGCTGTTCTTTACGCAGACCGTGTCACAACAGTTTCACCTTCATATGCTGGAGAAATCCAAACACCTGAATTTGGTAAAGGCCTTGATCAAATCATGCGCATGGAATCTGGTAAGTTATCTGGTATTGTTAATGGTATCGATACGGACCTCCTTGATCCAGAAACAGATATTCACATTCCTTATCATTTCTCAGTGGATGATTTGTCAGGTAAAGCCAAAGACAAGGCAGCGCTTCAAGAACGTCTTGGTCTTCCAGTTCGTGAAGATGTACCAGTCATTGGTATGGTGTCTCGTTTGACAGACCAAAAAGGTTTCGATTTGGTGGTCAATGAGCTCCACAATATCTTGCAACATGATGTTCAGATTGTTCTTTTGGGTACTGGTTACAGTGACTATGAGAATTCTTTCTCTTGGTTCGCTCATGCCTACCCAGAGAAAATGTCTGCCAACATTACTTTCAACCTAGAGTTGGCTCAACAAATTTATGCTGGTTGTGACATTTTCCTTATGCCTTCAGCCTTCGAACCATGTGGTCTCTCTCAAATGATGTCTATGCGCTATGGTACCTTGCCAGTGGTTAGTGAGGTTGGTGGTCTTCGTGACACTGTTGAACCTTACAACCCTGTAACAGGCTCAGGTACTGGCTTCTCATTTGGTAACTTCTCAGGTTACTGGATGGTTCAAACCCTTGAAAAAGCTCTCGATGTCTACGAAAATCATGCTGAAGCTTGGAAACAACTTCAACACAATGCGATGACACGTGACTTCTCATGGGATACAGCAAGTTTGGCATATGTTGATTTGTACAAACAATTAGTATAGTTCCAAAGATAACTTTTCTCGTGAGGGAAAAGTTATCTTCATGTAAAGAGTTTGAAAATGCTTCTATACTTATTTAGTTCTTTAAGATTCGCTTGAAAGCAATTATGGAGATAACATCTAAAAATCTGAATAGAAGAATAACTCTAATCATGTTATAATGAATTTAACTGCTTTAGCAGTTTTGTAAAAAGATTTTGAAACCTTTGTTTTGAATCTTATCTGGCAAGGTTTGGGAGTTAAAAATTTCCAATCCCCCTTATCCTAATTATTCTCTTTTAGAGGTGGATCCAAGGTATAGAAGTAGTAAGAAAGGAATTCTATGCAACTAGAAAATTTAACAAAAGAACAATTTATCCGTGACTTTAAAGATACTCTCCATCAAGAGCAGTTGATTAAAGTTGCTAAGGCGACACCAACAGAAATCTTTACAGCCTTGGCTGGTTTGATCCGCAAGTATTATACAAATACATGGATTGAACGCAACCATGCGCTTTCAGACAATCAAGAAAAGATTGCCTTTTACTTCTCAATTGAATTCCTTCCTGGTCGTATGTTGGAAACAAACCTCCTTAACCTTGGTATTCTTGACCTTGTGAAAGAAGGATTTGCTGAGCTTAACATTGACTTCCGTGAAGTTGTAGAAGCTGAGCATGATATGGCACTTGGTAATGGTGGTCTTGGTCGTTTGGCTGCTGCCTTCATGGATTCGCTTGCGACTACTGGTTATCCAGGTTTTGGTAATGGTCTTCGTTACCGTTACGGACTTTTCAAACAACGTATTGTGGATGGTTACCAAGTGGAATTACCAGATGGTTGGTTTGGTTCTACAGGTAATGTTTGGGAAACACGTAAAGACCACGATATTGTCTATGTGAAACTCTTTGGTGATGTGGTTCTTGAAAGCAATGAAGATGGTCGCTTTGTCCCAACTTATAAGAATGCTCAAGTCCTTCGTGCCGTACCTTATGATGTGCCGCAAATTGGTTATAAGAATGGTGTGATTAACAACCTTCGTCTTTGGGATGTAGAAATTCCTGAAGAATACGAATTGGATTATCCTACGCTTGATGCACGTCGTCGTGTGAAAGATATTACTGCTATTCTTTATCCAGATGATTCAACGATTGAAGGTAAAGAATTGCGTTTGGTTCAAGAGTACTTCATGACAAGTGCCGGTCTCCAAACAATCATTAAATCTTACCTCAAGATGGGCTTGCCATTGAAAGATATCCACGAAAAAGTATCTGTTCACATCAATGATACGCACCCTGCGGTTGCACCAGCTGAATTCATGCGTCTCCTCCTTGATGAATATGGTCTTTCATGGGAAGATGCTTGGAATGCGACTGTTAAAACTATGAGCTACACTAACCACACTATTCTTCAAGAAGCCCTTGAAAAATGGGATCAACAGCTCTTCAAACGTGTCCTTCCACGTGTTTACCAAATCATCTTGGAAATCGACAACCGTTACATCGCTGAAATGGCTGGACGTGGTATTGCTGCAGATGTCATTGAACGCACACGTATCGTTAAGGATAACCAAGTCCACATGGCTAACTTGGCTATCATTGGTGGTCACTCAGTCAATGGGGTTGCCAAACTTCATACAGAACTTCTTAAAGAAGATACCCTCCACGATTTCTATACTATTTATCCTGAAAAATTCAATAACAAGACAAATGGTATCGTTCAACGTCGTTGGACACAAATTGCAGCTCCTGAACTTTCAGCAGCAATTGATGACGTGATTGGTGACGGTTGGCGTAACGACATCCATGAGCTTGAAAATCTTACAACTTACTTGGATGACAAGGAAGTCTTGAACCAGTTCTATCAAGTTAAGAAAACTGCTAAACAACGTTTGGCAGACTACATCAAGGAAACAACAGGTGTAGAAGTGTCTACAGATGCTATCTTTGATGTTCAAGTGAAACGTCTTCACGCGTACAAACGTCAATTGCTTAATCTTCTTCACATCATCAAACTTTATTGGGATCTTAAAGATAATCCAGATAAAGACATGGTACCACGTGTATTCATCTTTGGTGCCAAAGCTGCCCCTGGTTATCACTTCGCTAAATCAGTAATCAAACTCATCAACGAAGTTGCCAACCTTGTTAACAACGACGAAAGCCTCCAAGGAAAACTTAAAGTGGTCTTCCTTGAAAACTACCGTGTCAGTCTAGCAGAACTTATCATTCCAGCAGCAGATGTCTCTGAGCAAATTTCATTGGCTTCTAAAGAAGCATCTGGTACATCAAACATGAAATTCATGATGACTGGTGCTATTACCTTGGCGACACTTGACGGTGCCAACATTGAAATCAAGGACGAAGTTGGCGATGAGAATATTGTCATCTTCGGTATGGACAAGGACGAAGTTTATGAACACTATGCACGTCACGATTACTACTCTCGTGCAGTTTATGAAAATAACCCAGTCATTCGTCGTGTCGTTGATACCTTTGTTAACGGTACGATTCCAAATGCTCAAGCTGAAGGTACTGAAATTTACGAAGCCCTCATCACCCACAACGATGAGTACTTCCTCTTGGAAGACTTTGCTGCTTATGTAGAAGCTCAAGAGAAAATCGATGCGCTTTATCGTGATCAGGATAAGTGGGCACGTATGAGCTTGGCTAATATTGCTAAATCTCATAAATTCACTTCAGATGATACCATCACAGAGTATGCTAAAGAAATTTGGGAATTGAAAAAATAAGCGATAGCTTATGAATTACGAAAAGACAACGACTAGAAATGGTCGTTGTTTTTATGCTTTTTAAGAAGAGAGATGACTGAGACAGTCAAGTAGCATTTAGAGTGCCTGTTACAGTAAGTGTTTGTCCCTAGCTTAATCCAAGCCCTTGAAACTTGCACTTGCTTATCAAGATGTTATAATGACCTATAGGTATAAGCATCAAAAAGGGGGGAATTTTATGGCTTTACGCAGCCAATTAATTACCAAAGAGTTTCCAGAATTAGATAGGGTAGAGCGCTTAAACAACGAGGCCTTTCCAGAAGAGGAGCGTATTCCATTAAGTGAGTTCCTGCAACTGGATGGTCGAGAGGATTATCATTTCTTTGCCTTTTACGATGAAGATGATTTTGTTGGATTTGCCTCAGTTCTCTACAATGCTAAAGTTTTTTATGTGAGTTTCTTCGCCATTGTTCCTCAAATGCGGAGTCATGGCTATGGCAGTGAGATTATTGATAAGCTGGTGGATTTTTATGGACCATCGCGTTCTATGGTCTTGGAAGTAGAACGTTTGGATGAACCCAATGACAATCCTGAGCAACGTGCGGCGCGTTGGGATTTCTATAAGCGTAATGGTTTCAAGACTTCCAATGCCTTCTTGGAATATGAGGGCTTGAGCTTTGAGATCCTCTATCGTGGTGATCACTTTGACGAAAAAGCCTACAGAGACATATTCCACAAACTTCAGGAAAATGCTTATTTTGATTTTAGTATTAAACATCGTCGCTTGAGCGATTTATAAAAAATTGAGTTGAACAGGTCTTAGTCGGCCTGTTTTTCATTTGTTTTCAACGTTTGCCAATTGTTTTCAGAATATTTTGTCCACCTATGCTATAATGGAAGTACTATGAAGAAAGTAATTTTACAGTATCTGGCAAGTGCCCTGGCTGTAATCCTCATACTTGGTCTTGTGGTTTTCAATCGACAGCGAAATGACTCTTTGGTAAAGAAGGTCAAAGACCCTGAGATTTCCTATATCTATCAGGATTCTTTGGAAAATATAGATAAACTGGCACTTAGTCAGGCTGGGGTTATCCAATCTTATCAACTCGATGCTTTGTCTGTTAGGAAGGAAGACGGGAAAATTTACCTCGTTCTCCATATCAATCATTCCTATGATATGCAGGTAAATCTTGTCCTAAAGGCAGATATCTACGGTGATTTATCTGTGGTTCAAGCGACACCATCAAAGGCTTTGAAGCTGGCCTTGGAGGACGAGTCTTATCAAAAACGATTGACCTTGATTTCACAGAAGGCAAATGCTATTATGGCTCGTGACCACTGGGATCAGGGCATTAAGCCAGCCTATGTGGCTCAGGTCAGAAGCAAGATGAAAAAGACTTCCTTGACCCAGTTAGACAAGGTTTTACAGGACATTGACCAAGAAAGCAAGGAAGTGGGCTCAGATACCTATACGGCCTTTTTCCAAGCATCTCAACTCCCTAATCATGACAAGCTCAATTTGGTTATGGAGCACATGCAGGTTTATGTGGACAAGTACCAGTTCCTCCAGTTAGGGAAGTCAGGTTATAAATTTTCCAAGAAGCTAGAGCCAACCAGTCCTTTTTATAGTTACTTCCGTGAGGCTATTATGGAGACCTATCAGACGGATCTAGGGCTTGGGGTGGATGACTTAGGTATCAAGCTCCATCTTTTTAGGTCTTGGATTGATAAGCAGTCCATGGACTATATTAGGACCAACTACAAGGGCAAGACAGATTTAGACAAACTTCTGGCCTACAGCAAGGACAAGAAGATTCATTTGGATTACACTACGGGTGCTTCCTACCATAATCGAAGCTTGGGAGACTTTACCTATCCGCAGAACATGAAAATTCAGCTACCTCAGACCAGTGTCATGGGACCTTATGGAGTTAGCAATTCCCGTTTTATTGAGTTTATTGTCAATATGGATACGGGGAGATTTGTCTCTGAGTGGAATGTCTACAAGAAAAGGAAAGACGGTAGCATCGACTCCAATCCCAAGCATTACAAGATTGAAGACGGTGCTGACATTGCCGATACGGATTCTGCTAATTATGGGCTGTCTAAGGGATTGAATGCTGACCTACCAGCCTATCTCAATAATAGCCATACCTATCTTGACGTTCGTCATCCTGCTGACAATGCGATTAGACGCAAGATGGTTAGGAAGTGGAAAAATCCCAAGAATGTCTTAAACGGTGGGCGCTATGCTGATATTGTTAAAAAAGGAGGCTTGAAAGACCTTGAAACATGGAGACAAGTTAAAGCTGAAGACCGGCTCCAGGTCTACAATGCTTACCTTGATTATATTCGCTCTCATCTTGTGCTTAATGGGTTTGACAGCTTTTACCAAGAAACCTACAAGCCCCAAGGTGGAGACAAAAAAGACTGAAAACCTTGATAGTGTCCTTGTCGCTAAGAATTTCTATCGAGTAAGGGATGCCTATGCCATTAAGCTCTACGGACAGGATGAGGGGATGTCCTTTGATGTAGCTGGCCAAAGACTTTTTGGATCAAACATTGCTATTAAGGATGGCCTATTATATGGCTCCAGTCTTGGGGATTTAACCATTGAGGCTTATTTTCAAGGAGAGCTGTCCTACCTTTTAGAGGCTACCCAGAAGCTCCCAGTGGACAAAAATCGCGTCAAGGCTAATCACTATAGTCAGGACATTGTTCTGAATAAGGTTTGGACTAGTCTGGAAGGCCAAGAAACCTCCAACAGTATCATCACTCAGTTTCAGGATAAGACCCTACTCAAGCTGCGGATCAGCTACAACAAAGAGTTTCTTCCCACAAAGATTCAAGGTTTCTACAATAGCCAAACCTTGAATGGCTGGCGGGACCTCTTTTACATAGATTATCCTTACAGTAATCAGGAAGCCTTCAATCAGGCTCAAGATGCCTATATACAACACATCCAGTACATGGAAACTCATCCTGAGGAAGAAGCAGGAGAGTTTGGTTAATAAAGCAAAATCACCTTTATCTCGAGATAAAGGTGATTTGTTTGCTCCTAAGATTTAAGTTTTAGTTTTGATTTGTGGCAACTTCTGGAAAAAGCTTGTCTAAGATTTTTGAAGTGATAGCCTGTCCAGGTCCTTCAGCACAGTAGGTGTGCATATACATAGAAGGGTTAAAGTTGAGCTCGATGCAGGTGCAATGAGGGTTTTCTTTGCTAGCAGGTTGGGTTTTATCTGGAATAATGAGGTCAACCCCACAAGCCCAAGCGCCCATACTAGTTGCCATAGCTGCAGCTAGTTCTTGGTAAGAGGAATCCATGGTCTCAGTGACATCAATAGAGTCACCACCCGTAGAAATGTTTGAGTTACGACGTAGATTGACCTTTTTCCCTTCTGGGAGAATATCATCTGGGGTGTAACCCTGTTGTGTTAACATCAGTTGTTCGATGTCTCCTAGCGCAATGATTTCAAGTGGTGAGCGGTGATCACGTCCTCGCAATGGATTGGCATTTTTCTGAGCGACCAATTCACGAATGGTGTGTTTGCCATCACCGACAACATTGGCAGCGACACGAAGGAGTACAGCCTCACAACGTCCATCCAAGATAAAGAAACGGTATTCGGTTCCTGGGATAAATTCTTCAACAAGAACAGCTGTATCTTCTGCAAAGGCAATCTCGAGGGCTTTCTTATAGTTATCAAGGCTGGCAGGCTCTTGGAAAATGGAAATGCCCAGACCAAAGTTGGTTGATTTTGGTTTAACTACAATTTGCTTGTCCTTGATAAGAGGATAGTAGGCTAGACCTTGCTCCAGACTGGTAAATTCGTCGCCAGCAGGAACAGGGAAACCAGCGTCAGCCAGGATTTTTTTGGTCACGGTTTTATTAGCCATGGCAAGAGGTACTACATAGTTGTCTTTTGAGGTCATGTTACCATTTTTGACGTACTCAACATGATCTTTATGCCAGAGTTTAAGGAATTGATCCTGCTCATCTAGGATTTCAAAATGGATTCCTTTTTGAATGGCATCAAAGAGTAGCATCTGAGTAGAAAGTTCCATCTCCTCATAACCCTTAAGAGCATAGTGGGCAGTCCAGTCATAATCATGATAGGCAAGAGCCTTGTCAAGGGCAAAGTCAGCAAGGGACTTGTCTTTGATATGAGGCAGAAGTTGAGCAGCTAGTGTCTGGCTAGAATCATCAAAGGCATCTTTAACTTGCTTGACCAGACCTTGATGATAGTCACCTAGTCCAAAATGTTGCACCAGTTGGTCCAGAGCTGTCGTAATGTTCTGAGTTTCAGCTTCAGAAGGTAGAGGCTCTAAAGGATGAGAGAGGGCGATTTTTTCATTCAACGCGTGACCTTGAGCCAGAGCCTGATCGACATTTTCAGGGGCATCCATCCAAAGGAAGGCTAGCAGGAGTAGGTGTACGGTATCCATGGTAGTTTGGCTAATACCGATACGCTCAAAGGGGTTGAGGTCGAAGTTACGGAATTCCAGATAGGTGATTCCCTTGTCAAGGAAGGAGCGATTAACTTTTTGTCCACGGAAACGAACAGCTGAGTAAAATTCCTTCTCCGCAATCAAATCTCCTTGTTCGATATAGTTTTCGATGGCAGAGACATAATCTTCTAGGCTTGCAAAAGATACTTGGATTTCTTCCTTATTGACATAACCATGGTCACTGTTACGGAAGGAACGAACGGGTTCTGGCACTTCTTGGTCGAAGAAACCTTGCTCAGCAATAGGTGCAGCACCAAAGAGATAGGTAATCACCCAACGGTAGCGCAAATAGTTCTGAGCCAGCTTGAGATAGAGGGCGTTCTTGAAAGCAATCATATCAGTCTGGTTGCTTTCTTTGAATAGGGCCTCAACCAAATCTTTCCCAAGTTCCATATTATAGTGGATACCTGAGATAGCTTGAAGTTTGGTTCCGTATTTTTCAGCCAAGTAGTTACGATAATGGCGTTCGAATTCATTTTCCAGTTGGGCAACTTGGATTTCTTGGGCCTTGATACGAGGTGGCATGGACAAGGGCCAGAGAAGTTCATCTTTACTGATGGAACGTCCAGCTACATCGGTAATGGCTCCAAGAAAACGACGGGCCTCAGTGGTAGATTTAGCAACTGGTGTGATGAGCTCCATTTGAAACTCACAAAAATCTGTTTGAATATAAGGGTGGAAACTTCGAGCTCCTAGGCAAGAAGGGTGAGGCGTATGTGCTAATTTTCCCTGTCTATCGACACGAAGACTTTCGCGTTCAATTCCAAAGTTAGCTTGAAGGATAGGGCTAGTAGGCTCCAGCTTTTGAAGCAGTTGATTTATAGTCATAGAGTCACCTTTTCATCTAATGTTAGTGATAGTCTATTATAAATAGGAGAAGAAAACAACTTTCCGCTACGGTTAAGGGGAATTTCCGAATGTTTTAGATAAGAATTCTTAAAACCAGTTGCTTTTTAGCTCTATTATATGCAAAAATTGTAAAATACCCACTGATTTTTATGTAAAATGTTATTTCTCTTGCAATTTAAATCAAATTAGCCTATACTAATGACGTATATATAAGAACGAAAGCATCCCTAGGGCTGCCCTCAGGGGCTTTTGTGTGCTCTCAAAAAGGTGTAACCGTTCTTTTATAGATAAAGGATGAGCGTTAAGAGTAGCTTTCCGACAGTATGCTCTGCTCAAAAATGATGCTTTCACCGTGATGGATTACAGGACTAGCTTATATCTATCAATGCCTGAAACATGCTCTGCTCAGGGCAGGTGATATTTTTCGCCGTGGTAGGGGTCATCCTGAACCTATTTGCACTTGTTCGAAGTTGCTCACGATTCGACAGCTCGCTCTGCCCAAAAGCGATGCTTTCGCCGTGATGATATTCCTATAACTGCAGAAGCAGTTATAGGAAGCGGAGTTATCGAGACTTTGGCTCAAAACTTAGCTATGAGATTCCGAAGGAAGCTGCTAGCGTCCGAAGCAACTTAAGAAAAATATCAAAAAAAGAAAAACAAATTAAACGGAGGTAATTATGTTTCAAACCCTTATCCCCCAGATAAAGGAATACAAGAAACCCTCAATCCTAGCGTCCCTCTTTATGACACTAGAAGTCATGTTTGAGATTTCCATTCCCTTTGTCATGGCTAATCTTTTGGACAAAGGTGTCCAGCAATCCAACATGTCTAACATTTGGCTCTACGGTGGCCTCATGCTGGTCTGCGCCTTTCTATCACTATTCTGCGGCATGCAGTCGGCTCGCTATGCAGCTTTTGCCTCTGCTGGATTTGCCAAGAATCTACGTCAGGCCATTTTCAAAAAGGTTCAAACTTTCTCTTTTGAAAACATTGATAAGTTCTCAGCTGGTGGTTTGGTAACACGTATGATGACCGATGTTACCAACGTTCAGGACTCGTATCAAATGATTATCCGCATCTGTGTGCGTGCTCCACTTAACCTGATTTTTGCTATTGCAGCAAGTTTCTTGATTAATGCTGAAATGGCTTGGATTTTTGTTGGTGTAACGATCTTCCTTGGTGTGGTTTTGGCTGTTATTACCAAAATCGTATATCCTCTCTTTACTCAAGTGTTTGAGGCTTATGACAACCTCAACAACAGTATCAAGGAAAATATCACCAACATGCGTGTGGTAAAATCCTACGTTAAAGAGCAGGAAGAGACGGACAAATTCAAGAAGGCCTCACGTCGTATTTACAAGATGTTCATGCGTGCCATTCGTGTGGTTGTCATGTCTAACCCAGCCATGATGTTGTCTATGTACGCATCATTCCTCATGATTTCTTGGTTTGGTGCTCATCTTATCGTTATCGGCAAGCTATCTACAGGTGAATTGACTTCCATGTTCAGTTACACCATGACCATCCTCATCTCACTCATGATGTTCATGATGATCTTTGTCATGTTGTCTATCTCTATGGCCTCTGTAGAGCGTATCAATGAAGTGCTTAATACTGAATCAACCATTGTTTCACCTGAAAATGGCTTGACAGAAGTCACAGATGGTTCTATCAGTTTTGATCATGTGGATTTCTCATACACTGATGAAAATGGTGACAAGACCCATGTTCTCAAAGATATTACGCTTGATATTAAGTCTGGTGAAGTTATCGGTATTCTTGGTGGAACGGGTTCTGGTAAATCAAGTTTGGTTCAGCTCATTCCTCGTCTTTATGATGTGGAAGCCGGTCAAGTTAAGGTTGCCGGTCACGATGTTAAGGACTATGATTTGGATAGCTTACGTAAGCAAGTTGCCATGGTGCTTCAAACCAACGTCCTTTTCTCAGGAACCATTAAGGAAAATATGCGTTGGGGAAATAAACAGGCAACAGATGAAGAAATCATTGAAGCTTGTAAGATTGCTCAAGCGGATGAATTTATCCAAGAGTTTAAAGATGGCTATGACACCAAGATTGAACGTGGTGGAGCCAATGTCTCAGGGGGACAACGTCAACGTCTCTGTATCGCACGTGCCCTCCTCATGAATCCAAAAATCTTGATCCTGGATGACTCAACATCAGCGGTTGATACCAAGACTGATAGTTTGATTCGTCAAGGTTTGGCATCAAGTCTTAAGGACACCACTAAGATTATCATCGGTCAACGTATTTCATCCATCCAAGATGCAGACCGCATCGTTGTTATGGATGATGGCCGTATCGATGCTATTGGTACCCACGATGAATTGGTGGCTAACAATGCCATTTATCGTGACGTCTACAAGATGCAAACACAAGGGAAAGGAGTAGCAGATGCAGAATAAGAAAAAAGCTAATTGGGGCTCTCTAGCACGTCTTCTACGCTTTTTGTGGCAAGACTACAAACTTTCACTTTCTATCGCCTTTGTCCTTATTGTGGTTGCTTCCTTGGCAACGGTCAATTTGACGGCCTCTATTCAGTCCTTGGTTGACGTTTACGTTCAGCCCATGCTCAAATCTGGTAGCCATGACTTTGGTCCGCTTTTGCATTTCTTGACTTCAGTGGCTGTCTTCTGTCTTATCGGTGTGATTGCCAACTATGTGTCATCACTCCTCATGGCGACGATTTCGCAAGATTCTCTGCGTTCCCTTCGTAATCAGCTCTTTGCTCGTATGCAAAAGCTTCCTGTTCGCTACTTTGATACTCACCAACACGGTGACATCATGTCTATCTACACCAACGACATCGATGCTCTACGTCAGGCTGTTGAGCAATCTATTCCACAGTTGTTACAAACGGCCATTACCCTTATCGGGGTGACTGTAACCATGCTCACGGTTAGTCCTCTCCTCTTTATCGTGGTCCTAGTCATGGTAGGCATCATGTTTATGGTCATCAAAAATGTCTCAGCCAAATCAGGCCGTTACTTCGGTGAACAACAAAAGAATTTGGGAATTGAAAATGGCTTCATTGAAGAAATGATGTCAGGTCAAAAAGTGGTCAAGGCCTTTGTCCACGAAGAAGAAAGCATGGCTGATTTTGACAAGATTAATGAACAACTCTTTGAATCTTCTTACTTGGCCAACCGCTATGCCAATGTTCTCATGCCAATTCTTGGGAATTTAGGAAATGTTTCCTTTGTTTTAACAGCCTTGGTTGGTGGACTCTTTGCTCTTAATGGTGTCGGTGGTTTGACCATTGGTGGTCTCATGGCCTTCCTACAATTGAACCGTTCTTTCAACGGACCTATTACTCAGGTCTCTCAACAACTGAACTTTGTTCTTATGGCACTTGCCGGTGCTGACCGTATCTTTGACCTTCTGGACGAACCAGAGGAAGTTGACCAAGGTAAGGTCACTTTGGTCAACTACGAATTGGTAGATGGTCAAATGGTTGTGACAGACAAGAAAACCAATCTTTGGGCTTGGAAACACCCACGTCCAAATGGCGACTACGAATTGGTTGAGTTGGTCGGAAATGTGGTCTTCCAAGACGTTGATTTCTCTTACGATGGTAAGAAACAAATCCTTCATGACGTTAACCTCTATGCAGACAAGGGGCAAAAGGTAGCCTTTGTCGGTGCGACAGGTGCTGGTAAGACGACGATTACCAACTTGATTAACCGTTTCTACGATATCCAATCTGGTGTGATTACCTATGATGGTATTGATGTCAAGTTAATCGAGAAAGATTCTCTTCGTCGCTCACTTGGTATCGTGCTTCAAGATACCCATCTCTTCACGGGAACTATCGCTGAAAATATTGCCTATGGTCGTGCCGATGCGACGCGTGAGGAAATTCTTGAAGCTGCCCGTATTGCTAACGTGGATTCCTTTGTACAACACTTGGATAATGGGTATGACACTGTTCTTACAGATGACGGTGCAGGCTTGTCTAATGGGCAACGTCAGCTTATCGCTATTGCACGTGCTGCCCTTGCCAATGCACCGGTTCTTATCCTTGACGAGGCGACATCCTCTATTGACTCTCGTACCGAAAAAATGGTGCAAGAAGGGATGGACCGACTTATGGAAGGACGTACGGTTTTCGTTATTGCCCACCGTCTTTCAACCATCGTCAACTCTGACGTTATCATGGTTATGGACCACGGACGAATCATTGAACGTGGTGACCACGACAGCCTTATGGAGCAAGGTGGTACTTATTACCGACTCTATACTGGTGGTCTTGAAATTGATTAATACTAAAAAAACTCAGGTTTTGCCTGAGTTTTTTTCATTGATGAAAAGGTTTCTTTTGAGACTTTTCTTGAAGAAATGATAGATTCGATATCTTAAATCTCAACTTCTTTTAAACCGTGTGAGTCCAGGCGATAAATCTTTTGGCAGACTTGTCTGAGGTAGTTGACATCATGTGAGACTGTCAGAATGGCACCTGGATAGTTCTCGAAGAGCTGTCGGACTTGGGGTTGTGAGGTGGGTGAAAAATTTCTGGTTGGTTCATCTAAGATAAGGAGCTGAGGGCTTTCTAAGACCAGGTGTAGCAGGAGTAGTTTTCCTTTCTGTCCTCCAGATAAATCAGAAATGGCATGGCTCATTTCATCATGACTAAAGTTGAGGTTGGCGAGATGGGAACTTATGATTTCTCTCTCAGTTTTGTCGCCTGTCTTACTTAAAAACGCTATCGGTGACAAATCATTTTGCAAGATAGTATCGTAATGTTGAGGCATGTAGCCAATAGTCAGGTCTGTCTTCTTGCTAAGTTCTTGGTAGAGAAAGTGTAAGAGAGTGGATTTACCACAGCCGTTATCTCCAACAATACCAATTTTTTCTTGCCCTTTCAAAGAAAGTTTGAGATGGTCAATGGTCAGGTGAGGAGCGATGTTTATCTGCTTTTTATCCAGATTTAAGAGATATTTTCCCTGAGGTAGAGGAGTGATATGAGAGAAGAATAGTTCAATACTGTCTTCTTTATCAGGCATTTGTGTCATATCTTGGGCAAGGCGGTCGTAGCGTTTTTCTTGCGAGAGGACTGCTTTCATCTTTTTGGCAACCAATCGTCCTTGCGTGCTATCATGCGTATTACGTAGGGTAGTTTGGACATTTTGTTTGATACGGCGATGCTTGGCCATGGCTTTGTCATAGGCTTTTTTCTCGGTTTTCGCTTGCTGCATTTGTTGCTGGAAGGCATCAGTGCGTTGCTGGCTATAGTTATCATAGTCGAGGTGCTCCACACTGGTCCTTGCCTGACGGCGACGTTTAAGGAGTTCTAGGTGGATAATGGTATCAGCTGTCTGACTGAGTAAATCTTCGTCGTGAGAGATGTAAATAATCGTTTTATCAGAATGTTTGATAAAGTCCTTTAGCCAAGTCATAGTAGTCAAGTCCATATCGTTTGAGGGCTCATCAAGAAAAATGATGTCGTGGGGACGGGCTAATTCTCGGATAAGTTGAATTTTGAGTTTCTCGCCACCTGAAAGAGAGGAGATAAGCTGACTGCTAGCAAAACGCTCACTATCAAAATGAAGTTCATCAGCCAGACGATAGAGGGTAGCATAGTCTAGGTCATAAGTATCCGCAAAGAAGTAGTCGTTAAGGGTTAGGGATTGTAAGTCATCCGAAATCTGTTGGGGAATATAGACCTGTGGGCTATCTGGTTTATTAATAGTTCCCTCGTAAGAAAGATGGCCGAAATGTGTTTTAGGATTGACAAGAAGGGCAAGGAGACTAGATTTTCCATTGCCTTCCTCCCCAATGATGGCGACTTTTTCACCAGTAGCTATCGTTAGATTTAAGTCATGAACGAGTTCACGCAAATCTTTGGTATGGGTAATAGTTAGATGTTGAATCTGTATCATAGGACCTCCTAGGTCTGAGTGCTTGTTGATAGTGTTTCATGGGTAGTACAGTTTTTACTTCAAACAATATCAAAGGTCAAAAAACAGTCCTACCTTATAAGATAGAACCGTCTTGAATCTAGCTAAAAAGCCCTCTAGGAGATAGTGATGGTGTGGATGCAAAAAAAAACACAGATACCACCAATAAATTTTCTACAGAAAAAGAGCGCAAAAAAGACATGAAAACAATCTATCGAATAAAGCAGGTTTATTGTGAATAGACTTAGTTGTTCATGTCTCCATTTACCTCCGAATGTTACTTGCCTTGATTGTACGCTGTCCGAGAGATTTTGTCAAATGAAAATCAAAAATCCAACCCTCTTAGACCGCCGATGCACCTTATCAATAGTCTCCACCTATGCTATACTAAAAGCAATACTAAAAATGGAGATTGTTATGGAAAATAAGTTTGTAAAGAAACCAACACCTAAGGGGGATAAGTCCACAAGAATTGTTTTTATAGGTCTCTTAGTGGCATTGCTTTTTATAATCGCAGGGACAGCTATCTTCTTTGCTGTGAATAGTAGCAGTAAGGCTACCAAAGGTTTAGCTGCATCCAGTAAGTCGAGTACGACTGTCTATTCCGGCAGCAATGCAGAAGACCCCTTGTTCAAAATTACCCTGAAAACCTTCGGAGATAATAAGGAATTTTTACTTGTGACACCAAATCCTGCTCATGATAGAAACATGTTTAACATTGTGGGGGTAGCTGGTCAATACTTAGTCACTCAGGAGTACAAGGGGGGTGAATCTGGTAAGAAAAATGCCAAGGGTGAGACACTTTATAAGTATGACTACTTTAATATCTATATGTATGACACGGAAAAACCAAATCAAAAACCTAAACAAATTGACCTCTTGAAATTGGCTAAAAAAGCTGGGGATGAAGATTATTTAAATCAGGCAAGTCTAAGGCTTTTCATGCTTAATGAGCAAGCTTACTTACAAATGCCTTTTGGTGCGTCATCAGCGGATTTTGCTTCTAATAAAAAATACCTCAATCTTAAGACACAAAAGATCGAGGAAATGAATATTCCAGCTAACTCGAATACTTTGGACTCGGAATTGGATTACGCCAATGTTGATATGCGTAAGACTTTAGAGCCTTTTGGACTTGAGATGTGGACAGGTGCAACTAATGGTAGGGATTTAGATCATCCAACAGAAACACCAATTGCGAGTCTGCCTGCTCTTTATTACATTTCTGAAAAAGACAGAAGCCTCAATATGGATAGTACCAACTTTGCCAAAGAGCATAAGGATGCTTATGAAGCGATTAAGACCAAACATGCTAGAATCTACACCATTCCAAGCAAGATTAACAATGAAACCTGGTTCAATACCTTACTCCATTGGATGGCACCTGAAGGCCAGGATGCCTACGAGTTACCGGTTAGGGCATTTAGACCGACTCAGGAAGAAGGGAAAGTCAAGTCCTACCAAGAATTGCAGACTTGGAATGACAACCATATCAGAAAAAAATAGAGGAACTTACCTCTGAGACCCATAAGATTATGAACCCAAGTCTATAATACTTGGGTTTTTTAGTGTGGTCTGATATAGCAATTGTTGTTTTAGTTTTTTTGTGAAATTCTTGTTATATGATAGCTAAGTTTAAAATAGATTGTTTATTAGTTTGTTTAGCTGATTATTAAAAATATTTCAATCGGGTCTATAGGCTTATAATAAGCAGAACAAATCATTTAATAAAGATTAAAATTATTGACACTTATATTGACGTGTAATTATCAGAATGTTAGAATTTAAAGTGCATCATCATAATAAAATAAAATTAAAGCAATAAACCAAATATTACAATTTTTTATGGAGACTTTATGAAAGATTTTTTTAATCAACGTCAACGTTATTCATTGAGAAAATATTCTATTGGCGTTTGCTCAGTCTTGCTTGGAATTGTTCTTTTTTCTGGACAGGCTGTACAAGCTGATGAAGTTATAACAGGTAATGATAACGTTGTGAAATCTGTAGAAGCAGCTGAATCCGCAATATCGGATACTACTATATCAGAAGTTCCAACTGCTATAGAAAAGTTACCAGTAGAAGAAGTAGTAACTGTACAGAATGAAACAGTTTCTAAGCAACAAGACACGTCATCTGAAACAAACACTAGTAGAAATTCTACGTCTTTTGCTAGTTCTGAAGAATCATATGTGGCTCAAGTAAATCAAAGTCAAGCTACAAGTGATTTATCTGAAGGATTAAAATCAGAAACGATAACATCTGAAATATCAAGAACTAGTCTCCGTCGAGGGAGAATTTTAGCGTCTGAAGAAACAGTCGAGAGTTCTACAGAGATACTATCATCAGAAGCAATCCCAGCTGAAATACCTATACGACGTAGTGGACGTCGAGGAAGAAATATGTCATCTTTAAATACGTCTGAATCGAATAACGGGACTCCTATAAATAGTAGTTTACCTACGGTCACCATACCAACCAGCAATCAAAATAATACTTTAGCTACACCAGACGAAAATATAACGAAATCAACCAAGCAAACGGTTGTTTTTGAAGGTGCAGGAGAAAAGACGCCAGCTACTAATATTAAAGATGATTATGTTTTCACAGGTAAGAAAGATTTAACAACAAACGCTATTACTTGGAAAACAAGCTCGCATACATACGGCAGTGTGCCAGTTCCAGTGGTTCCAGGCTACTATGCAGATAAGGCGGAAGCTGGATTTAAGACAGTTACTCTTGATGAACCAGAGGTGACAGATAAGGTTATATACAAACCGTTGGGAAAAATTATTCAAGTAGATGAGAACTTTAACGTCATTCCTAACTCAAATTCAGTAACTTATGAGAACAATCCGTACAATCCAAGAGAGGCTATAGAAACTGCTATTCCAGCTGCTCCCGCAGGATATAAGATTAGAGAATTACAACCTCATGCATGGGGCTATAATATTGTTGACAAAACAATTGAACCCAATGATGAAAGTGATCCAGATCGTATCTCAAAAGATACACCAATTGTTTATGTACCACTTACTTCTGACGTAACGAAATCAACCAAGCAAACGGTTGTTTTTGAAGGTGCAGGAGAAAAGACGCC
>OLQX01000893.1_pt1 | contig 30746 bp, 28 predicted proteins | sample 1672581 | NCBI WGS metagenome assembly OLQX01 (sample SAMEA3136701, study PRJEB25190) | human gut metagenome | reverse complement strand
CGATTAGGAGTGCAGCGATAAAAACAACTAGTCCTGCAAGATTTTGTTGTGCAATTGGAATATTACTAGTTGTATTACCTTTTTTTCGTTTCTTCCTTTTGGTCTTTTTTTTCTTTTTAACCTTCTTTTTCACTGGTGGCTGGCTCTCATTTGAAGTCGCTTCTTGTGAATGAACGACCTTTCCACTCGCAAATTCTTCAGAATCTTCGGTTTCTTTTTTTCTCAAAAATTCGAGGTTTCTCTTCTGCCACTCTGTGAGAACTTGTTTTTCTTGTGATTCTTGATCCTTTTTTGCCATGAAATTCCTTTATTTTTTTGAAATACTAGTCACTAATAGGTTATAAAAATCATCAGGAGAAGTGATTTCCTCAGATTTAGCCATAGCTTCTTTGTAAGTCTCTGCATGTTCAACAAGTTGTTCAAGCTCATGATTTAAGGTTTCCCAACTTAATTCTGTTTCCTGTAATTGACGTGCGTAGCCTTTTCGCTCAAAATAGGCAGCATTTTCAAGTTGGTCTCCTCGGCTAGCTTCTTTTCCTAAAGGAATAATTAAATGAAGTTTTTTCATAGCCAACAATTCGAAAATCGTATTTGAGCCACCACGAGTTACAACTAAATCTGCTGTATCCATAAGAGGTTGATACAAATCTGTCACATAATCAACTCTATAAAGATGACGTTCTAAGGTATTCAATGAAGAGTCCCCAGAAATATTAATGACATTATATTTTTCCGTCAGTTGTGGAGTATTACTAATAAAATCATTAAATACCTTTGCACCAGCTGAACCACCAATGAAAAGGACAGTTTTTAAGTTGTCATCAAACTGTTCTTTAATCTTTTCAAGGGCATCAGACTGATTGGGTGTCGCCATTCCTACCTTTGTAATAGCACCTACATGTTTTGTCTTTGCCAATCCTTTTGATTGTTCAAAAGTCGTAAACATAGTAGTCGCAAATTTATAGGCAATTTTATTGGCCAAGCCCATAGAAAGGTCAGACTCATGCACATATACAGGAACTCCTAATAATTTAGAAGCAATTACCGGTGGCACTGAGACAAATCCACCCTTTGAAAAGAGTGCTTGGGGACGAATCTTGGCAACTATTGCAATAGACTGTAGAATCCCCCAAACAACTTTAAAGACATCCAACATGTTTTGCCATGAGAAATAACGACGTAGTTTCCCTGTAGCAATACTATGGAAAGTCACATCTAAGCCAGATTTATCAATCTGCTCATGTTCAATCCCGTGCTTATCACCGATATAGTGCACTTCCCATCCATCTTTGAGAAATTTTGGAATTAAGATAAGATTTAAAGTCACATGTCCAACGGTTCCACCACCGGTAAAAACAATCTTTTTCGCTTTTGCCATAGACTATCCCTTCAATTGCTCAACAGTTGTGATAAATTCGTCACCACGCACTTCGAAATTCTTGTACATATCCCAGCTTGCGTTTGCAGGGCTCAACAAGACAACATCTCCTGCACTGGCTTGATCAAAAGCAATACGTGTCGCATCTGCCACATCTTTGGCATCAAGATAAGTCACACCCGCTTTATCAGCAGCACGTTTGACACGAGGAGCAGATTCCCCTAAAATCACCATTTTCTTAAGACCAGTAATGTCAGGAATGAGTTCATCAAATTCATTACCACGATCCAAACCACCGGCAATCAAAATGACTTTACTATTATCAAAACCAGAAAGTGCTTTTTGTGTCGCTAAAATATTTGTTGACTTACTGTCATTGTAGAATCTTACTTCATCAATAGTGTCAACGAATTGGAGACGGTGCTTAACCCCACCAAAGCTTGCGAGAGTTTCCTTGATAGCTTGGTTTGAAATACCTGACAATTTTGCTACAGCTATAGTTGCCAAGGCATTTTCAACATTGTGACTACCAGGAACGCCAATCTCATCGGCTTGCATCACCAATTCACCTTTGAAGTAGAGACCACCATTTTCAAGATAGGCACCATCTACTTTTTCCACTGTTGAGAATGGAACTACTTGTGCTTTAGTTTGTGTAGCTAATTCCTTAGCCAAGTCTTGATTGAAGTTCAAAACAACAAAATCATCCGCAGTCATCTGATTTTGAATATTCCATTTGGCAGCCACATATTCTTCAAAACTACCATGATAGTCAATATGTGTCGGCATCAAGTTAGTAATCACAGCAATATGTGGATGGAAGCTGTCAATCCCCATCAATTGGAAAGAAGACAATTCCATAACTAAGGTATCTTGAGCAGTAACTGACTGTGCAACTTCTGACGCAGGGAAACCGATATTTCCAGACAAGACACCCGATTTGCCACCATGGTTTAGGACATCAGCAATCATAGTTGTCGTTGTTGTCTTACCATTTGAGCCTGTAATACCGATAATAGGTGCTTCAGATACTAGGTAAGCTAATTCGACTTCAGTCCAAACAGGAATGCCTTTTTCAAGTGCACGAGCTACCATTGGATTGTCATAACGAATTCCAGGATTTTTCACCATTAATTCAAAATTTTCATCCAATAGTTCAAGAGGATGTCCGCCACAGACAACCTTAATCCCTTCTTCAAGAAGCGTCTGTGCTGATGGATTTTCCTCAAATGGTTTCCCATCATTTACTGTGACAATAGCACCCAACTTAGCCAATAGGCGGGCAGCTGCTTCACCAGATTTAGCCAAACCAAGGACCAAAACTTTTTTATTTTCAAATTGTGTTACTGATTTCATAATTCGTCCATTCTCTCAAATTGTATCATAATCATTTTACCCTTTATCCTAAGCTATTTCAAGGAGTTACCTCTTCTTGGCAAAAGAAAAAGCCAATCTATTCGATTGACTTTTAATCTCATGCTACTTATTTATCTTCATGTTCGGCTTTTTCATGATTAAGCTCTGACATAGCGAAAAAATCTTTCAAGGTGAAATAGCTCAATACAAGCATTCCCACCGTAACAAAGAACTCACCAGGTAAACTGAAGAATTTAATGATTGATAGCACTGCTAAAAGTAAGAGCAATGCTAAGGTAGCCATGACAAAGAGAAGATTCATGGTGTTTTTTACCGACTTTGGTGCAATAAAGAAATAGAACGATGCAATCAATATAGCAACAATCAGATAAAACATCTCTTCTCCTCTCTAAATATTATTCAGCTTCTGCTGCTTTTTTCTTACGTTTATTGGCTTTATCACGCTCTGCTTTATTCAAAATTTGTTTACGCAAGCGGATAGATTCAGGCGTTACTTCCATATACTCATCATCATCCAAGAATTCGAGCGATTCTTCAAGAGTCAAGATACGTGGAGTCTTGATAACAGCCGTTTGGTCCTTAGTTGCTGAACGCACGTTTGTCATTTGTTTTGCTGTAGTGATATTGACACCAAGGTCATTTTCACGAGCATTTTCACCAACAATCATACCTTCATAAACTTCAGTACCTGGGTTAACAAAGATTGTACCACGTTCTTCGATACGCATGATTGAGTAAGTTGTCGCTTTACCTGTATCGATAGAAACAAGGGCACCACGGTGACGTCCACCAATTTCACCAGCAACAACTGGCAAGTATTGGTCGAAAGTATGGTTCATGATACCGTAACCACGTGTCATAGACAAGAATTCAGTTGAGAATCCGATAAGACCACGAGCTGGTACAAGGAAGATAAGACGTGTTTGACCGTTACCAACCATTTGCATATCAAGCATGTCACCTTTACGTTCTGAAAGGGCTTGGATGATAGAACCTTGGTACTCTTCTGGAGTATCAATTTGAACACGTTCAAATGGCTCACATTTCACGCCATCAATTTCTTTGATGATAACTTCTGGACGAGATACTTGAAGTTCGTAACCTTCACGACGCATTGTTTCGATAAGGATTGACAAGTGCAATTCACCACGACCTGAGACAGTCCATTTATCAGGAGAATCAGTTGGATCAACACGAAGAGAAACGTCTGTTTGCAACTCTGCCAAAAGTCGTTCTTCAACCTTACGTGATGTCACGTGTTTACCTTCACGACCTGCAAATGGTGAGTTATTAGCCAAGAAAGTCATTTGAAGTGTTGGTTCGTCAATACGAAGAACTGGCAATGGTTCAACAGCATCAGTTGGTGTAATTGTTTCACCAACGAAGATGTCTTCCATACCTGAGATGGCAATCAAATCACCAGCTTTTGCTTCTTCAATTTCACGACGTTCCAAACCAAAGAAACCGAAAAGTTTAGTAACACGGAAGTTCTTTGTTGTTCCATCAAGTTTTGAAAGGGTAACTTGGTCACCGACTTTTACAGTTCCACGGAAGATACGTCCAATACCGATACGACCAACGAAATCATTGTAGTCAAGAAGTGACACTTGGAATTGAAGAGGCTCGTCTGAGTTATCTACAGGAGCTGGGATGTGGTCAATAATAGTGTCAAAGATTGGAGCCATAGTGTGCTCTTGATCAGCAGGGTTATCTGACAATGATGATGTTCCGTTAATCGCTGAAGCATACACAACTGGGAATTCCAACTGATCATCATCGGCACCAAGCTCGATGAAAAGTTCAAGAACTTCATCAACAACTTCTTCAGGACGAGCTGATGGTTTATCAATCTTGTTAACAACAACGATAGGTGTCAAGTTTTGCTCAAGCGCTTTTTTCAACACAAAACGTGTTTGAGGCATTGTACCTTCGTAGGCATCGACAACAAGAACAACCCCATCAACCATTTTCATGATACGTTCAACTTCTCCACCGAAGTCCGCGTGACCTGGTGTATCCATGATGTTGATACGCGTACCGTTATAAGCAACGGCTGTATTTTTGGCAAGGATGGTAATTCCACGTTCTTTTTCAAGATCGTTAGAGTCCATTGCACGCTCATCAAGCTCTTTACGCTCGTCAAGAGTGTGTGATTGTTTCAACAATTCATCAACAAGTGTTGTTTTACCGTGGTCAACGTGGGCAATGATGGCTACGTTACGGATATCTTCTCTAAGTTTAGTCATTTTTTCCTCTTTAATTTTTATTTCAACTTTTAAAGTATACCACATTTTCAACAAAATGGCAGAGCTCAGCTGATTGTAAACGTTTTTCAACAAGAAAAAGGTGCTGTCCACCTATAATTGGTCAGACACACCTTCTGTCATTCATTAGTTATCAATTGTAAGTGCAAGGCTAGCAGCTCCGATGATACCAGCATCATTTCCAAGCTCTGCTAATTTCACTTTTGTTGTACGGCGAACTTGTGGGAATGCATAACGTGTAAAGTATCCTTCGACACGGCTACGCAAGAATTCACCAGCTGCTGAAACACCACCACCGATGACAACTGAATCTGGGTTAAGAATATTTGAGATATTTGCTGTTGCAAGTCCTAGGTATTCAGAGACCTTGTCAACGATGCTATCGGCAAACTTGTCGCCTTCAGCAGCGGCAACGAAAATATCTTTACTTGTTACTTGCTCACCATTATCTACAGCAGCTTTAATAGAAGAGTCACCTTCATATCCTTCTGCTAAATGACGTGCCAAACGTACGACACCTGTTGCAGAAGCTACAGTTTCCAAGCATCCTTTGTTTCCGCAAGTACATTCAAATCCTGTTTCAGGCTCAACGATAATGTGGCCAATTTCACCACCAGCACCGCCAACACCATGGATCAAGTTACCATCAGCGATAACGCCGCCACCAACTCCTGTTCCTAATGTCACAAAGACAACATCAGGATTGTTAGCACCAGCACCAACCCAACGTTCACCGAGGGCAGCAACGTTAGCATCATTATCAATCGCAAATGGAATACCGAGTTCTTTTTCGATGAAAGATCCAACTTCTTGAGTTTCTGCCCAGTTCAAGTTGAAAGCACCAGTGACCGTTTTATTTTCACGATTAACAGCTCCTGGAGAACCCATACCAATTCCAATGAAATCTTCTGCAGTAAGTCCGTACATTTCCAAACGGTGTTTCAAAGACTCCACGATGTTAGGGACAATGTGACGACCATTTTCAAGCGTATTTGTTTCAATCGCCCATTTTTCTTGCACTTCACCTTCTGAAGTCAAAATACCAAATTTAACAGTTGTTCCACCAAGGTCAATTCCCAAGAGTTTTTTACTCATTTTCTTTCTCCATTTCAATGCGATGTTCACGTCGTAAAATCATTTCAGCAGTAAGGTAGCTGTCCTTGTCCACCAAACCATTCTGGTAGAGGGCTTCTAATTCAATCTTCATCATTTCGATATCATAGAGCCTTTTCCCTAGGTAAACTACTATGCCAAACTGTTTCAACAACTGTTGAACGTCATATAAAGTTTTCATAGCAATATTTTAGCAAAAAGCTTCTGCCATGACAAGATAGTTTTGAAAACCTTTACAGATTATTGTATACTTCAAAAAAACCTAAGTCATTTAGACTCAGGTTATTGACAATTCGGACAAATCCCATGTAAAATCATCTGTTCACGAGTAATGCGAAAGCCTGTTTGTGATTCTACCTCTTCCTTGAAAGACGGAATCGGTAAGTCTAAGTCAGTAATGTGACCACATTTTTCACAAACAATGTTTAAGTGGTCATGTCCCATAAAATCATAATAGGTTGTATTATCATTATTAACCTTGATTTCAGAGACAACCCCTTCTTCTACCAACACCTTCAGGTTGTTATAGACCGTCGCCAAACTCATCCCAGGATTGTCAGGGAGAAGGTCATAATATATCACATCTGCACTAGGGTGTTGATCAGACATCATCAAATAGCGAATAACAGCTTTACGAGATTCCGTCAACCGAATTCCTTTAGCTTTTAACTGATTTAGGACATCTTCATAAACGCCTAGACTACGTCGATGCTCAGACATATCGCCGCCTCCCTTCTTCTAAAAGTATTTTACGTCTATTATACACTTTTAGAGGAACTCTTGACAATCATCTTAACTCAAAAATGCTTATCTCAAGCCTGGAGCTTGTCCAAGTTCAGCAGTCAACATCCAGACTGTCTTATCAATTTCAGATTTAGCCGCAGTGAAGATATCATTTGAAGGAGCATCTCCTTCTTCATCTGTGATATCCAAACCAACTTGGAACAATACTGACAAATATTTGTATGTATCAACCAATAATTGGATCTGGTCAGACATTGGTTTGTCAAATGTACCAGTAGTTTCAGTCAAGCCTGAATTAGATGAAAATTCTACCAAAGTTGAGTATGGTTCCCCACCAATAGTAATCAAACGTTCACTAATAACATCAAGATGAGCATTCAAACTATCCATCAATTCATCCATTTTTGGATGAAGATAGAGGAAACCAGGACCACGCATATACCAATGAACTTGGTGAACAATTGAAGCTGCTACAGACAAATCAGCAACTGCTTGATTCAAAACTGCTTTAGTTTTTGTATATGAAGGTGTTTCAGCTTGTTGGTTAACTGTTTCATTGATTGTTTCTTTAATTGAATCTACCATATTAATTCTCCTTATTTAGAATTACTATTATTTACACTTTTATTTTAGAATATTTCTAAATAAGATGCAAGCAAAATGTTTTTTCTCACTCTTTTTCGAATAATTAGGTATGTTAAGTATTATTTATTTTTTTCTAGGAGCCTCTTTAGGTTCATTTACCGGACTGATTTGTGATCGTTTTCCTGAAAAGTCGATTATTTTTCCTAGAAGTCACTGTAGCCATTGCAAGCATCAGTTGCGTTTTTTCGAGATAATCCCTATCCTCTCACAACTTTTCTTAAAATCTAGATGCCGTTCATGTCAGACTCCTATCCCTTTTCGTTACCTCTTTATTGAACTATTTTGTGGAGTAATATGCCTGCTATATTTCTATGACTTTTTAAGTCTTGAAGTAACCTACTTTCTTTACTTCAGCCTTTGTCTATCAATTTTTGATTTGAAACATAAATCCTATCCGCTTCTGATTTGGATAGTTGGAACAGTCCCACTCTTATTCATGGGCAACTACTACATCACATTTGCCTTAGGGATAATCCTCGCTATCCTTTCTTATATGAAGCATCTAAATATTGGGGAAGGAGATTTTCTCTATTTAGCAAGTGCCTCCCTTATTTTCCCATTTTCAAAAATACTACTTATTATCGAAATTGCCTGCCTATTAGGACTAGCTTACTTCCTTCTACGAAAAAATCTTAAGGAATGCATTGCATTTGTCCCATTTCTTTTTCTAGGGATAGTACTTCTTACTTTTTGTTCAATTATATAGAAAAAAAGCCGATAAATTCGGCTTTTCTTTATTAGTTCATATTGACACGGTGCCACTCATTAATGACATAAGAGAGCATCTCTAATTGTTGTAATCCCACATTATTAACCTCTGAAGTTTCTTCGTTAGAACCTCCTAGGTAACGTGTATAAATTGCAATAAGATACGGTGTATCTTCCATTACAATAGCATCAACGTTAAGTGCTTCACGAACATAACCTGGTTTCTGATAAATAGTCAATCCTTGATTATATGTTTTATAATAATATTCTGGGAAAGACTCTCCTAAATATTTGAGAATGTCTTTATAATCCTCTTGGTGTTTCCAAAGATAATCCAAAACTTGGATGTAATAATCCGTTGTCGTCTTATTACCATGCATTTGGATAGTCTTCACTTCACCTTTTGATTTACCGTATTTATCGAGCATGCCATAGAATTTTTCCATACCACCAAGGCGTTCCGCCAAAGCATAGGCAGGAGTGTTCTCAGAGTAAACAAGAGAATACTCTTGCATCTCTGGAATAGTCATCGAACCACCGAAAGCAGCAACATAACTATCGTGCTCAGCCTGATATTCATACTCAGTATTAGTAATATCAAAACGTTCAGTTAAAGAAAGTTTACCCTTATTAACCTGATCCATGACAAGCATGTTTAATGGCAATTTATAAGTTGATCCTGCAGTCATTGGTTGAGTATCATTCATTGAGAATTGCTCATTTGTCTTGGTATTTTTATATGAAAAGGCAATTTGGCTAGACTCAATACCTTGGTCAGCCATAAATGCTTCAACCACTTGGTTCAATGTCATGTTAGCATAATCATAATACAAGCCATTACCATACATGGTATCTGCATCTGCTTCCATGACTGCTTGTTTAGCTTCGGCTGATTTATTAGTTGGAGTTACCTTTTCCTCTTTTTCTTTGTCTTCTTTTTTAGTGACTTTAGAACTAGATCCGAAGATATTTCCAATACCACCAGTGTGACCAGCTTGTTTACCACGTCCTGCTAAAGCAAGCATGGCAACAAACAAAAGAATTACCAAAACACCTAGGAATGCTAAGATAATATAAGCTTTTTTATCATCACGAGTTGATTTTGATTTAGCTTTAGATTTCTTAGAGCGCTTACTTCTAAGTGCCAAGGTTTCATTTTTTGCTTCATTTTCCTTGTGCTCAACTGGTACTACTGATTCCTCAGCAGATTTCTTCTCTACTGATTTTTTAGAAGTCTTTTTAGCATCTTTTTTCGATGCTTTTTTGTTGTCTTTCTTAGCGCCTTTTTTGACATCTTTTTTAGTATCTTTAGTGTCTTTAGTGTCTTTTTGGACGTCTTGTTGAAGGTCTTGTTTTACCGAATCTTTCTTTTTATCTTTAGTTTTTCGGCGGCTTCCACTATACTTTTTGCTTGAATGTTTTTTCTTTTTTTTCATAACAATTATAGTTTAAGCTATAATTCACTAAAAATCAAGGAGATTTTACAATCATATTACAAAAAAATATCCCCAATAGTGAGGATAATTTTAAACTTATTTAGCTGCTGCATAAAGCTCAGCAACTTTATTCCAGTTAATGATTTCAAAGAAAGCTTTGATGTAGTTTGGACGTACGTTACGGTAGTTTAGGTAGTAAGCATGTTCCCAAACATCAAGTGCCAAGATTGGTTTCTTACCGTCTGAGATAGGAGTGTCTTGGTTAGCTGTTGAAACGACTTCAAGCTTACCTTCAGCGTTAACAACAAGCCATGCCCAACCTGAACCAAAACGAGTTGTTGCTGCTGCTGTGAAAGCTTCTTGGAAGGCTTCAAATGAGCCGAAAGCTTCGTTAATGGCAGCTGCTACTTCTGCAGTTGGTTCTTGTTTTTCAGGAGACAAGAGTTCCCAGAAAAGTGCGTGGTTAAGGTGTCCACCACCATTGTTAATAAGTGCTTGACGAATATCTGCTGGAATTTGTTCCACGTCAGCCAAAAGTGCTTCGAGATCTTCACCAATTTCTGGGTGTTTTTCAAGAGCAGCATTAGCATTTGCTACATAAGTTGCGTGGTGTTTATCGTGGTGAAGAGTCATTGTTTCAGCATCAATGTATGGTTCCAAAGCATCGTAAGCGTAAGGAAGGTCTGGAAGGATAATTGCCATAGTAAAGGTCCTCTTTTCATTTTTTCTTCATTTTACCGTAAAGTGGTAGAGCTTTCAAAAATTTTGCTTACAAAATCAAAGAAAATTCTAAATCTCTAGCGGTTTGATACGATTTTTAAAAGTGCTAAATCAAACAAGTAATCTTTATCTAAGGTTCCTGTTTTTATCTGGTAATCTGTCTCTACTAAAATCTTAATCGTCATTTTTAAGAATGCTACTGACAAAGGACGACTATCTCTCAGAGCAAAACGAACCTGAAATTGATTGACTTTACGCCCTAAATAATCTGACAGACTTGAAATAATTTGCTGCTCACTTTTGCCTTGAGCAGATAAGAGTTTAACCTGTAAATAGGTACGAAATTGTCCCAACATCACAGCAATCAACTTAATCTCATCTTCACCCTGAAGCCGTAAATCATGAACCAATTCACGAACACTCTGAATTTGGCCTCGCAAAAGAAGTTGCGTCATATCAAAAATATTATCTTGCAAACTTTTCGGAATGGCCTCAGCAATATCTTGCGATGAGATATTTCCTTCCGTTTTATACCCCTTTAGAAAAGCTAAGTTTTTTTGAACATCTGAAAAGTCAAAATTTGACTTAATCAAAAGTTCCTCAAAGACTCCTGTATCAAATGTAAGCCCCTCTTGATGCGCCTGCTTTTGAAAATAGGTTCTAAGTTCTGCATCTTTTAAAGGACTGGCTTCAAGCACCATGGCATCACGTTTGAGAAGTTTGACTAAACGACGCTTTCCATCTAGCTTTCCTGCAGACATCAAGACAAGACGTGTTGTTTCAACAGGAGACTCAAGATAATTTTCAAGGCGCTTCAACTCTTTCTCATCCAGATACGATTTTTTAGCAGTAGTCATATCTGCGAAATGATCAAAAATGACCACCTTTTCATCTGCAAAAAAAGGCATGCTTTCTAAATCGAGCTCAGCATCTTGATAATCAGTCTCAGACATATCAAAATAAGAATAGGTTAAGTCACTGGGATCAAAACCAATTTGTTTTAAAAATTTTTCTTTAGCTTGACTATACTGCCCTAAATCCTCGCCCGCCAAGACCGTTATCATAGGGAGCTTTTCTTTGGACAGCTTTTCAATCGTTTCCATAGCAATCATGGTTTTATTATAACAGAATTTTCACCATAACAAAAAGCCCACCACTAACGTGATGAACTTTACTTTATTAACCAGAGTTACGAAGACCTGTTGCAATACCATTGATGGTAATGTGAATAAGGCTAATTTCGTCATCGGTCAAATCATTGTTACGAAGACGTTTAATCAATTCAATTTGGATGTAGTTCAAGACATTGAAGTATGGTAAACGGAAGTCCAAACTTGCTTTAAGCGATGGACTTTCATCAAGGAAGCCATCATGTTTTTCAATCGCAAGAATGACATCTTTAGTCAACTGCCACTCATCCAAAATAATATTGAAGACACTACGAACTTCTTCACTTTCTGCCAATTGTGCATAGTGGAAGGCGATATTCATATCTGATTTTGAAAGCACCATGTCTACGTTTGACAAAAGTGAACGGAAGAATGGCCATGTTTCAAACATATGTTGAAGTTTCTCGAGGTTGCCTTCTTCAGCTTGGATAAAGCGATTAAAGGCAGAACCCACACCATACCAACCTGGGAACATGATACGGTTTTGTGACCATGAGAATACCCAAGGAATCGCACGAAGACCAGAAATTTCAGTAATAGTCTTACGAGCAGCTGGACGAGAACCAATATTCAAACTTGACACTTCTTTGATAGGACTAGCTTCAAAGAAGTAATCATAGAAATGTTCATTTCCAAAGACAAGGTCACGATAAATAACATTTGAATCGTGAACAATTCCGTCCATAACCTCACGGAAATCAACCAATTCTTCTGGATCGGCAATTTGACGTGTCACCATACGGTCAAGAGCAGCTGAAACAAGCATTTCAAGATTGTAGTAAGCAGCATCCTTGTTGCCATATTTATTACCGATAACCTCACCTTGTTCAGTCAAGCGGATACGGTCTTTAATGGTACCAAATGGTTGAGAAGTAATGGCATCATATGATGGGCCACCACCACGACCAACAGTACCACCACGACCATGGAAGAAGGTAATCTTAATACCACGCTCTTCCCCAATCTTAGTCAATTCATTTTGAGCCTTGTAGAGTGTCCAACCAGATGACAAGTAACCACCATCTTTGTTAGAGTCTGAGTAACCCAACATGATTTCTTGGTAGTTATTGCTATTCTTAATCCAACGTTTAACGATATCATAACCAAGGTATTGTTTCATGATATCATTAGAGTTTTCCAAGTCTTCGATAGTTTCAAAAAGTGGAACGATTTGGACACGCGCACGTTCTGTATCAACCAAGCCAACTTCTTTAAGAAGGATAGCCAACTCAAACATATCAGAAACGCTCTCAGTGTGAGAAATGATATGTTGTTTGATGACATCTTCACCAATATAGTCTTTCAAGAGACGAGCTGTACGGAAGATTGCCAATTCTTTTTCAAGAATTTCTGACTTAGGCACATTAGTTGATGACAAAGTACGAGGATCTTCTTGCAATTCTTTGAGAAGAACCGCAACCTTTTCAACCTCAGTCAATTCACTATAGTTATCAACAATATTAGCAGACTTAAGCAATTCTGCCACACAAGTTTCATGAACGCTTGAATCCTGACGCATATCGATTGTAGCAAGATAGAAACCAAAGACTTCTACAGCTTGGAGAAGCTCTTCAAAATCACCTGAAATTAAGACAGCATCGTCATTTTCAAGAAGTGAATTTTTGATTGCCAAAAGATCATCATGGAAATCCTCAGCTGTTTCATAAAATTCAGTCGTTTGTTGTGAGACAGCTTGAAGACTTTGGCTGAGACGTTGTTGCACGTAATCAGCTACTACTTCACCCGTTGAAGCTGAGCCTAGACGAACATTTTCAGAAAGACGTTTAGCAACTCTTTCCTTGCTAAAGTTTCCTTCTTTAAAGAAAAGAAGTGTCTGAATCAACTTAGACTGGATGTAACTGAAAGCACGACGGTAAGGTTCATTTTCACGATAAACAGATGTATCTGGAGAATGTTTCGCCATCTCTGCTACTGTATCTGAAACCTCAGTCAAGCGTGATGAGAGGGAGAACGAACGGTAAAGATTATCAACTTTTTCAATATAGTAGTTAAGGATAACTTCACTTTGTACAGTGGCAGAAAGTTTAAGAGTTTCTGCTGTTACAAATGGGTTCCCGTCACGGTCACCACCAATCCACATTCCCATAGTAATAGGTGTTGGATTGTCAAGTTCGATACCTTTTTCAACTGCTAAACGTTTGAATTCATGTGATAAGTTTGTAATCGCCTTAATCAATGAGGAGTTGTAATACTCCATAACGTTAGTGATTTCGTTTTTAACCTTAAGTTTTTTCTCACGAATGATATCTGTTTGCATCATGATTTCTACATAACGACGCAAATCTGCATACCATTTATCCTTGTTAATAAGACCAGCCTTAACATCACGATGCTTACGGAGAAGTTCGTGAATGTGGTTAGTCAATTCAAGCATAGTTTTACGTTGAACCTGAGTTGGGTGGGCTGTCAATACTGGCACGACATTGACATGTTCAAGAATGTCACGTGCATTTTCACTTTCAGCGACAACATCAAAGGTTTCAGACAACTTACCTAGATAAGATTCATCAATATTGTTCTTGTGGTTGACTTCATAAGCCAAATCCACGTCTTCAGAGATATTAATTAAGAGAGGTAACAAAGAGAAATAACGTGATGCAACGACCATATCGTCATTTGTCATTTCTGAAATGGCTTGTGTAAGGGCCACATAGTCACCTTCATCATAAAGTTCAACCAAATGTTGGATAGTTGTGAGACCTTGCTCTCCAGCCATGCCTCGTGTTGCATCATCCAACAATTCTTTCAAGATACCAACTTCTTCAGAGATGATTTCCTGGTTGTTACTGCTTTCCAATTTGTTAAAAGCCAAACCTTATTCTCCTTACTTTATGTAGTACCCTCTTATCATATCACTTTTAAAACAAAAGTAAACTATTTTCCTTTAAATCGTCAGTTATTTTGCAATTTTCCGACTTTTTCAAACAAATTTTCAAGGCTATTTCCGAACTTTATAAAAAAGACTCTGAAACAGAGTTCAGAATCTTAATTATACTTTTCTTGATAGAATTTGATTTCATCGCCATCTTCAACCTTAAGTTGGTTGGCTGCTTTTTCACCTAGTTTACCATTGACATCAAACATCCAATAGATCCCCTTATCTTTATCTTGAGAAATACCATCAATCTCAGTGATGAAGCCATCGTTTTCTTGAACAGGATATACCTCTTCCAATACATCAAGCACTGTATCACCTTTTTGGATTTCTACTGATTTTTTCTTACTTTCCTTATCTGTTTTCAAAATCAAAGTCACTTGACCTTGAACCTTAGACTGATGATTATTTGTGCTGCTAGTAAGTTTAGCTGCCTCATTTTTTCCACAGGCTGCTAGAGTAACAAGTGATAAAGCAAGAAAAATATATGTCAATAATTTTTTCATTTCAAAAACCTCCTAAAAATAGACTGGATGAATGGATAGAATAGAAGCGTCGATACTGCATGATAGGTGTCGTAAAGCAGACCAGAAATAACAAAGGTAATCCCACTTCTAAATAGGAGGCCATAGCTATAATCCATGAGAACCCCATAGAGAAAGGACAAGAGAGTTACCAAAGCAATCTGCCAAACAAGTGACAACCTAGGTGCAATCAAACTCCAAAGAGCCATCAAGACGCCGAAGGCAAGAATCTGATTAAAGACCCAAGGACCAAAACCAAAGATGAATCCTGAGATGGACATGGTTAAAGCCATAATCAAGAGACCATCTACCAAACCCAAGTAAAGAACAGCCACAAAAAACATAGCTGTAATAGGCTGAATATTTGGCAATCCTATAAATGCCGACCGCAATCCTACTGCCAGAGCTGACAAAATGGCTATTCGAGCCATTCGTTGAATCGTTAGTTTCATACATCTATTATGCCAGAAATAAGGAAATATGACTAGTTTTTAAAAATAAAAACTAAAGATTTCTTGAAATACAGAGTAAGATTGTACAAATTGAAGAAAGTAATATTCCTTGTTGCCTCTCCCAAATGTCAAACAGTTTGATTAGGCTAAATATTTGATATAAAAATGTACTCTCATTCACTATCCTCTGTCATCTTGACAACAGTAAATAATTAAGTTTGATTAATTATAAAAGTTAACTTGACTTATTTTTTATTTTAAAGTATATTAAACTCAAGGAGGTAGCTAATGATTCAAATTGAAAATATTAATGTGTCTTACCAACAGACATTGGCTCTGGATAATATCACCTTAAACTTGGAGGGACCTAGTATTACTGGGATTATTGGACCAAATGGTGCTGGTAAATCAACTCTAATTAAAGCATTAATTGGTATTATTCCTCACTCTGGAAAAATCCTTTTCAATAAACAACCTATTCGTCAGCAATTGAATCGTATTTCCTATGTTGCACAGAAGGCTGATATTGATTTTAACTTTCCGATTACTGTCAGAGAGTGCATCTCTCTAGGACTCTATCCCAAAACCAAGTTCTTTAAACGTCTATCTAAGAGTGATTGGTCTAAGGTCACAGATGCTTTAACACTACTTGGTCTAAATGATTTGGCCCATCGACAAATAAGCCAATTATCAGGAGGGCAATTTCAACGTGTTCTAATCGCTCGTTGTCTTGTACAAGAGGCTGATATTATTTTATTAGATGAACCCTTTGTAGGGATTGACTCTGTTAGCGAAGATATTATCATGAACACCTTGAGAGAACTTAGGGACAAAGGTAAGCTTATTCTTATTGTCCACCATGATTTGAGCAAAGTTCCTCATTATTTTGACCAAGTTATCCTCCTAAATCGTAAACTGATTGCTAGTGGGCCTACTAATCTTGTTTTTAATGAGGATAATCTCCGTAAAACCTACGGTAACAGTTTATTTTATAAAGGAGATGTAAATGATTTCTGAATTTATTGATGGTTTGCTAAATTTCCACTACTTACAAAATGCTCTTATAACGGCTTTAGTTATTGGAATTGTCGGAGGGGCTGTTGGTTGTTTTATTATTCTAAGAGGCATGTCGCTTATGGGTGATGCGATTTCACATGCGGTTTTACCCGGCGTAGCTACTTCCTTTATCTTGGGTATTAACTTTTTCATAGGAGCCATCATCTTTGGACTTTTAGCTTCTACAATGATTACCTATATCAAAAGCAATTCCATTATTAAGAGTGACACGGCAATTGGGATTACCTTTTCGAGCTTTCTAGCTCTCGGTATTATTCTCATCGGTGTTGCTAATAGTTCCACAGATCTCTTTCATATTCTCTTCGGGAATATTCTAGCTGTACAAGACATGGATATGTGGATAACGATTATCGTTTCACTTCTCGTACTAGCAACTATTACAATCTTCTTTCGCCCTCTACTCCTAACATCCTTTGATCCAATTTTGGCCAAGTCTATGGGAGTTAAGGTCACCTTCTACCACTACTTACTTATGGTTATTCTAACTTTGGTTTCTGTAACTGCCATGCAGAGTGTTGGCACTATTCTTATTGTGGCACTTTTAATTACACCGGCTGCCACTGCCTACCTTTATGTTCATAGCCTAAAAACAATGATTCTTCTCTCATCAGGATTGGGGGCTCTGGCATCTGTTCTAGGTCTTTTTATCGGCTATAGTTTTAATATTGCAGCTGGTTCGAGCATTGTATTAACGTCTGCTCTACTCTTTCTCATCAGCTTTTTCATCGCCCCAAAACAAAGTGGCATGAATAAAACTTCTAAACAATAAAAAATAGGATGAAAATAATATGAAAAAAATACTATCAACAATAGTACTACTACTTTTAGCGGTAGTTACTCTAACAGCTTGTACCAATAAACAAGGCAGTAACAAGGATAAATTACGAGTCGTTACGACCAATTCCATTATTGCTGATATCACCAAAAATATTGCCGGAGATAAAATCACTCTCCACAGTATTGTCCCCGTTGGTAAGGATCCTCACGAATACGAACCCCTTCCTGATGATGTAAAGAAGACATCGCAAGCTGACTTGATTTTTTACAACGGTATCAATTTAGAAACTGGTGGAAATGCTTGGTTTACTAAGTTAGTCAAGAATGCTCATAAGACAGAAAATAAAGATTATTTTGCAGTTAGTGATGGTGTTGAGGTGATTTATCTTGAAGGTCAGTCAGAAAAAGGTAAAGAGGATCCCCACGCTTGGCTTAATCTGGAAAATGGGATTATTTATGCTCAAAATATTGCCAAGCAACTGATTGCTAAGGACCCTAAAAACAAGACCTACTACGAAAAGAATCTAAAATCCTATACTGACAAACTTAGTAAACTGGACCAAGAAGCTAAAGAAACATTTAACAAGATTCCCGATGAGAAAAAACTGATTGTCACTAGTGAAGGATGCTTCAAATACTTCTCAAAAGCCTATGGCGTACCATCTGCCTACATCTGGGAAATCAATACAGAAGAAGAAGGCACACCAGACCAAATCAAAACACTCGTGGAAAAACTACGTCAAACAAAGGTACCAGCTCTCTTTGTCGAATCTAGTGTCGATGAACGCCCTATGAAAACAGTATCTAAGGATACCAATATTCCTATCTATGCAAAGATCTTTACAGATTCTATTGCTGAAAAAGGGCAAAACGGTGACAGCTACTACAACATGATGAAATATAATCTGGATAAAATCACCCAAGGCTTGAATCAGTAAAAATCTTATCTAAGATATGTTCTGTATTCTTCTGATAAATCTGTTATACTAAGATGAGACTATTTTCAAAGGAAGAGAAATGACACCTAATAAAGAAGACTACCTCAAATGTATCTATGAGATTGGTACTGAAGAAGGCAAAATTAGTAATAAGGAAATTGCGAACCGCATGCAGGTGTCTCCACCTGCTGTGACAGAAATGATTAAGAAATTGATTTCAGAAGGCCTTATCATCAAAGATAAAGCCAAGGGCTACCTCCTAACGGAAACAGGTACAATCAACGTTGCTGAACTCTATCGGAAACATCGCCTCATCGAAGCCTTTTTGGTGGACCACTTGCAATACACTTGTGATCAAATTCATCAAGAGGCAGAAATTTTAGAGCATACTGTCTCTGATCACTTTATCAATGCCCTTGACCGCCTACTCAATTACCCCAAAACCTGTCCACACGGTGGGCAGATTCCTAAATCAGGTCAGCTCATAGAGGAAATCTACAACCAGACTTTTACACAAGACCTTGCTCCTGGAGACTATGTCCTTCGTCGAGTTCAAGATCAAATTGATCTACTCCATTATTTGAAGACTGTCGGTCTTAAAATTGGAACACCTTTTACCTTTGAAGGCTTTGACCCTTTTACACTACTATACCGCCTGAATATTGATGGAAAAGAAATTCAAATTCCAGAAACTGTTGCTAGCAACCTTTATATTGAATCAAACTAAAAAAGCGAGGCTGATGAACACACTTAGAAGTGTCATCAGCCTCACTTTTTTTACATTTGTTTCAAGCGTTCCACCCGTTCTGAAATTGGGGGGTGGGTATAAAAGAGCTTCTGCAAACCAGATTCTTTTTTAGGGTCATTGATAAAGAGGGCTGCGCTAGCATCATCCACATGATGTTGCATTGGCGCACTATTATCAAGTTTAAGCAGAGCATTAATCATACCTTGTGGGTTACGTGTCAATTCGACGCTAGAAGCATCAGCTAAAAATTCACGCTGGCGTGAAATAGCCAACTGAACCAAGGTAGCTGCCAAAGGCGCAAGAATAATGGCAATCAAGGAAATAATGAGAAGAATAATTTCCAAACCGCTGCTTCCATTACGGTCATCATCATTTCTACGACGGCCTCCACCCCAGAACATCATATTACGAGCCATCCCAGCTAGCATGGTAATGGCAGATGCTAAGGCAACTGCTATGGTAGAGATTCGGATATCGTAGTTGCGAATATGACTCACTTCATGTCCAATAACTCCTTCAAGTTCCTCACGATTCATAACCGCAAGAAGACCTGTTGTAGCAGCTACAGCAGCATTTTTAGGGCTAGATCCCGTTGCAAAAGCATTCATTGAAGGATCATTGACAATAAAGACACGTGGCATTGGGATTTGAGCCACCATAGCCATGTCCTCGACCACATGATAAAGGTTCGGAGCGGTTTGTTCATCAACCTCTCGTGCACCATTCATAGCCATAACGACATTGGTTGATTGGAAAATCATGGTAACAGCATAGATAAAACCGATAACTAGAGCAAGAATCAGACCACCGAAGCCTGAACCTAACCAAAGATAGCCGACACCGTAACCAACAAGACCCAACAAGAGGAAAAAGACCAGGAGCAAAAGCCAAGTCTTTCTCTTATTTCGAGCAATCTGATCAAATAACATATTAGTTACCTAGTCCACTGAAATCAACCTTAGGAACAGCTTTTTCTTCTTCTGGTGTTTCAAGGAATTCAGCAGCCTTAAAGCTAAACATTTTAGCAATAACATTGCTTGGGAAAGTTTCCAATTTCACATTGTAGTTACTTGTCACACTGTTATAGAGTTGGCGCGAATAGGCAATTTTATTTTCAGTGTTCGTCAACTCTTCTTGAAGCTGGCTGAAGTTGGCACTAGCCTTAAGATCAGGGTAACTTTCAGCTACGGCAAAGATTCCAGAAACCTGACGAGTCAATTCATCACTGGCACGCATAGCTGCTGCAGGAGAAGTCGCAGCTGCTACTTGATTACGAAGTTCTGCTACTTTTTCAAGCGTTGAACCTTCATATTTAGCGTAACCTTTAACTGTTTCAATCAAGTTAGGAAGGAGATCATTACGACGTTTCAATTGAACATCAATTTGACTCCAAGCCTCCTTGGTTTGCATACGGCTTTTAACCAAGCCGTTATAACTTGTAATAACAAAAATCACAAGAACAACAATAATGGCAATAATAATCCAAATCATATTTAGTTTCCTTTCTTATACTTAAAAAGAGTCGGTACGACTTCTCTTACAAGTATTTTGATAGTCTCAGTATATCAAATTTTCAGATAAAAGTGGTAAAATGTGAGCCGTTTTACAAAAAAACTGGACAAGATGTCCAGCTTTTGTACTACTCTTTAGACGTGTGTCGTTTACCTTGGGCTAGGGCATCTGCTTCTGTCATAGTAACGACATTTGCTTTGTTGGTATTGCTAGGCATACTGTTGATGTCATACCAATAAACATCTGCTGTTCCATGACGCGCCACATAAACTGTTCTACTTTCTTCTTGTGTAGGTTGCACAGGCTCTAGCTCAGAACTCGGTTGTTCAGTCACCTGTGAACTCTCAGAACTAGGCTCAGATGGTGCTTCAGTAAATTCAGTAACCGTATTTGTCGCTGTCCCATCTGCATAATTGATTTCTGCATTTGGTGATTGGTTATCCAAGATAACATGCGTAACTCCCTGACTGTCAAGAGTCTCCTTATCTCCACCAAGTTTAATTTCTAAGAGATTTCCAGAACTATCAATACCGACATACTGAAGTTCCACTTGACGAGGCAACAACTCGTCTCCACTGTAGATAGCTGTTACCTTATAATCTAACCAATAGTTAGGGTGGAGTGCCAGCCAGTTATCCAAGCGATTCTCGTAATAAAGCATGCCTGACTGATTACCTTCGTCGGTTCCTTTATAATTTCCAGAGTTCAACCAGGCAGTCATAGGTACTAAATTCTTGCCCTCGTCATTGACACCAGAAAACTGATAGCCAATCAAATGTCCTCGATTCATTAACCAAGATTTTGATTTACCATCACCATAATAAAACTTATAGTTATGCCATCCTACAGGATCATATTTTATTTTACCGGGGCGTTTATTCTTCGGCTCGTCCTTATCTTGTAACTGTATATGAGCACTGTGGGCACGTCCTAGCTGGTCCTTCTCCTCCATGACAAACTGCTTTTGACCATTAAAAGCCAAGATACCATTATTCTCATCCGCTTGAACCACTTGAGAACTCACAGCCAAAGATTGTTTGCTAGTATCTAATGAAAATCCGAATCCTAAAGTAAATACTAAAACAAGGAGAGCAAATAAACAAATCCTACTATTTCTTTTTTCTTTCATCATCTTAACTCCTTAATTTTTCTTATCACTTTAATTATACAGGACCAAATCAAAACGGATGATTAAAAATAAAGAATAATGATATTAGGTATCTTAGAGCTTGCTTAAAAACAAAAAAACATCCAATTTAATGGATGTTTCTTACCTATTATTTACCTGCTTTTTTACCTTGTTTTGTAAGATAAACTGTAGATATACTTAGTGCCGCAGCAACTCCGACAAGAAGGAAGACCGTTGTCGTATTAGACTTACCTTTTTCTTTTGAAGTGCTAGCTTGGCTTTCAGAACTCTTGGCCACCTGTTTAGCCTCAGTTGCTTTATCAATTCGGGCGACATTCTTAGGTGTGTCATCCTTCTTGCTTTCCGCCAATTCTGACAAATCACTGCTAATCTCTTTGGCAACACCTTCAGAGCTTGTAAGTGATGCCGCTTCTGAGGCTAATGTTTCAGAGGCCATAACCGCCATAACTTTACTTGCAATCATATCCACAGACTTCTCATTCAAAAGAGAATTATAGCGAATAGCTTCTGAGGCGAGCTGACTGCTTGTTACAGAGATTTTTAGGTCATTGTTATAAGCGACCTGACTATTTGGTGAGATGCTGACAACTTCAGATGTACGTGCTGTTGTTGGAGATTCAGAAACTTTGACATCGACCTGACTTGTTGAACCTTTTTCAATAACTTCTGAAGAAACCTCGCTAATCGGATCCTTTTGTGTACTTTCTGAAGTTGGAGATTTCTCTGGGCTGTCAGAAGTAATTGCTACGTCAACCTGACTAGTAGATGAAGCTACTGAAGTTTCCTCATTCTTTGGTGACTCAGAGACTGGAGCAGTTGAGCTTGCTTCACTCTTTGCTGTTTCTGAAACTGAAGACTCTGAGATCACTTCACTGTTAGAAGCTTCAGAAACTGGAGTGCTTGAACTTGCCTCACTCTTTGGTGTTTCTGAAACTGATGTCTCTGAGATTACTTCACTGTTAGATACTTCAGAAACTGGAGTGCTTGAACCTCCCTCACTCTTTGGTGTCTCGGAAACTGAAGTCTCTGAGACTGGATTATTGACAGGCTTTGTTGGAGAAACTGTTGAAACAGCTCCAACAATCGTCGCCTTATTGTCAATCGTATTATTAGATAAACGGATTTCTCCATTACCATTGTCACCCATCTCAAAGTTTTTGGTAATCACTGGATCAGCCAAGGTATTCAATAGTTTATTATCGTAGACATCGACATTCTTGATTGTTCCACGAACTTGTTGGAAATCAATGGCACCACGATGGAGGTTATAGAGGTCATTAGTTGTCCCTGAACGTAGAACGGTATTGTCATGAATCTTAATTCCAGAATCATTGAGGTCAAAATTGTGACCTGCAAAGACAGTGTTTATACGGATACCTGCTCCAGCAAAGACGTCCTTGATGAGGTTTCCTGAAATTTCATGCCCCTTACCACCAAAAATACCGATACCAGCCGCACGCCAGCCTGATTCAATGGTGTTGTTTAGGAATCTATTATTTTCCTCAACTGCTGCATTTGTCCCATCTGAAATACTTGACCAGATAGCTAAACCATCATCACCATTCCCACGGATATTAGAGTTTTTAACTGTTGAATTCTTGGTCCCTTGAGCAAAGTTAATACCATCAGCTAAGTTATTACGGATACGAGCATTTTCAACGACAAGACCGTCCGTATACTTCATATTTCCCGTCTGGTCGTAGTCTCCAATCCACATACCGACTTCAAAATGCTGAACCCAGATGTCGTGAATTTTCGAATCCTTACCAAGTGTTCCCGAAATAGCCTTGTACTGCGCATCCTCATTATAACGAGACGTCAAGTTAGAATCCATGTAAAGATTGCTCAACTCAATGCCATTACTATTATGACCGAAGACAATACCACCACCATAGCGTTTGTCACTTGTAAAGTGTAGTTGCGTATGCCAAACGCCGGCACCTGAGATTTTTAGATTATCAGCTTCAATATTAACCTGTTTGTCAAAATTGAAACGTCCTTCTGGAATATAGACAGATTTTCCGCTGGCTTTAGCTTCTTCCACAGCCGCAAGTAGGGCAGCTGTGTCGTCACTATCATCATTGGCAGATGCACCCTTATCCACGATACTGATACTATTTTCACCTTGGGCAACAGGCGCTGGAGCCTGTTCTAGCTCAATAAAGTCAATACCGTAAGGGACATTGTCATCTTTCTTCTTAACTAGAGAAATCTTATCACCAGATTTCAATTGGATATCCTTTAGGAGAAGACGTGTCTCATCAAAACGAAAACGTGCACTTGAACCATCAATGGCTTGATCATACTCATGGTCCCCTTTAAGGTACTGCCATGCTGAGTGAGATGACAAATCAAGATTACCAACGCTTGAACCATTGACCTGCACATCCAACTGACCTGATGCACCATCAGGTATTGTATAACGCACATTCAAAGCATTGGCTGGCTCAGTGACATTGAAAGTAACTGCCGCATCCTTTTTAGGAAGTTCAACATAAGTTTGGTTAGTCGCTTCCACAGCCGTAGATTCCATGTCCGTTGACTGCTGGATTGTAGCACCATTTTCAACACTTGCATTTTCTGCCTCATGAGTCGTATAAGGCATTTTTGCACCGTAACCATCTGTGCTGTACTCCTTGCCTTGACCTTGGTCCTCAGTCGCATTGGTTAAGACATTTGCTGAAGTTTCTTGAGTTTGTGGGTTACTTGCCTCAACTAATTGATCAATGGTCGGAGTCTGTTCAGCCGCTTGAACAGTGGTAACCTGTGGCTGAGCTGGCATAATATTGGCAGGCTGTGACGCTTGCACAGTCTCAACTGATGCTGGTTCGGAAGTCGCCAATTGTGCCGTTGAGGCTGTTTGAGGTGTCTGTGCCTGATTTGAGGCATCAGTCAAATCACTAATCGATTGTGCCTCATCAGCCTGAGCAGCTTGCCCATTAGCAAGAGCCATAAAGCCAATCAAAGCTGATGCTGCGCCAATAGAATATTTACGGATGCTGTACTTTGGTTTCGTTTTTCTTTCTTTAAACAAGTCTATTCTCCTGATACTTTTTTTCACAATCTCTCTATCATAGGACCAAGCCGTCCTTTGAAAGAAAATAAAGATTCCCTCACATTAAAGATTGTTAATAATGCTGTTGTTTTTCTTATTAAAAACAAACCAAAATAAATTATAAGGGATGAAAAAGTAAAAAAAAAGGCTAGGCTATCCATTTTAACAAGGCCTTAACAAAATTGTCATATTAGAAAGTTCAGTCAATCACGTCTAAATTACAGTCTAAAAATGTCGCACAAAAAGGTGATTTCTTTCACGTGTAAGAAAGAAAAAACTCTGAATTTCCATAAAGGCTTATTTAGCAAGAGTTATCAGGCAAAACAATCAAAATGTTTTAAATTTGTTTTCTCAGATTTCTGTCAAACGTTTGACAGTCTTTTTTAATTTTACGCTTCAAAGTATTATTTTCCGAATGTTTTAGTATTACAAATGTTAAACATCAAAAAAATAAAAAAGAGACAAAAATCTGCCTCTTATTTTTCAAAAAAATAACTAACCTAACAAGATTTTACGATAACATTGCCTCTAGTTCTTCAAGTGACAGACCAGTCACATCTGATACTACTTCTAGAGATAGACCTTTTGACAGCATCTTACGAATCAACTCTAAGCGCTCCTCATGACGACCTCGCTCCAGTCCTTTCTCCAAACCTTCTTCACGTGCTTCATCAATTGCTGTTTCCATAGTCATGTCATAATTTTCTTGAATTCGTATGCGTTCATCAATCATCGCCTTTTCCTCCTGTCGACCGGTTTTTACGATAACAATGCCTCTAATTCTTCAAGCGATAGACCAGTCACATCTGACACAACTTCTAGTGATAGACCTCTTGAGAGCATCTTATGAATCATTTCTAATTGTCCCTCATGACGACCTCGTTCCAGGCCTTGTTTAAGTCCACGCTCTAGTCCCTGCTCTAACCCTTTCTCTATTCCTTTCTCTATCCCTTGTTCCAAGCCTTCTTCACGTGCTTCATCAATTGCTGTTTCCATGGTCATGTCATAATTTTCTTGAATACGTATGCGTTCATCAATCATCGCCTTTTCCTCCTGTGTCCAGCTGGATGAATCCAGTAATGAATCGGCATGCGTGACCGCTTGACTAGGTTCCTTAGAAAATGGGAGATTCCCAAAAAACTCTAGCCACTGCCGCCCTTCATCCGTAATATGTTTACCTTTATTATACTTATCCAACTCTAAAAAGGCAATCTGAAGAAGGTTTTGCCGTTTCCCATCCTTATAGAAAGAATACAAAGGCTTGCCCGTCCGACTATTGGCCATCCAATAAGTATTAATCGGGGACTCCTCATCTGGCAACAAGGTCTTCTCCAAGATAGCTATGCCATAGACTGGCTTCATCTGCTCGTACATCTTATGCGTCTGTCCTTGTTGGCGTAATTGTTGCACATTTTCCACCAGCTGGTTAGCCAAATAATAATGAAAACGATTGAGAAAATAATGCTGCTTACGCACCTGAATCTCAATGATAACCTCAGTTCCATCATTCAACTTAGCCCAAACATCCACCGAGGTTGAAAAGAGCTCATCCTCGTCAAAGTCCTTTTTATGAAGCTGTGTCCCCTCCAAAATCTGAGCATCCACAACATCCAAATCCAAAATATCTCGAATAAAAGCCACCGTCACCTCAGGCAGGCTAAAAATCTTCTTAGCCATGATATCCAAGGTCGGTGAGACATGCTTGTGTCTTTTTTCCATTTACCTCTCCTTAAGAAAAAATAGAGGGTTGGCCCCTCTACTTCTACTATTCGGAAAAAGTAAATGAAAGCTTGCAACTACCCCTTAAATGCTTTCACAAAAGCCTTGAGTTCTGCGTCTGCTTCTTTGGTCGTTCCATGAAGCTGACCAAGCATATCAAGAAGGGAGGCTGTCTGACTTTCAATCGTCGCATTGGTCTGATTAATCTTAGCCACAATCTCGGTCAAGGGCTCCACTTCTTCTTCCTCAAAGGTATCCACATAGCGAGGGATATTAAGGTTGTAGTCATTTTCCACAATCTCTTCAAAACTAGCCAGATGGGCAAACTTGTCCATATCCTCACGGCTCTTATAGGCATTGAGAATCTTTTCAATATGGGCATCTGTCATGATGTTCTGATTTTTCCCCTTATCAAACTCCTTAGAGGCATCGATAAAATAAACATCACGATTGGTGCGGTTCTTTTTGAGAATGATAACCGTTGTCGGAATACTGGTATTAAAGAAAATATTAGCAGGCAGACCGATAACCGTATCAATGGCACCCTCTTCTAACAAAGCCTTACGAATAGTCCCTTCGGCGTTACCACGGAAGAGCACCCCATGAGGTAGAACGATGGCCATAACACCATTGTCTTGCTTCAAGTGATAGTAACCATGCAAGAGGAAGGCAAAATCAGCCTTAGACTTAGGTGCTAGTTTCCCAAATGGTGAGAATCGGGGGTCATCCATGAAACCTGAGCTTGCAGACCACTTGGCTGAATAAGGCGGGTTCATGAGAACACCGTCAAAGTTAGTCGGCTCTTGGGTTGGCCAATCTTCATCCAAGGTATCAGCGTTGTGTAAAAACTGGTTTTCAATCGGCACACCGTGCAGAATCATGTTCATACGTGCCAGGTTATAAGTTGAGGTGTTCAACTCTTGACCAAAGTAAACCACTGTCTGTGGTTGACGTGAATAGCGTTTGGCATTAAGCAAGAGCGATCCTGACCCCATAGTCGCATCATAAAGGGTAAAGCCTTGCTTGTCCTCACGACCTAAAAAGGCAATCTGAGTCATGAGCTTGGCAACAGGTTGCGGTGTATAGAACTCACCAGCTTTTTTACCCGAATCCGTCGCAAACTGACCAATCAAGTACTCGTAAGCATCCCCCAACATATCACCAGCATGACCTGCCACATCTAGGACTGCCAACTCTTTCATCACAGCCGCAACCGTTTGATTTTGCTTTTGAGGAGTCGCTCCAAGTTTCTTAGAGTAGAGGTCGATATCTTCAAAAAGGTTTTCATAAAGCTCGTCACTCTGCTCAATATCACGGAAGCCCTGAGCCAAGTCCTCTAACTGAAAGCTTCCATCGTTCACTCGCTCCACTAAGGCCGTAAAGGTCAAGTCAGGATGAATGGCATAACTCATCTCATCAGTGATAACTGTCAAGAGGTCCTCGTGAGTCTCCTCGTCCTCGTAGTATTTACGATAGACTGCCAGTGCCTCTTCCAAGCTTTCTGTTTCTTCCCCCATGGTCTCTGCCACGAAAAAGAGCATCTTGTCCGACAAATACTTGTAAAAGACCATGCCCAAGAGATAAGACTTGTAGTCGTTGGCATCCATCTTAGAGCGGAGCACATCCGCTGAGTTCCACAGGGCTTGATAAAGCGACTGGGAGGTTTGTGTTGTTTCCATAATAATTCTTTCTGATTTCTTTTAGACCTTTTCTTGTTCCAGTGGGACGACAGCGAGGGTCTTGCCCAGACTGGCTAAGACTTTCAAAACCGTGTCCAATTGAGGACTGGTCTTTCCTGTCTCCATCCGAGCGATGACCGGTTGACTGACCCCACTAAGTTCTTCTAGTTTCTTTTGGCTAATGCCCTTTTCATGCCGAGCCTCGATGAGCTCAGTCATAATCGCGACCCGCAAATCACTTTCCAGGATTTCTTCCTTGGTGAAGAGCTCTGCTCTCACATCTTTCCAATTGCTGCCGATGGCACTATTCTTCATCTCTTAGCCCTCTTTCCTTCAAATCTTGCAACTCTCGCTTGGCTTTTTCGATCTCTCGTCTGGGTGTCTTTTGCGTCTTTTTGACAAAAGGATGCAGTAGGACAAAGCTCCCATCCAGCCAAGCCACGAATAAAATCCGATCCCGCAAGGGTCTCAACTCCCAGATTTCCGCATCCAGATGCTTGATGTAGGGTTGGCCAGCACGAGTTCCATGCTGGCTCAACAGTTCAATATAGTCGTTGAGCTTGTTGAGTTTGATCCGACTGTCCTTGCTATCGTTACGGCTAGCTTCCTCATGTAGTCCAAGACCGGTTGATTCCCTTGTTTGTCCTTATAAAAATAAATAGCGTGCACAAAGCAACCTCTTTTCGAATTTATTATAACTCTAAAGTTATTAAAAGTAAATACTTTTAAGTTATTAAATACTAAGGAACACCCTTTGAAAGAATCAAAGGGGCTCACTTATACTATTCGAAAAAGGCTGTGCTTATGGATGCTGATAAAGGGAATTTTTGAAGGTTAGATAAACATATCTTGCAAGAGTTTCTTTTTGAGTGTTTCTAGCTGAGAAATTTTATCTTGGTAAGAGTTGATGAGGTTATCAAGGTTAGAGAAATAGGCGCCGATGGCTTGTTGTTCTTCTAAAGATGGTATTTTTATTTTTAAAGAAGAAACTTGTTCTAAGGACAGATTTGGTTGTGCACCTACTGTGGGGTTTTTTCGGATATAATCTTTCACAACTTCCCCAGATAATACTACTAACAAAAAATATGCATCTAATTTGTACCCTCTAATAATTGCAAGAGCTTGATTTGTATTAGCTGGAAGAATATTATTTTTAACAATTGCAGTTCTACCAAGAGTACCCGCAATCGAAAACAATATATCTCCTTCATACAGTATAGATCTCTTCAAACTTCCGAAATGCTCTTCCTCTGAAATTTTAACAATAGGATAGATTTCATTATCTTTTAAGTTTTCAACCTTAACAAAGTTAACCTTTCCTTGTTCTGATTGCGATTTTCCCGTAGTTCCTTTTGTAATCAAATCACAAAAATCACCTAACTTGATTAGGTCCCACTCACCTTTATATCCATCCAAACGTATCTCAGGAACAGTCTGTCCAGCTTTTGGAAACATCTTAGAGAGCATGGTCGCCTTGAGAGATTGATAGTTAGCAAGATTGTCCTTGTAGCTAGCCAGAAGGTCGTCGAGGGTGCGGAAGAGGGTGCCGATAGCAGTTTGTTCTAATGAACTTGGGAAAAATATCTTTATCTTTTTTAATTCACTAGTCTTAATTAATGGTTGTCCTGTACCAAAAGATAACCTTTTAAGATTATAATGCAGTAATGAATAATATAAATAATCCAAACAATTTGATTTTATATAAACTGTATTATCTGTTATTTTTGCTTCTCCAGAATATTTATAAATCTCTCCTGCATTCGCTCCAACTCTAGCAGTTAAAATAAAATCACCAGAATAATCAAAAGAATTATCAAATCCAATAATAGAAGTTGACCCCAATATCGGAAAAGAATTTTTTATAGAATAATCATTAATTATATATTCACTTTTTCCTGTACCAATTTCAAGTACAAAATTTACTATAGTCTTCAGTTCCCATAAACTATCTTTAAAAATATTTATCCGTATTTTCGGTTCAAACATTAATTAGTCTCCTCTATTTGTACTATATTTAGCACATAAATATAGTAAATAGCTTTAATTATTACATTTTTCTAGATATAACCATAACCATTAGATTAATCTTCTCCAGCTTGTTTGATATTTCCTTCAAACAAAAGATTACTTTTTGATAACTCAATTATTCTCATTCTTTCTTGATCAACTTTGGAAATTTGCGATGAATCCAATTTTTCACTTAAAATAGCAATTATGTATTGTGAATCAGATTCATTAACCTCTCTTATAATATTATTTAAATTATCACCTTCTATACTTTCTAAAACATCATGTATGACAAATTTTGGTACTTTTTTATTTTCAACTGTTGCAAACTTTTGATATGAAATATCGTATGCTGCAATGAGAGATTTTTTTGTTCCAGTACTAGTTCCACTATGTATATTTTTTATCGAAACTGGGAATTCGCTAATATCTGGATTATAAATTAGAATAGGTTTTTCACCATTTATTTTATTTGAAATCTTATTAAAATAAGTATTAAATAAATTTATCTTTTCAGAATAAACAGTTTTAAATTCTTCTTTAGTAAAAGATGATAAACTTTCAATTCTTTTAGTTATTACATTTTTTTCCTCTTCAAACCTTTTTAATGAATTAAAGTTTTCTTTAATTGCCATCCATTCACTCTTATATCCATTAA
>OLQX01000891.1_pt1 | contig 30791 bp, 37 predicted proteins | sample 1672581 | NCBI WGS metagenome assembly OLQX01 (sample SAMEA3136701, study PRJEB25190) | human gut metagenome | reverse complement strand
CTTCAAAAATTTTTCCAACCTCATACTGAAAACCTCTACAAGTCCAGTCTTGGTTAAATACCTTATATCCTTTTACTTTACTCATTTTCTTTTACCTCTCTTTCTCTAATTTAATAAGGTTTTGTATTCATCAAGAAGTGTTTTCAACGTCTGATCTTTTTCTGCCAATAGTTCATAGATTGCCTGACTTTGTAATTCTTTAACCTTCGCATCCATTTTCAATTTAATATCAGCAACCCTAGCCGCTTTTTCTTTTCTTTCTTCATAAGCAGACATATCTACTTTGCAGATGATCTCTCTATCACACCTAACTTTTCCAAGACTTTCCTTATCGAATGTCACAATCTTTGCAACAGCAAGTCCATGATGTCCAGTTTTAACCACTACCATATCTCCAACAACAAGTTCTTCATCATACATAGCGTATGTATAAATAGTGTCCTGATTTCTTCCATCTACAAAAGAAACTCCTGCAAGTTTATAACCATTTAACATAACACATTCATCCTCACTTTCATAAATATCAAGTACCGATTCCTCAAACCAAAAAACACTATAACCGCTACGGTAGTTTGGATAGTTGTCTAATTTAACCCCTACTTTACCAAGACCTTCACTAAAGCAATTTCCTCTTTTAATTACCCCAATTTCATTTACATACTTTCCTTGATATTCTTTACTTCTATCTGAAATAATCACCTTTGTACCTATTTTCATCTTAGATCACCACCCCTTCAATCTCTGCAAAACGTCTTGCGTTGATGAAGTACACCCATCTGTTTTCAGATGTATGAATACCGTAACCCCAAGGGAAAACCCCTTGCTGTAATCCTTTTCTGACAGTGTTGTGATTCATCTGTAAAAGTTTTGCTGCATCTTCTACATCAAGTCTTGGAATTACACCATTTCTTACTTCTTTAGTCGGAAGAACAACAACCGCTTCCTCTTCTTTGGAAAAATAATTTTCTTCAAGTCCAAGTGCTACTGCAATAGCAGCCTGAACATCTTCTGACGGTATCTGTTTCCCGGAAAGATACTGACTGACAGAACCTTTACTTTTCCCGGTTATACCACACACCTGACGTTGATTCAGGTGTAGTTCCTGCATAGCCTGTTTCAGTTTTTCACTGAATGTCATTTTTATCACTCCTTTCTTTTAGTTAAGAACTCTTAACTTTTTGTGTAAAAAAATATATAGGGATAAATTCAGTTGGGATTGAAAGCAATTCACACGCTTTGTTCATTTCTGACATTGTGAAATCAACAGTATTATTTAATTTAGCGGACAGTGTTACACCTGACATCCCCATAGCTTTGGCAAACTTTTCCTGTGTACCAAATACTTCTTTAATCTTTCCCCTTAATTTTGAAAAATCAAATGCCACTATTTTTCACCACCTTCCACTACTGCCGGAAATGGACTATTGTTGTATTGTCTTTGCACTCTTACCCGGATTCTATCACCCGATAATTCTTCATAGTTCAGTACCTTGAATCTTTGATGCTTTGCTTTAATGTCAGCAATATAAGCATTGTATGTACTTACTGAATCAAATTCCAGTGTCAGATCAATACAACCTGCAATTACTCTTTTCATCTATCTCACACTCCTTTGTTATGATATAATCACCTGTAAGAAAGGGGGTGATTATAAATGACTGAACAACAGTTACATGAATTAGCAGTTGCTTATGCTCAAGTAAAGTTACAACATTATCAAGCAGAATACGGTAAAAGCTGTGAAGAAGATGAACTTTACCAATATGCAAAAGCATACAAATTTGCATTAGTCAATTTTGAGAAAAACTACAATTCAGTTGACTAAAGCATAAGATTATCCGCTTCCACTCTACGGGCAGACAAGATTGCCTGTTCCGTTAAATCAAGTAATCTTAATGCCTGTTTTGTGGTAAGTTGTTTTTCTTTCAACCAATTATAAAGTTCCTGTACCTGTTTAGTATCTTCCAGTTTCAAATTATCCGTTACTGGTTTCATTCTCTTTACCTCGCATTTCTTAACGTTCTCCTGCTTTACTGAAATAGTTTTTGCAAAATCAGGTATCATGTGATCAATCGGTTTTTCTAACATAATCTCACACACATCAAAATCTTCTACCGCATGATACCCTGCTGAATTTAGCAAATTCGTCAATGTTGTTTTCCCGGTCTGCTGTTGTCCTGTAATCAAAATTAGTTGATTGTTCGCAACAGCAGACTGCAGTTTAGAATATTTCTTTTCCCCTAGAACAGTTTTCAAATATTGTTCCAATGTCACTTTTTTCACCTTCCTTTCTGATCAGCAGCCCTTTTATAAATGTTGCCTGTTATAGAATGGTTTTCATAGTCCGGGAATCACCCTGCAAACCCTTATCAGATTTCACCTTAAAATCTGCAAACTTGTCAGCTTACAAATGGGCTTTTTTAAGCGTGTTCCCCATGAACCGCTGAACATTTTCACCTTAAAAATGAACAAAACCTGTCAACCATTACATAACAGACAACACTTATAAAAGAACTGCTATCTTATTTGACCTGTCATCATCAGACACCGGGCGGTCACTCCCGGTATGACGGTCATTTCTGACCGTTTCGACTTATAAGATATCTCTGATTAAAATAACAATTCTGATCTTTGAACACTTTTCAGCTTCTTCGTAATAAAGGATTTCTTTTACTGATAGTAATTCGATTTCATAACATTCATTATATTCAGCCATCAAAAAGTCCTCTGTTGATCTAAAAGAATCTACATCACCACAAGTCGTATCGACCAATTTGATATTCACATATCTGTAGTTCTTTTTAAGAAGTTCCTGAACAATACCAAGTCTAAGTTCAGCCATTGACATTTTTCTTACCTTTATTTTTTCCTCTTTGTAACCATAATTATCAAATCTCATATCCTTATACCCACCTTCCTAGTCATTAAGTCTGACATGTAATCCATCATCAGTTGTATATATCTTCATAATTTCTCTATTATTTAGATCATCACCGTTATTAAGATAAAATTCAGCAGTATGTTTTGTTTCAAACTGCATACCACATACTGAAATACCAAGACAAATAAATTGATTTTTGTCTACTACCTGTAAAAAATCTCTTAATTTCATACTTCTTTACCTCTCTTATCTGAATTTCATTCCTTTGGTTTGGTTACCTGCTGCAACAGGTTTTTTGGAGTTTGCCAAGGTTCAGTGGATGGTACTGAACCTTGGCTTTGAAAAAAATGCTGTTCAGAATAAAGTGCTGTGTCCTCTCGCTCGTTGATTCTTCCGCTTAACAACTTCTTAGCTAGGGGTAAAGTGCTGATTGGCTCAACCTGTACGCTTTCTTCAAATAGTGCTGTACACTTTGCTTTCTTGCCCTGTCGTTCCTGCTTTCTTCAACTGTTTTACCGGGTTACATACCTCTTCACACACTCTATCTGATACGTCTGTCAGCATAACTACCATGTTACTTGTGTGCAGCCCCATCAGCTTACCCGGTGTATTCCTGCTTTCTTTATTCTGCTTGAGTTTTTGTTAAGAACTCTTAACTTGACTATATCTTACCTCTTAACTTCTACTCTGTCAATAGATTTTTTAAGTTTTCTTAACTTTTTTTCAAGTTTGATTGAAAAACACTTAACTTTGTTTTATAATGTAGGCATAAAATAATATAGGAAGGAGTTACTAAGTATGCCTGACACATTTCAAAACCGATTAAAACAAGCGTTAGAACTTAGAGATATGAAACAAGTAGAACTTGCTGAAAAAACAGGGTTTTCTAAAGGTCGTATAAGTCAGTGGGTAAACGGAAAATATAAACCAACCAGTGAAGGTTTATACATATTAGCAGAAACCCTAAAAGTAAATGAAAGTTGGCTTATGGGAGAAGATGTGCCTATGGAGTACGATAGAAAAAAACTTGAAGAAAAATGTTCAGTATATGAAATCATATCAAAACATTATGGTTCAGATGCTTATAAACTCATTGAACTTTTTTCAAAATTAAACGGTGTAGGTAAATCAAAAGCTATTGAAGAACTTTCAGATATGGTTCAGTTATCAAAATATACTAGCCCTGTAAAAAGGGACAATCAAAAAATGGCATAATTTACCATATCACCAAAAAACAGAACAATATTATTCAGCTTGATTTTGAAGTATAGTAGTTAGAAAGGAGTAATGATATGGGATTATTCGGAAAAGCAAAACAAATAAAATTGATAATGTACCACTATAGTGGGCTTCCGGGCTTTAAAGAAAACACACCATGTAATATGTTTCTTGATGAAGATAATCGTTGTCTGCGTTTTGAATTATTTGAATCTAAAGATAATATCACGGTTGAATTACCACTGAACAAAATAACCAACGCTAAACTAATAAATGTGGAAGAAATAGAACAGCAATCCAAACTGGGTAGGGCTGTTGTCGGTGGTTTATTGTTCGGTTCTGCCGGGGCAATCGTTGGGGCTATGTCAGCAGGTGATAAAAAGAAAATTAAAACACTATACCTAATCAATTATGTTTCTGATAATGAAGAAAAAGTAATAACACTACAAGAAAAGGGTAATATGAATTATTTCAAATTTCAAAAACGATTGATTGAATTATTGCCTAAACAAAATAACACACCGTGTTCTGACAAGATTACACTTTAGTTACACATGGTTACAGTTACACTTAAATTCTATACTCTTATATTTTTACTTTTTACACTATACTATAACTCAATAAAAAGTAAAAATATAAAGAATTTAATTTTAACTGTAACTACTGTAACTATCGTATAAATAAAGGATTTTAACTGTAACTTAAACTGTAACCATGTGTAACTATAAAAAATAACCCCCAACTGTTGCCGCAGTCAGGGGTTGTGATAACCAAACCAAAGGAATGAAATGATTTGGACTATGCAAGAGTTATTATATCATTTCATTCCTGAATTTTCAATGAAGAAAGGAATGATATTATGGCAGAAGGTGTAAGAAAAAGAGGTAAAACGTGGTCTTATTATTTTGATACCGCAAAAATAAACGGCGAAAGAAACAAGGTTGAAAAGGGTGGGTTCCGTACCCAAAAGGAAGCGTTAGATGCAAGGGCGGCTGCTATAGCTGAATACAATAATTCCGGCAGAACATTTTCACCTAAAGAAATCAGCGTTGCAGATTATCTTGACTACTGGTTAGAAACTGCTATCAAGAAAAATATAGATCATGGGTATAGTTATAATACATACCGGGAATATGAATCCAAGATCAGACTACACTTGAAACCTGCTTTTGGAATATACAAACTAAGCAGCTTCCAATATGCACCTGATAAAGTTCAGGAATGGGTTGATGATATGAAATTAAAGGGGCTTTCCAAAAGTATGATCAAGAACACATTGACCTGCTTACAAGGTGCATTAAACTATGCAATATTGCCACTGAAATATATTCAAGCTAACCCTTGTATTCCTGTTAAAGTTGGGAAAATGCCGATAGATATTGATGCAAAGGCTCATGCTGAATATGTATGTCCCAAAGAAGAATTTGACAGAATACTGGAACGTTTCCCGGAAAGCAGTTATTTTCATCAATCTTTAATTGTCCCTTATCATGCAGGTACAAGAATCGGTGAAACATTTGCTATTGATCTAAAAGAAGATGTTGATTTTGAAAAGCATGAACTACACATCAGAAAACAGTTGGTCAAGATAGAAAAGACATGGTTTGTTAAACCACCAAAATATGATTCTTACCGTACTATTAAGATGGGAAAAACATTAGAAAAGGCATTAAAATCTACAATACACCAACAGAACATAAACCGCATGAAATACGGTGGTAAATACTTAAAGACTTATTTACTTCCTGATAATTCAATCACACAAGTACGTTCTGATGTTGCAGTAGCCTATAAAGAATTTACCCCGTTATGTGTGAAAGATAACGGTACCTTTGTTTCACCTGATTCTTTCAAATATTGTGCAAGGGTAATTCACTATGAACTTGGAAACGTATTGTTTCATGCTCACTGCTTACGTCATACACATGGTACAATACTGGCAGAAGGCGGTGTGAATCCCAAAACTGTTATGGAACGGTTGGGACATAAAAATATTGAAACGACTTTGCAGACCTATACGTTCAATACAGATGTGATGCAGCAAACCGCTGTTGATGTATTTGAACAGTCCTTACAGGCATAACTAAAAAAGCGGTTGAACATTCCGATTAGTTCAGAGTGTTCAACCGCATTTCTTCATTTTCTGTTCATTTTATTTTTGTGGGTGGCAAATCGGTGGCAAATAGACTGAACTTCACACTTTAAAGCCTATAAAACCGCTTATTTGCGTTTCAAAAGGCAGACCGTCTCCACATGTACCGTCTGACAAAATTGATCCACCGCCGTGCACTTCTCCACCCGATATCCTCTTGCCTGTATCATCTCCAGATCCCTCGCAAGACTTGTCACTTTGCAGGAAATATACACAATCTTATCCACCCCATAGTCCAATATCTTCGGCAGTGCTTTTGGGTGTATCCCATCTCTCGGAGGGTCCAGCACGATCACATCCGGTTTTTCTTCAATTTCATCCAGCACCTTGAACACATCACCTGCAATAAATCTACAGTTGGAAAGTCCGTTGTGCTCTGCGTTTTCTTTCGCAGCCTCCACAGCCTCCTCGACAATCTCCACGCCGATTACCTGTTTTGCAACCGGAGCTAAAACTTGTGCGATCGTTCCTGTTCCACTGAACAAATCAAAGACCGTCATGTTGTGGATATCCCCGATATAATCCCTCACGGTTTTATAGAGAATCTCCGCACCCTTTGTATTTGGCTGGAAGAATGAAAACGGTGTGATTTTGAAGTCCATATCAAGCAATTTCTCGTAGAAAAAGTCCTGTCCGTATAAAATTCGAGTTTCATCACTCTGTACTACATCAGATAAGGAATCATTTAAAATATGAAGAATTCCAACGATTTTTCCTTCCAGCTGCAATGCCAAAAGTGCGTCCACAAGCAAAGATAAATCGTGTTCTTCCTGTGTTGTTGTCACAAGGTTTACGAGAATTTCTCCGGTCTGATCACCACGGCGTAAAAGCAGGTGGCGAAGATAACCCACATGTTGCATTTTTTTATAATATGCCACATTTTTCTCTTTAAAATATTCCAATACACACAAGAGAATCTTTGTCATATCTTCGTGCACTAATTTACAATCAGCTGCTGTCAGCACATCATATGTGCTTCCCTTTTTGTGCAGCCCAAGTGACAGCGGACCGTCTTTGTATTCATCTCCAAAGGAAAATTCCATCTTATTACGGTAAGCGAACTCTTTTGGGCTTGCTTTTACCCCCTCAAATTCATAATCTTCCAAAATGGCGGCATCCAATATTTCTTTTACCTGATCACCTTTCATTTTCATCTGTTCCTCGTAAGACATCGTCTGGTACATACAGCCTCCACAGGCAGGGAAAATGCTGCACACAGGTTCTCTTGTCTCCAAAGGTGATTTTTCAAGAACTTCCAAAAGCCTTCCTTCCGCTTTCCCTTTTCGTATTTTGTTTACACAGAATTTTACCTTCTGACCTGGAATACCATTTTTTACAATCACTGATTTTTCCTCGCCCTCGACAGTCACCAGTCCTTTGTTCGGAAATGCTACTTTTTGAATAATGCCTTCATATACTTCTCTCTTTTTCATCTATATAAAATCCTCTCTATACTTTTCATTTATTGTTTTATTCTATCAGTTTCCAACTTTTTTGCCAACCAAAAGTGAACAATCTTTCCAAAATGTATTGAGTTCTTTCCTTTTTCCATCTATAATTTTAGTAATACAGATTGAGGAGGGATTTCATGAATTGGAAAGAACAATGGATTGTTGCTTTAGACAAAGAGCATCTATTCGAGAACTCAAGCCACCGGACACGTTTCAAAGAGCTTTTAGACTGTTTCGCCGATTATCCATTTTTCACCAAAGGGCTCTGTAAATGCATGTACCTGTCTGCTTGGGATGAAGAGCATTTCTGCATTATGCTCTCGATGCTGACTGAGATGAGTCTTGAACATGAAAAAAATACAGATGAGATGCGTACTCAGGGGGATGTTCTGATTGCAGAACAACCTGAAGAAGAGGCATATGTTTACCGGCTTTCAAATGCGTTTTTAGACAATATGCCATTTCAGCTTGACGATCCGAAAAAAGTACAGCCTAATATTGTGCATATTATCCAAAAGGCATTGCACGCCTCTGACATCATCGATCAGCTCTAGTAAGCACTGCAGAGCACATGAAAAAAGAGTTCGATTTTGCTTTCGCATACCGAACTCTTTTTTACATGAAATTATGCTTCGCTCAATATCTTTTTGTACACCGGAATATACAGTATAAATGACATCAAAAGCAGAAAACCGCTCAATACAATCAATGTATTCGCAATTTGCTCCTGAATATTCGGCGCCAAAATCAAAATAAACATCACAACATAAAGCACTGCTGTGGATACTTTTCCGAACCACTTCGCGCCGTTTAACATTTTCCCTTTTTTCAGAAGAATCACGCCCATAATTCCCATAAATCCTTCTTTGATGACAAACAGCACCACAACCGGAATCAGCCATTGGAAACGGAACGACAAAGAAAATACAATCGCTGCCTGTGTTAATTTATCTGCAACCGGGTCAACAATCTTTCCTAGGTTAGTAATCATATTGAATTTTCTTGCAATAAATCCATCTAAAAAATCGGTAATCCCTGAAATTCCAATAATAACTGCCGCCATATGAAACTCTGCAATCGAATCTGCTGTCACATATCTCCATACGATCAGCGGAAGTAACAATATCCGAAAATATCCAAGCATATTCGGGATAGAAAAAATCTGCTTTCTAAGCGGCATATCACTTGTTATCATATGTATCCTCCCCCTTATTGAATTGAGGACGGCAGTAATTGTCACATTACCACCGCCCTCAACTAATTAAACTTCATCATCGTCACTGAAAAAATCGTCGTCGAAATCGTCTTCAAAGTCCTCTTCGAAGTCTTCCAAATAGTCTGGTGTAAAGAACTTATATACTGCGTAAGCGATTCCTGCAATTGCTGCCACTGCACCTACAACCGCCAAAACCCAAAGCAATGTGTTTTTCGCCTTTTCATCATCTTTTTTGTGCAGTAACTCATTTAATTTTGATGCTGCAATCATATCTTCTAATTTATTCATATGTCCACGTCCTTTCCGACTTTCCTCAGAAGTCACTGTTCTCTTTTTCACATTATACCACTTACATACTGATATTACCATATGTAGATTCTATCATTTTATACAAATTCTTATACTTTTTGTAATTTTGCAAATGTAGCAAACATCTTTTTCACACCGACTGTATCAAACTGTACTGTAACTTCATAGTCACGTCCGCCTTCTGTAATTCCAGTCACTAGTCCTTCTCCGAACTTCATATGTCTGACCCTGTCCCCCACATCGTAAGACAGACCTTCCCCTTGCGTAACTGTAAACTGCTGCTTCGGTTTCTGCATAGCAAATGCCTGTGTGCGGAATGCTTGTTTTGCCTGCATATATGCATTCTGCTTTGGAACTTCTTTCCCATCTTTTTCGATGAGATTGCCTGTGCTTAAAAGATTCACCGGAATCTCCTTTAAAAATCGAGACATCTTATTGTACTGCGTCTCTCCGCGCACCATTCTTCTTCTCGCACAAGTCAGCGTCAGATTTTCTCTTGCTCTTGTAATTCCAACATAACAGAGTCTTCGCTCTTCCTCCACCTCAGTCGGATCATCGGATGTGATTGTCATATAGCTTGGGAAAAGACCATCTTCCATTCCTGCAAGATACACTTCCGGAAATTCAAGACCTTTTGCACTGTGCAGTGTCATCAGGACCACATAATCACTGTCTTCATCCAAACTGTCGATATCTGCGACAAGTGCAACTTCCTCTAAAAATCCGCTCAATGTCGGCATTTCATCTTCACAGGATTCCTCGTAAGCTGCGATTTTATTCATCAATTCATCGATATTTTCGATTCTTGCCTCCGCTTCAATATCGCCCTCCGATTTCAGGTCTTCGATATAGCCTGTCATATCCAGAATTTCCTGCATAAGATCGCAGATAGACATATTTTTTGCCTCACTTTTAAAATGTTCAATCAACGCCACAAATGACTCTAATTTACTCGCACTTCTCCCAATATTTGGAATCAGATCCGCTGCTCGGAGTGTCTCGTAAAAACTTACTCCGCGCTCCAGTGCATTTTCCTGCACTCGATTGATTGTCGTAAGCCCAATGCCACGTTTTGGCACATTGATAATTCTTCGGACCGCCAAATCGTCTTTCCCATTGTCGATTGTTTTCAAATATGCAAGTAAATCTTTAATCTCTTTTCTTGCATAGAAATTAATGCCGCCCACAATTTTATACGGAATGCTGGCTGTTACAAATTTTTCTTCAAACATACGTGACTGCGCATTGGTACGATATAAAACAGCATGATCATTGTATGTGCGCGTTCCGTTATTCACATGCTCTTTGATATCTCCCACAATGTATTCTGCCTCATCATATCCACTGTCGAACTGACGAAACGCAATCTTATCCCCCTCACCATTTTCTGTCCAGAGTGATTTCTCCTTACGGCCAAAATTATTCTTTATCACTGCATTCGCCGCATTCAAAATATTACCTGTAGAACGATAATTCTGCTCCAGTTTAATCACTTTTGCATCTTCAAACACATGTTCAAAATTCAAAATATTTTTGATATTTGCCCCGCGAAATTTGTAAATAGACTGGTCATCATCTCCTACCACGCAGAGATTTCTATATTTCTTTGCCAAAATCCGAATCAGCTCAAACTGCACCGTATTCGTATCCTGATACTCATCGACCATAATATAGCGGAATCGCTCCTGATAATAATCAAGCACCTCCGGCTGTGTCTGAAACAGTTGTACTGTCTTCACGAGAAGATCATCAAAATCCAGTGCATTGTTTGCCCGCAGTTGTTTTTCATATTCTTTATATACCTTTGCAATCTTCTGCTTTCCGAAATCCCCCGCCGCATTCAATTCATATTCTTCCGGCGTGATCAGCTCATCCTTCGCCGAAGAAATCGCTGCCAAAAGGTTCCGCTCCTTATAGACTTTTGTATCAATCTGTAAATATTTGCAGACATCTTTCATAAGCGTCTTTTGATCATCTGCATCATAAATCGTAAAGCTAGTATCGTATCCAAGTAAGTCAATATGTCTTCTCAATATCCGCACGCAGGTCGAATGAAACGTGCTCACCCAGATGCTCTCCGAGCCAAATCCGACAATCTGATCAACACGCTCACGCATCTCACCTGCCGCTTTATTCGTAAATGTAATCGCCAAAATATTCCATGGATTGACTCCCTTTTCATCAATCAAATATGCGATGCGGTGTGTCAGCACTCTTGTCTTTCCTGAACCTGCTCCCGCGAGGATGAGAAGCGGCCCCTCTGTATGATAGACCGCTTCACGCTGTTCTTTATTCAATGTATCGTAAATGCTCATAAACTCTCCTTCTTTATGTTCTGAATTGCCATTCTTTTTTCCACTTCTCTTAAAAATTGATCTCTTTTTATCGGCGAAATCAACATGATTTCATGCCGTCCGTTTACCGTGTAATCAATCTGAATCCTGCGAAGTGACAACGCTGCCGAAGACAATGGATTCCACGTCTTCTTTATATTGGTAATGCTCTCATATGGAATCCGTTCCGTTCCAAAAATATAGCACTGCACAAGTATGTAATCATTATAGAGGGTATACCGCATAAAAACAAGAGGAATAAATATAAGCAATATCAATGGCAAAACAATTGATGCAAATGCAATTCCCACCGTCACATATTGAATCTTTTGAAATATTTTCATTTTTTCGCTCATACGTTCTTCCCTCCTGCCAAAAATGGAATGTACTCTCGCACATTCCATTTTAAACATTATTCAAATTACATTATGAAAGATGCTAACTGGAATAACCAGTTTGCTGCGATACCTGCCACAATACCACCGATTGTATGGCTGATGATTGCTTTTCCTGTAAGTTTGCTGCACTTCAAACTTGACATCATCGCAACATGAGTACTTAAGTATCCGCTCCAGCACATACACATTGCTGTAAATACTGCAACGTCATTCGCATGTGCTACACCGTCTGCTACCATCTTAGGTATCAATCCAACAGCTGCTCCGGCCGCTCCTAATGCTGTGATTGGAACAGAGATTGCTGATGGTGAAGAGAATCCAAATAATGGAGATAAGATAAACTGCAATTTTTCTCCAATCCATGGCAACAATGCAACTCCCTCATAAGCAGCACCTGTGTAAACACCGTCTGCGGAAGGTCCATTTGTAAGCATCATTACAACCGTACAAATCGCAAGTACACCAGGAATAATTGCAAGACCTACATCCACACCATTCTTACCACCGTCCAACAATGCTTCCAATGCTCTCGCTCCAATTCCACCATCTCTTACTTCTCTCTGCTCAAAGACATCTTTTTCACTTCCTTCTTCAAGCGGAATACAATATTCTGTCGTACCATATTCTTTCTTCGTAAACAAAATCATCATTCTTACGCTGACAACACTACCGATAATTGCACCGATATTACCGATCAGAGCTGCAAATCCAAGATTCTCACCTGTTGGAGATGTAATACCGATCATTGATGTTGTAACAATAAGACCCATACCGAATGCTGTACCTAAATTTGTCAGTGCCGGTAATTGATATTTTTTGAAATATTTTTTAAAGTTTGTGTCCTCTGCAAGTCCTAAAATTGCCGGGTTATCTGACAAGTACGTAGTCAAGACTCCCATTGAAGCTGCTCCAGGTAAATCATACACTGGTTTCATTAGGGGAGAAATTATTTTATTGATTAATGCAATCAAACCAAATTCTGAAAATAACCCAGATACGGCTCCTGCTATAACCGCAATCGCCATGATATAAAATACTGTTTCAAGAAGTAACTGATAGGCTGTGTTCATCATCGTCTGCATCATGTTTACACCGCCCATTTTCGCCCCTATCAATCCAAAGAATGCAATAATCACTGCAAGAAAGATAAAGACTTCAAGGCTTACTGCCTTTTTCGTTTTTGTCGCTTTACTCATATTTTATCCTCTCTTATTATATTATTTTTTCTATAGTTTTCTCCCTTACTATAGATGTAACCCTATAATAACATAGAGGTTATCTATAGTCAACAGGAACAATACGTTTTGTCAAAAAAATATCAATCCTTCCTTTTTTCTCCTTTTTTGCCAAAAGTTTTTTCAAAATACTTGTCATATAGTTTCTATTACTATATAATGCAATTATCGAGGTGATAAAATGACAATTGATACGAATGATTTATTAAACAGTATTTTGGAAAGTATTTCCAGAATTGATTATGTAAAATCTATTGATATTCCTAATATCGATTTATATATGGATCAGGTTACCACTTTTATGGATAAGCAGATGGCTTCTTCCAAGCGCTATGAGGATGACAAGGTTCTTACTAAGACAATGATCAACAATTATGCCAAGAACAATCTGCTTCCTTCTCCGGAAAAGAAAAAGTATACAAAAGAACATCTTCTCGTTCTTACTTTTATCTATTATTTTAAAAGTTTCTTATCTATCAAAGATATCGAGATGCTTTTGAGACCGGTTACCGATCGGTACTTCCATACCGACAGCAAGCTGAACCTGACGCATATTTACGATGAGGTCTGTTCATTTGAAAAAGATCGCATTGATACTTTAAAAGAAGAGCTCAAGGCAATGTATGCTTCCTCTTCTGAGACATTTTCAGAAGAGAACGAACAGGATCGTGAATTTTTACAATTGTTTTCTTTCATTTGCACACTCAGTTTCGATGTGTATGTCAAGAAACAAATTATTGAAAAACTCATTGATTCTCTTCCTGAAAAATTTCCTAACTATTATGAGAAAAAAAAGTAGAAGCTTCACACTTCTACTTTTTTTACTGCATAATTCTTTGATATCCAAGCATCAGATCTACTACTTTCCCATAGCTTTTTACGCCGTCAATTTGTCTGTTTGCCTTTAAGTAAATGTCATTTACTCTGTCAGCCACTTCTGCTGTTATGCCATCGTACTTATCCCAAAATGAATTATTCGCCTGTAAATCTTTCAGCGCATTTATATTCAGGCGTTCACACAGTTCCTCATATTTTTCTGTATTTTCCCCGTAAAGGGCGTTTATCACATACAGCCATCCTGACAAAAATCCACTATATCTGAACTCTTCTGACTCCGATTTGATACAACTTAAATATGCAATAAAGTTCGCCTCATCCTCTGACATAAACCCTCTCAGATGAGACAATTCATGACACATCGTAAACGGGATATTATAGTCTGTCATATCCGCATTATAATTTGCCTCAATTGTAAATGGTGAATACACTCCTGTCAGATGCTGATATGACAAAATTTCCGATATCCAGACAGGTTTGGGATTTGGATAATATCCTTCCAACACCGAATAGGTCTCTGCAAGATGTTCCATCGACCTTACCGCTTCTTTTTTCGTGTTCCCTTTCAACACAAAGATTCCCTCTTTCGTCCGCGGAACCGTATCTGCCAATTCATTGACTTCTTCCGTAAGATACTCAGCCAACTGAACCAATTCTTCCTGTGAGTATTCCGCATCCGTTATGCCCGCCTCCTCAGCAAAAGATGTTCTGTGATAATTGATCCCACAGGTCATTGTGTAGATAAAAAACAATCCTCCTACTAACAAGCATACCCACGAACTCCCTTTCAAAGCAATCGTGGATGCCTTTTCTGTTTTTCTGCAGATTCTGTAGATTCCCCTCATCACCCCAGCCGCCAGAACTACGAGCAGCACATAAAGCAAAATCTCAACAATCGAAAACGGAAACACAGAGCAGACTCTGCTGATAATTGTTACAAGTATTCTGTATATTGAAGTCGCATACCACTGCGCAAATCCATTCACATTTCTTGCCAAAAACTGAAAGAATACTGCAAGTATAAGCAATAACAGCCCTGCTTTTAACCTTTCCACTGTGGAAAAAAGTGCATCACTTGACCTGATGCACTTTTTCTTACTTCTCTTATTCTTCATCTTCATCCAGACTGATTCGTTCAAATACCATATCATATCCGTCATTTCCATAGTTTAAAGAACGATTCACACGGCTGATTGTGGCTGTCGATGCCCCTGTCTTTTCTGCAATCTCCAAATATGTCTTCTGTTCTCTGAGCATTTTGGCAACCTCAAACCGCTGTGACAACGACAACAGCTCATTGATGGTACATATATCTTCAAAAAAAGTATAACATTCTTCCTTATCTTTTAAGCTCAAAATTGCTTCAAACAGATAATCGACTGCTTCTGTTCTAATTTTTTTACTCATTTTAAGTCTCCTTTATAGTGTTGTACTATTTTTATATTTTAGCACAGTAAACTCTTAAAGTCTAGTTTTTTTTGTATCGATTCACATATGGTTTCAATTTTTCTAATGATGTTGTGACGATCAATTCTTCCGGAAAATGACATTCCGTCAAAATTTGTTCTGCTAAATTCAGTTTTCCCGCATCCAGATCCAAATGCGAATCACTTCCTGTTGTGATTGGAACCTCATATTTTTTACAATACTCCAACATAACTCGGATATTCTCATCCGCATTTTCTCTTTTATTATCTTCCCGCAGCGAGGAATTATTGACCTCTAGAAGTGTCCCTGTCTCCTTTGCAGTCTTGACAAGCACTTCATAGTCAATCGGAAAACGAGAATCATCCGGATGACCGATAATATTGATATACGGATTTTTCATCACATTTACATAGGCTCTCGTCACCGCTTCTTTTGTTCTTTCTCCACAAAAGCATGGCGTATGAATACTCGCAATGACAATATCAAGATGTTTTAAAAGCCCATCGCGCATATCTACTGTTCCCTCGCTGTCCATAATATTGAGCTCTGTTCCAAAAAGCATTTTGATCCCGTAACGCTCTCTTGGCACAATTTTCAAATTTTCAAAATAAAATATTCCGCAAGTTCCCGGCATCTTTGGCGCATGCTCCGTAAATGCAATCGCTTCCATCCCATGTTCTCTCGCCATCTTCGCCATCTCTTGTATTGTGCTATATGCATGTCCACTTACAAGTGTATGGGAATGTGTATCTACTTTTATATTCATCTCAATCTTCCTTCTTTCTGCATAGAATCTTTGTATTTACATATCCTAAGCTTATATCTTACCACATTTTTTATAAAAAGGAGACTTATTATGGCTGATAATAAAAAAAATCAAAAAATCATTGATTCTTACGACTATCTGGCAAACGCCGCTTCTACACAGGACTGTACCGGTCTTATTCCCGCAGCTCCGACAAGTAAAGCTGAGTTGGAATCCTATGAGGATATCTATCACTACGAACCGCCAAAGGTAAAAGTAAAGACACCGGATTCCGAACAGCCACCAAAATAGTCATTGTTCTCTGCTAATGGTACACATTCTGATTTTTCTCATATATTTATAGAAGAATCAGATTTGATCATCAGGAGGATATTATGAAAAAGCGTTTTCTTACTCTCGCATTAGTGACAGCAATATCTGTCACTTCTCTGCTTGCATGCTCTTCAAAAGAAGAAAGCAAACCTGCCAAACCACAAAAAGAAAAATCAACAGAAATTCTTCCGGACTCTACTAAAGTTGTTCTCAACGAAGTAGCTCACTCCATCTTTTATGCACCAATGTATGTAGCCATCGAAGAAGGATACTTTGAAGACGAGGGCATTAATCTCGAACTCGTCACTGGATTTGGAGCCGATAAATCAATGACCGCCGTGCTCTCCGGCGAGGCAGATATCGGATTCATGGGGTCAGAAGCATCTATTTATACCTATAATGAAGGTGCAAACGACTATGTTGTAAATTTTGCCCAGCTTACACAACGTGCCGGTAATTTTCTTGTAGCGCGAGAAGAAATGCCTGATTTTTCATGGACGGATCTAAAAGGGAAAACAGTGCTCGGCGGACGAAAAGGCGGCATGCCTGAAATGGTATTTGAGTATATCTTAAAACAAAAGGGAATCGACATCGAAAAAGATCTGACAATCAACCAAAATATTGACTTTGGCTCTACTGCCGCCGCTTTCTCAGAAGGTCAGGCGGATTTTACAGTTGAATTTGAGCCGGGAGCTACCACTTTGGAAAAAGGCGGAAAGGGATATGTTGTCGCTTCTCTCGGCGAGGACAGTGGATATGTCCCTTACACCGCATTTTCTGCAAAGAAAAGCTATATCGAAAAAAATAAAGACGTCATTCAGGGATTCACGGATGCGCTGCAAAAAGGAATGGACTACGTGCAGACACATACTCCGGAAGAAATTGCAAAAATCATTGCACCACAGTTCAAAGAGACAGACTTAGCCACTATCACAACGATTGTGACCCGTTACTATGAGCAGGAGACTTGGAAAGAAAATCTAATTTTTGAAAAAGAAAGCTTTGAACTTTTGCAAAATATTTTGGAATCTGCTGACGAACTCACTAAGCGGGCACCTTACGAAGAACTTGTAACAACTGATTTTGCCAAAAAGGCTGCAAAATAAAAATGCGTGAACGGGGAATCTTCCCCGTTCACACATTACATGTTCCATCTTCTGTTATTCTATATACACTATGATGTAGGCTCTGTCGCTGTCCCGTCAGAAGGTGTCGCCGGAGTATCCTGTGTCTTATCATCACTGCTTTCCGGTGTACTGCTTCCATTGCCCCCTTGTGTTTGATCTGCCGGCTCAGTTTGATTCTGCGGTTCATCCGTTGTGTCTGAATCAGGCGTGGCAGTATTATTGTCATCACCGGAATCTATGTTCAAATCCTCATTCTTTGAATCTTCCGGTTGATTTTCTTCTGTTTGATTCATATACTTGTCATACATCTGCTGTGCGAATTTTGCAATTGGATGCCGATAGGTATATGCTGCAAATCCAAGTACCGCAACAACGATCAGAAAGAGTAAGAACTTGAGCAATCCGCCGCCTCGTCTTTCTTTCCTCGCTTTCGTCTTTCCTCTTCCGCCTCGTCTTTTCGGAAGCGAAACAGAAGGAAGCTTTTTCCCTCTCTTTTTCTTTCTCTTTGTTTTTGTCTCTACCACATCTTCTGCCGTCGCTTTTTTCTGCGTGTCTCTTTCTTTTTGCTTGTCCAGATTCACCTTTATCTTGCAGTCATAGCAAAATGCATATCGTGTAAAAACAGGCTCCCCACTTTCGTCCGTACCGGACTGCACCGGCTTAATCGTCATCTCTTTACCGCATCTTGTACATTTCATACTGCTTCCTCCTTACTAATCAAATGTGAAACTTTTTATTTAATTCCTCCCCTAATTCCCGTCTTTTAAAAATGACCTGCGCCATAAAGAACAGGAAACTAAATCCCACACAGATAACCGATGGAAATGTAACTCCAAGCACTCCCGTCAATAATAAAACCAATGGTATCACAAATCCATATCCCGCCGCCATCACAAAATAAATCATGTATTCATTCGCAGCCAATCTCTGCAGCTTTGTAATCATCAGCATGGATATCATTATTATAACACTAATTCCCGGAAAAACAAAATCAATTGACCATTTATGCCATCCGGTTCCAAGATCCCAGATGAGACATCCAACCGTGATCAGAATCAACTGCCACATTGCATTTTTCAAAAGATTATATCTCTTTACAAACCCGATTGCCAACGCTGTCCACATACTTAAGATTCCGCCTGATACGATGAGCGCCCAATATTTCCCCGGTGTCAGTGTAATATTCACCACTGCCGCAATCACCGCAAAAGCAATACAGACAAATGAGAACCACTCGAAAAATTTTACAGCCGCCGCACTCGCAAGTCTCTCCTCCGGATAGTCTGGTTCTTCCACTTTCGAATGTATTCCAAGCTCTGACAATATCTGAAAAAAATTCCTCTTAATATTCATGCTGTCATACCTCGATGTAAACCCAAGGGAAAGTTTGTCTTCAAATGAGCACATACAAAGTTCCGTCTTCGGTGTACTTGTATACACGCCAAACCGCTCTATATACGGGACATACGCTTCCGGCATTTTTACAACGCTCATATTAGAGAAAATTGCAGTCACATCACTTGCCGCCATCTTTGCTCCCGCCAAAATCCCCAAATTTTTCAACTCCAACGGCGCCACCCGCAGAATTGGGTTCATCTCCAGCGCGATCAGCTCATTCATGCGCATCGAAAGTCTTTCCTTCGTAAGCTCCTCCTGAAAATATGTTTTCACCTGTGCAAGTACCTGCTCAAAAGTGTCCCCTTCTCGAAAACGATACCCAGGTTCAATATATCCGAAGAAATTCAGCATCGAATCTGAAGGAAAAAAATTGCGAAGATTCACCGGGACCATCAGAACAACCGGATGCTTTTCCTGTCTTTTCGGCATCTCCCTGTGGATCGCACAAAGGAATACTGCCGTCAAAAAAACAGTCATCGACACCTGATATTCCCGCGCCTTTGCCAGCACTTCTTTTACCGACAGCACCGCTTCTGTCACCTGCAGCGGTCCTCTCGCCTTCCGAAGAGTCTTAATCTGATATGCTTTTACCTTTTCCTTCTTCTCTCGCCGTAAATCAGAATAATATTTTCGAAAACTGTCTGATTCCTGATCCTGAATTGTGATATGCTCCTTATCAAGTGGAATATCGGCTTCACCATATGCCAGCACAATATAGTGTTTGACAATCTCCTTTAAAAAACATGTCGCACCTGTTCCGTCCGTCAGCACATGAAATACTTCAAAATTAATCCGCCTTTTATAGTACGTGACTTCGAATAACAGGCTTTTCTTGTCACGCACATACAGATTGCTGCAAGGCTCTTTAAATTCCTCTGTGACAACCGGTTTTAAATTACTCTTTTCCAAATAATGCCAGAACAAGCCTTTTCGCATGACCGACAAAAAAAGCGGATATTTTTCAAGCGCTTTTTCCACTGCCTGCTGCAAAATCTCTTCTTTTACATCTTCTTTCATAATACAATAAAAACGAAAGACTCGAGTGTCCTTTTTGTTACTTGTCGCCGGAAATAATTTTGCGGCATTGTCAAGCTTTCTCCAATATGACCTTTTCGAATGAAACATCTCTTACACCTCCCCTAAAAAATGATTCATAATTTCAAAACTCTCCTGCACATGAAAATATTTGATCCCCAGTGCAAAAAATCCATGCAGCGCATCTTTGATACGATGAACCTCCACTTCATTTCCGGCTTCCTCAAGCGCCTTACCATAAGCCTCTCCTTCATCTCGAAGCGGGTCAAATTCCGCGGTGATAATCAGTGTCCTCGGCTGTCCTGTGAGATCTTTCTGCAAAATCGGAGCAAAATACGGACTCTGTTTGTCCGATTCATCTCTCGCATATAAATCAATATAATCCTGCATCTTTCCAGCCGTCAACAGGAAATCTTTTCCATTTTCATGGACGGACGGAAATCTAGAAGTCTCCGTATAGTCGTTATTCACCGCCGGATAGATCAAAATCTGCTGTCTTGGCATAAACTCTCCCCTCTCTTTTGCAAGAAGAGAGACTGCAGCCGCCAGATTACCGCCGGCACTGTCTCCGATGATCGTGATATCGTCCGGATGCACATTTAAAATAAATTCATTCGTATAGACCGCCTTCGCTGCGGCGTAGCAATCCTCCAATCCTGTCGGGAACGGATACTCGGGAGCGAGCCTGTATTCTACCGACACAACAATATGATTGGTCGCCGATGCCATCCTTGCACAGATCCTCTCATAATTATCTATGCTCTCTGTGACCCATCCCCCGCCGTGAAAGAATAAAAGAACCGGATATTTGTGTTCAATCTCTTCGCCAGGCAGATAAATTCTCACAGGAATCTCATGTGTTCCATTATATATTTTATAATCAATCGTCTTATGAAAAATTCGCATCGGATCCAACGCCTTTAAATTTGCCAAATGCCTGGACGCCTCCACCTCAATTCCATCAAACGAAAGTGCTTTCAATACTTTTCGCATTGCCTTATTAATTGCCATTCTTTTCTCCTATCTGCTGCTTTTGTATGAATTATAATACCATGTTTTTAGCTCTAAAAAAAGGGAAAGACTCTCATCTTTCCCTAAAAAACTATATTTTATAATAAGATATATTTTCCGATAAACAAAAGTGCTAACACAAACATCAATACGCTGATCTTTTTTTCCTTTGCTTTTCCTGTAAACAGATTAATTGCAACATAAGAGATCACACCCATTGCAATTCCTTCTGAAATACTGTAGAAAAATGGCATTGCTGCAATACAGATATAGCAAGGAATCGCTTCCCCAAAATCACTGAAATCAATACTCACTACATTTGTCAGCATATAGAACCCTACAACAATCAATGCCGGCGCCGTCGCAAAAGATGGAATCGCCAAAAAGATTGGTGACAACAACAACGACAATCCAAACAAAATCGCTGTTGTGACTGCTGTAAGACCTGTTCGTCCTCCTTCCGTCACACCCGAAGCGCTCTCAACAAATGTTGTAACTGTAGATGTTCCAAGCACTGCGCCTGCCGTTGTAGCAACCGCATCTGCCATCAGAGCACCTTTAATTCCTGGAAGTTTTCCGTTTTCATCTAACATATTTGCTTTTGTGGAAACACCGATCAATGTGCCGAGTGTATCAAAGATATCCACAAACAAAAACGCAAACACTACAACCATAAACTCTCCGATATGGATTCCTGAAAAACTCAGTTTTCCAAAGATCGGACTAAGACTCGGAATCGAAATACCGTTGCTGAAGTCCGGAAGTAAGCTGTACATTCCAAGTTCTGCATTTGGCACATACAATCCGGTCAGCTGACAGATAATTCCAAGAATCCATGTAATTAAAATTCCCCAAAGAATATTACCTTTAATGTTCTTTACTACAAGAATCGCTGTAATAATCACGCCGATCACCGCAAGTAATACCGTAATTCCAACATCATTCATCGTCGCCTTTGCAGCGCCTTCTGCCAAAGTACTGTTGTAACCTTCCAGCGAGAATAACTGCACTAATGTAGAACCACTGATAACAATTTTTGCATTCTGCAGACCGATAAACGCGATAAAAAGACCAATTCCGACACTTACTGCAGATTTCAAATTCATCGGGATTGCATTAAAGATTGCTTCACGCACATTCGTAACTGATAACAGAATAAAAATAATTCCTTCCACAAATACAGCCGCAAGCGCCACCTGCCATGTGTATCCCATGTTCAGTACAACCGTATATGCAAAGTATGCATTCAGTCCCATTCCCGGTGCAAGTGCAAACGGATAGTTTGCAAACAGAGCCATGAGCAAAGTACCAATACATGCCGCAATCGCCGTCGCCGTAAACACTGCTCCATGATCCATTCCGGCTGCCGACAGCACGCTTGGATTTACCGCCAGTATATACGCCATTGTCATAAATGTCGTAATACCTGCCACCACTTCCGTCCTGACATCTGTTTTGTTTTCTTTTAACTTAAACAATTTTTCCAGCATAAAATTTTCCTGCCTCTCATTTCCTTTTTTTACTTCACAAGTTTATCAGACAACTACTGGAAAGTAAATGAAAGTATTCATTACTTATTTTTATAAACATTTATTAGCACAATAAAAAAGAAAGTGCATTCCATCTCAAGAACACACTTTCTTTCTATACTATTCTGTCTCTCTGACTTTTTTTCGAACCGGAAGAATCATAGATGGTGATACAGAAAGTTCATCAATTCCCATCTTCAGGAATGTCTCTGTCAATTCCAAATCTGCTCCTAATTCTCCACAGATTCCAATCCATTTTCCTTCTGCATGTGCATTGTCTGCCGCCATCTGGATCATCGCAAGCACTGCCGGATGATGTGGATCATAGAATGTGTCAAGCTTTGGATTCTGCCTGTCAATCGCCAGTGTATACTGTGTGAGGTCATTGGTACCTACGCTGAAGAAATCAACTTCTTTTGCAAGTTCACGGCTCACCATAACAGCCGCAGGTGTCTCGATCATAATTCCAAGTTCCATATCCTCACGGAATGCGATTCCTTCTTTGCGAAGTTCTTCCTTTACTTCTTCTACAATCTCTTTAATTTTCTTCACTTCCCACACTGCTGTAATCATCGGGAACATGATCGCAATCTGACCAAATGCCGATGCACGATACAGTGCACGCAGCTGAGTTTTAAAAATCTCAGGCTTAGTCAGACAAATACGGATTGCACGATATCCAAGTGCCGGATTCTCTTCTTTATCTAAATTGAAATAATCTGCCTGCTTGTCCGCACCAATATCAAGTGTACGGATGATAACTTTCTTTCCAGCCATATTCTCAGCAACTGTCTTATAGACAGCGAACTGCTGCTCTTCTGTCGGGAATGTCTCATTCTCCAAATACAGGAATTCGCTTCTGAAAAGGCCGATTCCGCCTGCATCATTTTTCAAAACAGCTCCCACATCTGAGCTATTGCCGATGTTGGCATAGATATTGATGTGCTGACCGCTCAATGTGACATTCTCTTTGCCTTTTAACTGTTCCAACAGTTTCTTTCTTTCTATATCCTCAGCCTGCTTTTTCTTCATCGCAGCGAGTGTCTCTTCATCTGGATCGATATAAATCTTTCCGTCAAACCCGTCGATGACAGCAAATTTACCATCATATTCCGGTTTCAACTCTTCGCCCAAACCGATGATTGCCGGGATATTCATTGTTCTTGCCAAAATTGCTGTATGTGAGTTCGAAGAACCATACATCGTAGCAAAGCCCAATACTTTTTCTTTATCAAGCTGGACTGTCTCACTTGGAACAAGATCATCTGCCGCAACAATGACAGGTTCATCTGTCGCAAATGCAACTTTTTCTGCTCCGGACAAAATGTTCAAAATACGCTCAGAAACGTCTTTTACATCCGCAGCACGTCCCTGCATATATGCATCATCCATTGCGGAAAACATCGCTGCGAAATTGTCAGCTGTCGTTCCCACCGCATATTCTGCATTCACCTGTTGTGCAGTGATAATATTGATAATAGATTCAATGTAATCCAAATCTTCCAGCATCATCTGATGAATCTCAAAGATCATCGCATTCGTCTCACCGACGTCTGACATCGCCTTCTGATACAATTCCTGAAGTTCTGCAACCGCCTTTGCCTTTGCATCTTCAAAACGTTTTACTTCGCTTTCTGTATCATCCACATGCCATCTTTTGATCTGCTGTTCATTTCTTTTATAAAAGGCAATCTTACCGATTGATACACCGCCAAATACACTTTTGCCAGTTAATGTAATCATAGCTTAACCTTCCTCAACATTATTTTTCTTATAAGTTTTCTTTTAAAAATGTCTCGATTGCTGCGATTGCTTCTGCTTCGTCAGCACCCTCTGCTGTCATTACGATCTCTTCACCGCATTTTACAGCCAATCCCATTACACCAAAGATTCTTTTTGCATCTGCTTCTTTTTCTCCCTTTTTCAGTTTAATATCTGATTGGAATTTTGCAGCTTCTTTTACTAATAATCCTGCTGGTCTTGCGTGGATTCCTTCACTATCTGTAATTACATAACTAAATTCTTTCATGATTAATCTCCTTTTCTTTTCTGTAAATATTAGGATTTACCTTTCCCTATTATCTAATATTTTTCACTATTTTTCAATAGTAATTGGTTTTTTTAACAGAATAATTCCAAACATCGTCACGACAGCACCTATCGCTATTGCTGCGAGGAACATCGGTGCATTGTCCATAATACCAACTACAAAGATACCTCCATGCGGTGCTCTTGAACCACATCCAAACGCCATTGAGACCGCTCCGGCCACTGCCGAACCAACGATTGACGGTGGAATAATGCGCAGAGGATCAGATGCCGCAAATGGGATTGCTCCCTCTGTAATAAATGACAGTCCCATAATATAGTTGGTAACAGTCGTCTGTTTTTCACTCTCTGTAAATCTGTTTTTTGCAAATGTCGTGGCAAGTGCGATTCCGATTGGAGGAACCATTCCACCAGCCATAACCGCCGCCATAATATCAAACTGTCCGCTTGCGATTGCTGCTGTTCCAAATACATACGCAGCCTTGTTAAACGGTCCTCCAAAGTCGATTGCCATCATACCGCCGAGAACAGCTCCAAGCAGCACTTTGCTTCCCTCACCCATACTTGCAAGTCCGTCATACAACCATTGATTGAATGCTCCGACAGGTGGATTGATGATAAATACCATGATCGCACCGATCAATACAATTCCAAAGAACGGATAAATCAGCACCGGTTTTGTTCCCTCCAATGCCCTTGGGAGCTTTGCAAATGCTTTTTCGATAAGAAGCATCAGGTATCCTGCAATAAATCCGGCGAGCAGCGCTCCAAAAAATCCGGATGGGATCCAATCCGCCTCAGCCGCAAACACAGATGTTCCTGCTTTCGCAAGCAGACCACCAACGATACCAGGCATCAATGCCGGACGTTCTGCGATGCTCATCGCAATATATCCTGAGAGGATCGGGAACATCATGCCAAACGATACATTTCCCACCAAATTCAAGAATTTGGAAAGTGGATTTCCGGTACCGAAAACATCAGTTCCTGCGTTTGCGCCGTCAAACAAAAATGACAGTGCAATCAGGATTCCTCCTCCGATTACAAACGGCAGCATATGAGACACACCGTTCATCAGACTTTTATAGATCTTTCTTCCGATACTTTCCTGCTCTTCCTGAAATCCGGTCGCCTCTCCTTTTTCATTGCTGTGATAGATTTCAACCTTTCCGCTCTCTGCTTCTTCAATCAACTCTTTCGCTTTGTGAATTCCATTGGCAACCTTCGTGACAATGACTGGTTTTCCATCAAATCTCGCCATTTTTACATCTTTATCGGCTGCCACAATGATACAGTCACAATTTGCGATATCCTCTGCCGTCAATACATTTTTGTCTCCGCCGGAGCCGTTTGTCTCCACCTTGATCGTATATCCCATCTCTTTTGCCGTGTTTTCAAGACTTTCCGCCGCCATATAAGTATGTGCGATTCCGGTAGGACAGGCCGTAACTGCAAGAATCTGATATCCCTTTTTCTCTTCTTTCTCCTGTTTTTCCTCCGTCTCCTCTTCAAACTTTTCTTTTTCCGCCTGATCGATATATCCTAAAAATTCTTCTACTGTAGACGCTTTCATCAGGTTTGCCCGGAAGTTATCATCCATCAACAGCATCGAAAGACGACTCAATACCTCCAGATGAATATTGTCTTCTGTATTCGGCGCCGCAATCAAGAACACCATGTGTACCGGCTCACCGTCCAGCGAATCATAATCCACTCCGTCACGAATAATCATCGCCGCCAGTCCAGGACCACTCACCGCATCTGTCTTTGCATGTGGAATAGCGATTCCTTCCCCGATTCCGGTCGTTCCTTCTTCTTCTCTTGCGAATACGCCGGCTCTGTATTTTTCGAGGTCTTTGACATTCCCGCCTTTTCCATCAGCAACGTCATCTTTTCAATCGTCTCTTTTTTCGTAGTTACGACACCGTTTAAATCAATACTTTCTTTTTTCAATAAATCTGTGATTCTCACGTTACTTCCCTCCTACAATCCAAAGTTCTCTTTTGCTTCGTCTAACAACTTCACAACATCCTCTTTTTCTGCAAGCCATGCCAGAAATGCAGTCGCACTTCCGGTTGCAATTCCCAGTTTAAATGCCTTTTCATAGTCTCCTGTATTCAGATATCCTGTCAAAAATCCTGCAACCATCGAATCTCCTGCTCCGACCGAATTCACCACTTCTCCTTTTGGTGGAAGTCCTTTATGAATCTCCCCATCCTCAGTGATTAGAATTGCTCCGTCGCCCGCCATGGAAATCAGCACATTTCCCGCTCCTTTTTCCTGAAGCTTCTTCGCGTAGGTGATAATCTCCTCATCTGTCTTTAATGTGACACCGAACATCTCTCCAAGCTCATGATTATTCGGCTTGATCAAAAACGGATGGTACTTCAGAACATTCAACAGCAAATCCTTTGTCGCATCCACCACGATACGAACCCCTTTTGTCTGTAGTCTTTCCATGATGCTCTCATAGATATCCTCCGGCAATGTGTTCGGAATACTTCCCGCAAGTACTAAGATATCCCCATTTTGCAGGCAATCCAGCTTTTCAAATAATTCTGTAATCGCCCTGTCACCGATGTTTGGTCCCTGACCATTGATCTCGCTTTCCTCGTTCGAGTTCACCTTCACATTAATGCGGGTCAGCCCTTCCTTCAGCTCAATAAAATCTGTGTAACACCCAAAGTCTGTCAACATCTTTTCCAACTGCTTTCCGGTAAACCCTGCGATAAACCCAAGTGCTTTGCTCTTAATTCCCAGATTTGAGAGAATAACCGACACATTCACACCTTTTCCTCCAGGAAATATCGCCTCTTTGGTTGTTCTGTTGACTCTCCCAAGTGTCAGGTCATCCACCTGAATCACATAGTCCAAAGACGGGTTAAATGTTACCGTGTAAATCATGCTTCATCCACCTCCACAATGTTTTTGTACTTTTGATAGGTTCCCTGCTTCAGCTTAGTTGTGATTACCTCCGCCTCTTTCAGCTCCGCAAATTTAATAAGCGAAATCTGTCCGATTTTAGAAGAATCTGCAAGAATATATTTTTTCCTGCATTGTCTGAACGCTCTTTCTTTCACAGCAGCTTCATTGAGATCCGGCGTGGTGATTCCATATTCATTGTGAATCCCGTTCGCACCAAAAAATCCTTTTGTGAAATTATATTTTTCCAGGCTTTCCAGTGCTTCCGCTCCGATCAAAGCCTCTGTCTCTTTCTTCAGCTCTCCGCCGAGCAAAAATACTCTGCATCCCTTATGCAGCAATTTTCTTGCATGAGAAATGCCATTCGTCACATAAACTGCTTCCTTTTCTAAAATCTGCTCCACGAGATATTCTGTACTTGTTCCTGCATCGATATAGACAAAATCATCTTTTCTGATCAATCCGGCTGCGTACTTTCCAATCTTTATCTTCTCTTCTCTGTTCAAATCCTGTCTCACAGAAACCGAAGAGTCTTTTGTCATATATTCCATATCGACTGCCGTCGCGCCGCCATGCACCTTAATCAGTTTTTTTCGCTTATCCAGCGTTGTCAGATCCCTTCGTATCGTAGACTCGGAAGTATCCAAAAGCTCTGTCAATTCTGTCACTGTGACACTTTTCTTTTCTTCTACAATATTTAATATCCGGTTAAACCGTTCTTCCGCCAGCATATTTACACCTCTCTTCTAAATCTATTTTAAATTCATTTTCGTTCAAAGTCAATCAATTTCATTCAAAATAGTTCGCAATTTTTCCCTTTATTTTTTATGCATACTGCAAAATCTTTATTGCCGTAAAAAAGCCATTGCAAAGTATCATACTTTACAATGACTTTTTTCTTGAAAATTATACCTCAAATAATGGTGTCGACAAATATCGTTCTCCCGTATCCGGCAATATTGCCACAATTGTTTTTCCTGCATTCTCTTCTCTTTTTGCAAGCTCTATCGCCGTGTGAAGCGCTGCGCCGGATGTAATTCCTATCAGTACCCCTTCTTTGTGGGCAAGCATTCTGGAAGCTGCATATGCCTCGTCATTTTCCACCTGCACAATCTCATCATAAATCTCCGTATTCAAAATCTCCGGAATGAAACCTGCTCCAATCCCCTGCAGACCATGAGGTCCTGGTTTCCCTCCTGATAACACCGGTGATGCCGCCGGCTCCACTGCAATTACTTTCAGCGCCGGATTTTTCTCTTTTAAATACTCCCCGGTTCCTGTAATTGTTCCACCGGTACCGACTCCCGCAACAAAGATATCCACCTTACCTTCGGTATCTTCCCATATCTCCGGTCCGGTAGAAGCGGTATGCGCAGCCGGATTCGCTTTGTTTATAAACTGACCAAGAACAACTGCCCCATCAATCTCTTCTGCAAGTTCTCCAGCTTTCGCAATCGCTCCAGCCATTCCTTTTTTCCCGTCTGTCAGAACAATCTCTGCGCCATAACCTTGAAGAAGTTTCCGCCGTTCTACACTCATCGTCTCAGGCATTGTAAAGATTGCACGATACCCCTTTGATGCCGCAATGGACGCAAGTCCAATTCCGGTATTTCCACTTGTAGGTTCGATGATTGTCCCTCCACGCTTAAGGATTCCCTGGCGTTCAGCCTCCTCCACCATATTTTTCGCAACACGGTCTTTTACACTTCCCGCCGGATTAAACAGCTCTAATTTCACCAGGATCTTTGCTTTTAACCCAAGCTCTGATTCGATATTCTGCACTTCTAAAAGAGGTGTATGCCCAATTAATTCCGTTACATTTTGATATACTTTTCCCATAAGTAATTCCTCCTTCAAATAGACTTCTGCTTTCTGTTTTCATCGGCAAATGATGCCATCAACTGCTTCAATGTCTTCTCCTCCAGCAACTGGTTCACCCGTGTATTAATCTGATCCCAGACTAAAGTTTTAATCGCTTCTTGCACGTCATCTGTCCCCTTCTCTTGTGCATATTCATCTACAATCGAGAACTTTCCTTCCAGTACTTCCAAAACTTCTTTCACCGTGATATCATCAGCCTTTTTTGCCAAACGGTACCCTCCGTTCACCCCTTTCAGGCTTTTTACAATTCCAGCCTTCCTAAGCACACTAAAAACCTGTTCCAAATAATTCAATGACAGTTTTTGCCTTTGTGCAATACTTGCCAACGCAATTGGCTCTCCATTGTCATGACCTGCCAAGTCTACCAGCGCCCGCAGTCCATATCTTCCTTTTGTCGATATTTTCATAAGAATTTTCCTTTTCCTACCACTTTGCTAAGTATTACATGTTTTATGTTATACACCTATTCTCCTGCTCTGTCAACTACCTCTTTTGTAATATCTGCCACTGAGACATTCTCCGTAACACCCAAGATTTCTCTCCACATATCTGCCCAGACTCCTCGTGTCAAGCAATCCTCACACGCAATCCCGCAATTCGTCTCTTTTGTCAGACACTCCACCGGTGCAAGCTCTCCTTCCACAGAGCGAAGCACGTCCAAAACAGTAATATCTTCCGGTCTTCTCGCAAGACGATATCCTCCCATTGCTCCTCTTGTACTCAAAATCAGATTCTCATTCTTCATTGCTTTGACAATCCTCTCTAAATACTTTTCAGACAGACCTCTCCGTGCTGCAATATTTTTCAGCCGCTCTAAATGCTCTTCCGAAGAATGCATTGCAAGATCCACAATTATTTCCAATGCATATGTCCCTTTTGTCGAAATTCTCATATTCTATCTCCTTATTTTCATTGTTACGTCTTATTGTAACCTATATTTGTGCATTTTTCATTATATTTTTTCAAAAACATTGACATTTATATAGAATTATGCTAATCTAATTCAATATTACGCAAGTAATACAACTTTATTATTTATTTTTATGGAGGTATCAACATGAACAAAGGTACAGTAAAATGGTTTAACAACCAAAAAGGTTACGGATTCATTTCCGACGAAGCAGGAAACGATGTATTCGTTCACTATTCTGGACTTAACATGGAAGGTTTCAAATCTTTAGAAGAAGGTCAGGAAGTAGAATTCGAAGTAACTGAAGGTGCAAAAGGACCTCAGGCAGTCAATGTCGTAAAACTTTAATCAGAATCAAAATGTAGATGTGCCTTTTATTTATGTTTATGTATA
>OLQX01000862.1_pt1 | contig 31813 bp, 24 predicted proteins | sample 1672581 | NCBI WGS metagenome assembly OLQX01 (sample SAMEA3136701, study PRJEB25190) | human gut metagenome | reverse complement strand
TCCCGCAAAGTGGGGCGTGCAGATTGCAGGAATGAATTTTCAAACACGCTCTAGTAACAAACAAGAAAAGGAAATAAAGAGGAGGTCTCTAAAAATGAAGAAGAGTAGTTTTGTTGCGATGATTTTGGGGATTATCAGCTGTCTGTTTTTTGGTTTGGGAATGTGCATGGCATTGCTTCCGGAATGGAATGCCTTTACACCTGGAGTTGCCGTTGGTTGTGTAGGTATTGTTTTTGCCTTGATCACAGTATTTGTATGGAGAAAAATGGAGCACAAACAGCCGATTAAAATTACGGGAAAAGCGGTATTGACAGCGGTTATTGGTGGTGTAGGTGCTCTTGCCCTGGGTGCCGGGATGTGTTTCTCCATGGTGTGGGGCAGCATGATTCTGGGTATCGTGATCGGTATCGTCGGAATTATCATTTTGCTTTGTCTGATACCGTTGTGTAAAGGACTGAAATAAGACAAAAATAAATGCGCTTGCAATCAATAGGTCGGGATGGTATTATGTAAACATGACAGGGATGGTTTTGGGATCTTTCGGAGAGTGGGAGAAAACCGAAAGGAGGAATCATTATCCAAAAAACAAAAATGGACAGAGACGCTGTCCGAACCCTCGCAAACCATGAAAAACGTGTGGAAGAAGCAAGAAAATTTAATCTTTTAAGCAATGTGTTTATGTCTGTGGCATTGAATGACATACCGGCCTGTCAGTATGTGCTGCGGATCCTGACAGGGATCGAGGACCTGGTTGTGAAGGAGGTGCGGTCTCAGTATCGGATTTCTAAGATCCATTCGCACGATGCGATTCTGGATATTCTGGCGGAGGACGGGACTGGGAAACTTTACAATCTGGAGATCCAACGCGCCGATACGATAGATCATGCCAGACGTACCAGATTTTACGGCGCAATGATCGACAGCGAATATCTGGAAAAAGGGAAAACTTATGCAGAGCTGCCGGATGTATATGTCATCTATATCAGTGAGACAGATTTGTGGAAGGCTGGATATACCACATATCCTGTGGAAAAACATTTCGGAAATACCAGTATCCCTTATGAGGATGGACAACATATTTTGTATGTGAATGCGGCTGTAGATGATGGGTCGGAAACTGCAAAGCTGATGCAGTATTTCAAGACGGCAGATCCAAATGACATGACGCACGGTGATCTTTCAAAGAGGGTACATTATCTCAAAGGCGAAGAAGGAGGTTATCAGGAAATGTGTGAAATATCTGAAAAGATCTATAGAGAAGGCGTGGAAGATGGGATAGCACGGGGCAAACTGGAGTCTCAGAAAGAAACGGTGAAAAGCCTTGCTGAGATAGGAATGGCTGTGGAGGATATCGCGAAAGCGATGAAAGTCAGTGTAGAACAGGTGCAGGAATGGCTTTCAGAAAGCGAGAGTCCGGCAGAATAAAAAATATTTGATCAAAAATGGATGACAGGGAACGGTTGAGAATGTAAGGGTTCAACTGTTCCCTGTTTTTGCACGGACAGCAGAAATGAACTTTCAAATATACTTCAGACAATGAAAGGAAGAAGAAACGCATATGTGGGGGAAAAAGAAAAATGTGCTGTTAAGGTTTATTCCTTCACCGAAAACCTATGTATCGGAAGGAAAGGAATATGTGTATGACCGATGTCGCCGAAAAAAGGTTGTTCTGACACCGGAAGAAAGAGTAAGGCAATCAGTTGTCAGTTATTTTCGATGGATTTTGCGTACGCCTCTCCGGTATATGCAGACGGAAGTATCCATGAAACGTTATGGATATACCAGCCGGAAAGACAGGGCGGATCTTTTGATCCTGCGTCCGGACGGGAACACGATCCTTGCGGTTATTGAATGCAAGGCAGCCCATGTTGAAATCAGTGAAGAAGTGATCGGACAGATGCTTCGTTATGCAAAAGCGCTGAATACAGAATATGCGTTTGCCACGAATGGTCATGATTTTTTTGCGTATGGTTTTCAGAGGAAAAAAGGGTATCTTCCGGTGGAGTGTCCGGGCTCTTACCGAGAAATGTGTCTGTCTTGTGAGAATCCTGTTCCGCAGTCTCAGACAATCGGTATGCGCTCCGATTTGCATAAATTGAATGATATCAAGTTTATAAGGAGAACGTATTACGATTACATTGGCGGGCAGACGAGAGATGAGCTGCTTCCTTTTATCGCCAATCTGTGTGACGGGCTCAGGGATATCAGTGAATGTCTGAAACCCGAAGAATATTCCGGATTTTTTCTGGAACAGGATCTGGGCATCCGGACGATGGAAATTGTCGTTCCGGGAGGCGCAAGATTTAACAATAACAATTACCGTGTTTTCAAGACCAAAGATAAGAGCGGACAGAGTTTTAAAGTTGGATTGGCCGTTTCTGTTTATGGCGGAGAAAAGAACGAGAAAACAATGCTTGCCGTTGCTGTGGACAATGGAAAAAGATGTCACCATGCGCTCCAGCTGATTCTTGATACCAATACAATCATTTCCAGTGATGAAGCCGGAATCTATTATGAACTGACACACAATGGAAAGATCAATGTGGGACGCAGGGGATGTGCGAAGATCAGCGAGGTGATGGAGTATGTGAAACGCGAAAATCCATCCCTGGCGAGTGCAGACGGGCGTATTCATTTTGGCAGGATTCATGGAGATGAGCTGCTGTTTGTTACTTCTGCGGAATTTGCAGAGGTGTTTGACCGCCTGATCAGTTATGTATTGATTCTGGAAAAATTCCGGGAGTTCAAACGAATGGACAATATACCGCCCTTCTGAAGGGCGGTATATTTCGTGCTATGAGTTATCGTTTAGAAAGCTTTCATGGTTCTGTGTTCCAGTGCTCCCTGATAATCCCCTTGTTTTTCGAGAATTCCGGCAAACAATTCCTCTGCTTTCTCATTTTTTCCCAGTCCAAGGCTGCCAAGAGCCCGCAGATAATTACAGTACTGTACGTTACGCAACCGAATATCCTCCTGGTACACTTCAATTTCCGGCAGGGACACTGCGAAGAAGTCATACTCTACTTCGTCGAAGAGATGCTGCTCTCCGAAGGAGATCAGTTTGTGGAATGCTTTCCTTGCGGCCGCATCGTTGCCCAGTGCTCGGGCAGCAAGTCCCTGATAGTAGATGAAATCAGAGGGTTGATCATTGTAGTACAGGACACTGCTTGGCTCCTGGGGACCGGACGCAGCCAGACGGAAGTATTCTTCGGCTTTGGCGGATTCCCCTGTCTGGCGGAAAGCCATGCCCATAAAGTAATGAATCTGATTGTCCGGTACGTTTGGCAGCTTACCTTCACCCAGATTTTTCGGGTAAGTGAGGGCAGAATTCAAAAGCTGCAGCGCAGTTTCCGGATTTCCCGCGGCCAGTTGATTTTTTGCCAGATGGATCAGCGCATATCGATACTGGGCGCTTACTTTTCCTTCTCCTCCCTCCCACGGATGGAAGTGGTGACTCATGAGGGCATCGTATGCCTCTTGATATCTCCCTGTATTGTTCAACAGAGTGATGTACCGCAGGTATAGGTCATCCCGTTCTTTCAACAGATCGTGTTGTGCTTCCATACGGGCGAGACGGTCAGAAACCGGAAGATTCAATCGGGCGGCAAGCTGGTCATATTCCAGCAGGTATCTTGGGTAGGTGCTGTCTAATTGGCAGGCTTTTTCCATGGCGGTCAGAGCCTTTTCGCCGTCCTGCTGTTTGTTGTAGTAAGCGATGGACAGATTTCTGAAGACCATTGCAATGGAATTGTTTTCCTTCACAGCAGCCTCCCAGTGTTCTGTTGCCAGACAGTACTGTTTTTTGTCATAGTACAGGCATCCCAGATAATAGTGTGCCATGGGGGCTTGAGGTAATTTGTCAATAGCTGCTTTCAGAACAGCGATTTCCTCCACCCGGTTAGGAAAGCAACAGTCAGGGCAGGCATGTTCTCCGGAGGCAAAGCAATCTGCCGCTGCCGCATCATTTCCGAGTTTGCTGTACATGTATCCCTGATAGTAGAGAATCATAGGATTATCATCCTTGCAGGACTGCAGAATTTGAAGCGCGTCCTGATAGAGACCTGCTTTTTCATAGTCCAGAGCCAATTCCAGATGGTTGTGGGCTTCCGGGCGCATGATGTGTTTCCAGTCTGCCATAGAATTTTCTGCCAGCGCTTTCTCGTACAGGCATCCCATATATAGTGGATCGATGGACAGGCTTTCCGAAAGAAGGGTACTGTTATCCTTTTTCAGAAGGCGGAGAAGAGCGGCTTTCAGCGTTCGGGCTTTCATATTATGCCAGTTGCGTATCATGGATTGTTCCACGAATTTCAGGGCATCTTCCAGTTCTCCCTTTCTGGCGGACAGACATGCCAGCCAGTAAATGCCGGCGCTTTGCGTTTCAGCACTCCAGATGGATTTGAAGAATGCATCATAGGCTTTTTCCGGTTCTCCATTGGCTTCATATGCCAGTCCCAGATTGAAATAACATTCGCCGGAATAGGGGTTCGGATTTTTCCAGGTCTGCTTTTTCACAGCAGACTGGAAGTAGGGGATACTTTCTTTCACTTGTCCTCGACGAAGCAGAAGAAGCCCATAACCATTGTTGAGCCGAATGTCGGTGGCATCTCTTTTCAGTCCCTCCAGGTAATAGTCTGCAGGTTCCCTGGTGGCATGGCGATACTGTTCCAGGTGGGTAGCTGCCAGATACAGATCTTCTGTGGTGGCAAGTTTTTCGGGAGCAGGAAGGGGGTCAGCGGGGCTGGGAATGGGTTCTGGTTTTTTCTCGTAGACGGAGTAAGAGACCAGAGTTTTCTGTCCGCAGCTTACCTTGACGGTGCAGTCCGAAAGACGGGAAGGCGCTGGGATTTCCGCTTCAAAGCATGTCTTTGGGGACAAATCCGTGGTGTGGGAATATAGAATCTGTTCCTTTTCCGTCACCTGGATGGAGGCCTGTGCATAATCGCCGGTGACATATACCTTCAGTACCGTCCGTCCGTCTTCTGTTCTGGTTAAGCTTACCGCCGCATCCTTTGTGGCGTTGCCTACCCGGCCTACGCCCTTATAAGGCATGAAATACTGTACAAATGTTTTTTCTTCGTGAGGCTTCAGCCAGGTGAAATCCGGCTGGTTATCGGTATATACTGTTGTCCCGCAAATTAAATGATGCTCTATCAAGCAGATTGTTTTATGCTCATTTCGACTCCCATAGGGATATCAGTCACTTTAAAAGCAGCTGTTTCTGCGAATTGTTTTTCTAAGAGAAAAACATCCGCAAATTAATTGCGGATGCCTTTTCAGCCAAGAGTGCTGTCGTTGATCGCCTGCATGACTATGTCGGATGTAATGCGGTCTGCAGACTGGCTGTGGCCAATCACAAGTGAAGCATTGCAGAGCTTGCTGATCACACGGGCTGTCCCATCGGAAGCGTTCAGGATCGCTTCAATGGCTGCGTCATCAAAAACGGGATCTGTACAGCCGGCTTTTTTCAGTTTCCATTCAATATAAGCGCGCCCTTCTTCCTTTGAGTACCCGTCAATGTTGTAGTTCATAATGATACGCTGGCGGAGCGGTTCATGAATGGAAAGTTGGAGCGTATTGTTCAATTGAGGCAGTCCAACCAGAAGGATCACTGCCCGGTCCCGGGAATCCATCTCAAAGTTGAACAGGATCTTCAGATCATTCAGGACGGCGTTTTTGATATAGTTCGCTTCATCAATGATGATCACAGGAGTTTTCCTTTTATCCAGCGCAAGACGGTTGATCTCCTCCTGGATGATATGAAAGTTTTCTGTTTTGCGGTAGGAAGCCTGCGCACCAAGAGACACGGCAAGATTCCGGTAGAAGTCATTCACTGTAACTGTGGAGAGGCTGGTATAGATCACCTTATACAAAGAAGGATTCAGTCCGGCAGACCAGGAACGTGCCAAGGTTGTCTTTGCCCGGCCAGGAGCGCCGGTAAGAAGGCCGAAGCCTTTGGTCCTTGCAAGGTAATCCAGCCGGAACTTCGCTTCCGTATATTCAGAACCTTCAAAAAGGATCTCTTTAGAATTCTTTAAAAATGGGTTGAATTCAAGGCCATAACGCGTAGTGAGCTCCATCAGTCCTCACCTCCCGTCAGACGCACCTTGTCACGTTTTACAAAGGCGTTGTCATGCTTATTGAGAAGGCGGATCGGTGTAAGGGAACCATCGGCCTCCACAATGAAGATGTCCTTCATGTCCGGTGTATAGCGCAGAGTGATGCGCTGCTTTGCAAAACGATAATCTACTTCATACTCTACCTGATCGATCACGATGACCGAGTCCGCCGATACTCTGCGTTCGATCTCAAGAAGGAAAGAGGAATCGATCTGTTCCTCAGGCAGGCGGCTGATCAGTTCCGCTTCCTGAAAGAAGCGATCCTGCGGGGAGAGCCCTTTCAGCGAGGAATGAGGGCTTTGGTTATAGCTTCTGACATAGGTCAACAAGCTGCCTCTGAGCTCTTCGAGCGTGTGAAAATCCCTCATATCCAGGGATGCCATCCATTGATCTTTCAGGGTACGGAACCATCGCTCGATCTTGGCCTTCTGTGTGGGAGTATAAGGGCGGCAGTAGCTGATCACAGATCCGATCCGGGCAGCCAGCAGTTCCATCTGCCGGTTTTTGTAGGCCGGTCCGTTATCAAAGTTAAAAACCTTGGGCTTGCCGTACTTGGAGACGGCAGACTTCATGACGGACATAAGATTCACGAAAGTATCATGAAAGAAGACATCTGCCCCCAGGATAAACCGGCTGGCATCGTCGATCAGGGCAATCACATAAACGCGGCGCTTTCTGCCGTCCGGAGTCTTCATCCAGGGACCGGCACTGGAATCGCCGCACCATACTTCATTAATATGAGGCCTCTCGTAACGGCGCATATCCTGATTGTTCGTCAGACGCTGCTGGAGGACGAGCTGGTTGATGAAACGGCAGACCGTAGATTCTGAGAGTTGCCCGGAGCGGATGCTTCCGTTATCCTGCAGCTGTTTATAGATCGCTGCGGCAGACATCCGGGGATAATGGCGTTTGAGATAGATAATCTGCTCCTTCAGATCTTCGTCGATCTTCCTGCTTACACCACAGTCAGACCGGCCGGTGGGAACCAAAGCATCAAAACCGGATTTCCGGTAGGCAAGATACCATTTTTCCAAAGTTCCCGGAGAATAGTGGCGAAGGGAACCGTCCGGCGCTTTGATCCCTTTTGCCGAAACGGTACGGAAATAAGCACTCAGGGATTCATAGTCTTCCTGGGTGCCTGCAATGAGCGGTGCAATCGCTGAATAACGCATCAGAGCGATTGCCTGTTTCTTTTCCTGTTCCATAGGTCAGGCCTCCTTGTTGTTTTTCTTTATTGTAAGAGACAACAAGAACCTTGTCTGGTAAGGTTATGTGGTATAGGAAAAAAGTCTGTTGGCCTGCCGGTGAATCTGCATGAACTGAGAAGAATAATCCGAAAAACAGGAACAGATCAGGGATTCCAATGGAAAGAGCCGGATCCTGAGGGAGCGGAGTTTTTCTCTCCAGCAGCGTCTGTAGTTTCGGAGGACTGACTTGGCGTTATTCTCATCAATGGATGGATTGGTCTCACAGGCCGAGCTGATGCAGCGGCCTTCTTCGTAGTCGCTGCAGATCCTTTGTTGGTCGGAAAGAGGGATCTGAGAGTAAGGAACCATGGAAGCCAGGAGGATCGCATGGGTAGCCCCGCATTCTGAACACTTTACCCGGCAGATCCTGAGCCGGACAGGGCCTGAGGGAAGTTTTACAGTGCGCCGGTAGTAACCATGTACCGAGAGGCAGGCAGCGTGGCCGCAGGAACAGGTCAGCTGATGGAGTTGAAGGTTATAAATAACAGAATCATAAAAGGATTGAGAAATCTGATTGCAATCCCTGACAAAAATGGTTATCATAGTATTGTGAATGGACACAGGTAACACTGTGTGTGTGAGCAGTAGCAGGCCAGACTTTTCCAGGGTGCAGGCCTGCTATTTTAATGCAACGATCATTATGATAACACAAAAGGCATGGCATAAAGCAATCTGATGGAAAATCTATCAGAATAATTTATGTCATGCCGCTTTTAATTCCACTGAATATAACATGATCTGAATGTAGATAAAATGCGGGATAACAACATAGGAAATCTACGCCGGACACCGGGTTCCGAAAGCGAAAGCTGTCGGAACCTGTTGTCCGGCTTTTTTGCTGCCTGAAAACCGTTTTCGGACAACTTTCAGCCTCCACAGGAACCTCAACCATTACAAAAATGAAAAAAATATCTAAAAACCCAAATTATGTTAATAGTTGTAATGCTTTTTGTAACGCCTGATTTTATAAACTATATCTATCATGATGGTACAAATGAAGGAGGCACGAAGGATTGTGAAGGATCCCATTAGAAGAAGACGTGGAACGTTCCTGCTGAATATTTACGACCGGCAGAACGCCACCTGGCAGGGAACCATTTCCTGGGTGGATAAAAATGAGAAGCAGCAATTCCGAAGTGCTCTGGAATTGATTAAACTGATAGAAAGTGCTTTGGACGAAGCAGAAGGAGGAAGCCATGAAAAGTAAAATGAAAAGGAGAATGTTGGCGATCGTGCTTTGCATGGTGATTGTGTTGAGCAACAGCAGCTTTATCTTTGCGTCAAGCGAAAGCGGCACACCGGCGGTGGAAGCGGCGAGCACGGAAGGAACGGCATCACAGACAGAGACGGATACTCAGGGTACGGAGACGACCCCGCAAACACTGGCTGTATCGGAATCGACCCCGGCACCAACGGACGAATCGGCTGCTCCGACTTCTGTGGAAGCGACTCCGACGCCAACCGATACTCCGGAAGTAACCACGACCCCGGAGCCGACTGGCACACCGACCCCGGAAGCAACTCCGACCCCGACGGATACTCCGCAGCCGACCGATACTCCGGAGCCAACGGACACTCCGGAAACAACGACGACTCCGGAGCCGACGGACACCCCGGAAACGACAACAACTCCGGAACCGACGGATACCCCGGAAGCAACCCCGACCCTGACGCAGGGACCGGAGAACGGAACTTCCGATACTGTACAGCCGACAGCAACACCGACGCCTGAAATAACATCTGTTCCGAATGCAAATGAGGAAAATAAAACCCAACTTACTTTTGAGACAGTTGTGGATGGAGTAAAGGTGACCGCTTCTGTAGCTGATGAAACGATTCTTCCGGAAAATGCAGTTCTTTCTGTAACAAAGATTGAGTCTGAGGAAACTGCTCAGGAAATAAAAGAAGCAGTTGCAGAAGATGTGATTGCAAACAAGAAAACGATTCAGGATATGATGGTTCTTGATATTAAATTTCTTGTTGATGGTCAGGAAGTACAGCCTAATGGTACGGTGACAGTTCAGTTTGATAATACAGGATATGAGGCGGACAATGGTATTTCGGTTTATCATGTTGATGATAATAACACGAGCGCCACTAACATGAATGCTACAACAGAAACGGAAGCAGATGTTGCGTTTGAAACGACTCATTTTTCTCAGTATGTCATTATAAATCAAGGAGACAGTGATGTGACTGTAACAATAGAGCATTACCTTGATAATGGTCAGGGGAAGGAGCCAACAAAGTTATACAGGACACAGACTGTAACTGCTTCAGCAGACAGCCGAATTGATTGGTCTGATTATGCAAATGAAGATTACTCATTGGAAAAAATCGTATACCGTGATGAAGAACATGATGGAGAAGAAGTTGATTTCAAGGGAAACGATAATGAATTATATGTAAGTTCCAATGTAACAGTACGTTGCTATTATACTACCATAGCTGGTCGATATACTAATGAGACAACGTTTTTTGATTATGATATTACTGGTGGAAATACAGAATCAGTAAGAGGCTCTTTTAATAAAAATAATAGATATACGATTTCTGTAGGCGGGAGATCATATATAGGTTATTACCGTGACGGAGAGCTCAAAGAGGGTACGGAATGGTGGAGTCACACTGTATACAGCTTTAATAAAGATGAGATTTTTATCTACGAGGGTCATGAGTGTACATGGCTTGGTAGTGGTCAGTACAGTTATGAAGAAGGTGGATTTGGAATAAACGATCCGGAGAATTATCCTTCCCAGTCATCAAATAGTAATCGTATGATGGTGGGTGACGAGATGCAATCTGGAAAAGCATATACATATTTCGTAGATGCTTATAATCAAGATGGAACCAAAAGGTACCAACAGGTGGACATAAATAAAAATGGTAGTGCGAAAGGCGATCCGTCTGGACAGCCAATCAAACGAGGAATTGTTAAGGGACTAACTGACAGTAATAGTGATGGAAGTTACGAAACTGTTAATTTTGCAGATGGTTTGTATGAACCGGGATATTTTACTAGCACAGAGGTGCCGGGAAAACGAATTCTTGAAGACTATCAATTAAGTTTTTCGAAAACAGGAAATAGGTATATTTTGGAATCCGCTATAGATCCAAAAGGAAATGTCGCATCATCCGCTGGTTCGAACTTCTGGCCTTTGGATAGAGATTTGGGTCATGATGGATATAATGCCAGGAATTATGGTACGGGAGAGTATCAAGATAGTGATTACCCTGGTGGAAATCATAACTGGTATTTTGCTATGCGGTATGATTTCGAATTTACATTAGGTGATTACTGTGGAGATCTTACCTATACGTTTAATGGTGATGATGATTTATGGGTATTCTTGGATGGGCAACTTATTTTAGATTTAGGAGGAATCCATTCAGGTTATCCGAATAATAATTTGGGCATTAATTTTAATGGTTGGCTAGAAAAATTTCCTAATACAGTTGATTTGTGGGAGGTTATCAAAGATCGAACAAATGGTGCTGTGACCAGAGATCGTGTAACTGAAGAGGGAAAAACTTATACAGAAGAGGCGCATACTATTACTGTACTCCTTATGGAAAGAGGCGGATATGGTTCTAACTGTGAAATGGAATTCGTACTTCCGAATGTAGAAGCTTCTGATCCGGTTGTTTCTGCAAGACCTAGAGCGACTTTAGCGTTTGATAAGCGTGATGAGAAAACTTTGAGTGGGGTACCAGGTGCTACGTTTACGCTTTATTTGGATGAGGATTGCACTAGGGTTAGAGGTACAGCGACATCAGACGGAAATGGACGGGTGACTTTCGAGAACAGACTTACAGCTGGAACATACTATTTAAAGGAAACAGGTACTCCTGAGGGATATTTTTCCAATGATGAGGTCTATACGGTAATCGTTACGGAAAGCGAAGATGGTACAACCGCTACTGCGCAGATACAAGGACATAGTGAGGGAAAAATTTATAACCGAAAAATAACTGATACGGTTCATCAGAGCAAGACAGCACATGTAGTTGATTGGGACAAGAGAACGTATAATATAGATTTATCCGCATGGCACGATTATGAAATGGAAAAGCCAGTCAGCATAATGATAGCTTTGGATATTTCCGGAAGTATGCCTTGGTTTGTAACTCAGCCGACAGGAGGTACTACAAGTTTATCTAAATTAACTAAAGAAGATAGAAGGCTGTATACTTTGAGTACCGGAGGTGATACTGGTGTCGAAGCTTGGAGTGGTTATAAATATTATGTTCTACGGCAGGGAACAGGAACAGCCATGGAATATAAGCCGATAGCTTGGGATGGTGAGGTATGGAGGTTTATTAAATCAGACAGTAATGGAAACAAAATATTTGAAACAAAATCGGAGAACGATGGAGAAGTTAAATGGAATGAGTCTATCTACATCCGTGGAAAGAGCGATCAAACAAAACTAGAAGCGTTGTATACTGCCGTGAAAGGTTTCGTTTCGAATGTATATGATTCTTCTACGGAGTCTAAAGTGGGAATTGTTACTTTTGCAGGGGAACTTAAAAAGACATATGCTCTATCCAGTGCTTTGAATGTTGAAGAGGTCTTTAATAACATTGTACTTTATGGTGGAACTAATCAGGGTGCCGGAATGTCGCAAGCTCTTAAGGAGATTGAAGAGGATGATAGTGGCAACGAAAAGTATATTATTCTGTTTAGTGATGGAGACGAAGATTCAAATAAAGATTATACAGGGAAGGCAAGTGAAGTTGCAGATGACATAAAAAATAATCATCCCGATATTACATTATTTACCGCAGGAATTTTCGGAGATAAAAAAAGCAGCGGAGCAGATGCGATGAGAGAGTGGGCTACGGATAAAGATCATGCATATATCGCTTCATCTGCCAATGAATTGATTTCTGCTTTTAATGAAATCTTCGGAACCATCAATGTAGAAATAAAAGGTGCCACTGTAAAAGACTACATTGATCCCCGTTTTGAACTGGTAAATGCAAATGGAGAGCCTTTAAAAGAGGGGAATCAGGTAGATGGAGGAACCGTTGGAAAGGACGATAATGGATGGTATGTAATTTGGGAGAATGTTACTTTATCCTATGCATCTGGTTCAGAGAATGCTGGATGGCACCGAACGCTTTTGATAAAAGCAAAAGATGATTATATAGGCGGAAATAGCGTACCAACCAATGGTCCTGGATCGGGAATTACTGTACAGGGTACCCCAATTCCGTTCGATTCTCCAGAAGTCAATGTAAAAGCTGAGTTGACGGTGGGTAACTATGAAAATACTATTTTCAAAGGTGATTCTGTAATTTTGCAAGGGAGCACTCAAAACGATATAAGGAATTTGTTGTTTGATGTTAATGCAATGAGACAGAAATATAACAATACAAAAGACCCGCTGAAGGAAAGTGAATTAACATTTGCTTGGTATAAAGATGAAGATTGTATAGAGCAATTGACAGAGGAAGAATTGGAAACTTTGAATACTCCGGAACAAGATATTACTTATTATCTGAAAGTAACATATATTGGAGCTGGAAAACCAACGGAAGAAAGTAATCTCAATACGGATCAAAAGTTTGCAGGAAAACGTGATGAAGCGACTGGAGAATATATAGTAGAGGCAAGTAATATTGATCAGGAAAATCATCCGGGTGCTTATTATGGCGTCTATAAAATTAAGGTTATTACCGGTGAAATTCAGATTACAAAGAAGTTAGATGAACCGGTGGGGAATGGTCAGATATTTAGCTTTACTATAAAAGGGCCAAATGGTTTTGACGAAACAGTTTCTATCACCATAGAAGCTAGAGCAGATACTGGAGAAGCAGTAAGATTGCCGAATCTTGCAAGAGGGGAATATACCATTACAGAAAATCCAGCAGAGGGTTATTCAATAAAAGAAATCAATACGGATGGCTCTAATTGTAAAACGGTGAGTGATGGTAAGAGTGTTACATTTACTCTTGGAACATTTGTTCAGGATGAGGTGGAAAAGGATACAATCAAAGACACAAATGGTCAATATAATCAAGGTATTCTTGGCGTTGCAGCATTTACGAACGAAAAAGTTATTACCGATTGGGCGATAAAAAAATTAAGTTCAAGTGAATCTAATCCTCCTGTGGATGGTGTTGTGTTCGAACTAAAAAGTACAGCTGAGACTTACTATGGTTTATCAGGAGTGGATGGAAAAGTATCCTGGTATTCAGAGGATCCTCGTAATGAAGACCAATTTGATGAAACAGAAGATAAAGTAGACCAATTACTCGGTGGAACATATACACTTACTGAGTTGGAGACAAAAGCTGGATATATAAAGAGTGATGAGACATGGAAAGTTGAAATCTCTGAATCTGGTTATTTGAGATCAATTACGTCTAATAAAACTGGTGAGTTAACAGGAACCACAGAAGAGGGAAGTAATACGTTGTATTATTATTATTATAATACTGCAGTCTTCGACCTTCCATCCTCCGGCAGCTCCGGAATCTTTGGATATACGATGGGCGGAACCCTGCTGCTTATGGCAGGAACGCTGATCCTATATAAAATGAAACGCAAGGAGGTGCAGGAAAGTTAAAAAATGAAATTTTTTAGCGGTCCCTGCACCGCCAAAAAACAAAAATGGCAGCATGTAATGGCTTGAATAAAAAAATGGGGGAACCCGAAAAAGAAAAGGAGAGAACAAGTATGAAGGCAAAAAAAGTTTTAGCTATGTTAATGGCATCAGCGATGATTATGGGAACTACAGTGACAGCGTTTGCGGCAACAACTGCGTCTATTACTGTAAGCGGATTAGATGCAGGGGCATCTATTCAATATGAGCAGGTAGTTGAACCTGATACTAAATCACCGCTTGGCTGGAAATTTGTTGATGAAGCAAATGGTGGTACACAGCCGGTAGACGGTCCCATTACGGAGGCATTCATAGAGGCATTTGAGGTTACAGATGCTGATGCAGCAATACAAGAATTAATTAATTTAGGAAAACTTGAAGATCCAGCTAATGAAAACGCAACAGCGGGTACAATTAATGATTCTACTAAATTGTCGAAAGCGTTGACAGCAGTTCAAAATTTGGTTAATGAGACTACCGGGGTATCAGGAAACACGATTAGTAATATTGGGGAAGCTGGTTTGTATGTAGTGAAGGCAACAAGTTCAGATTCAGACTATAGCTATATTCCAATGTTAGCTTATGTAGAGGATACAGGTTCTGGAAACCTGCAGAATGTAGAAGTTACAGCAAAGGGATCTCATAATATTATTCAAAAAAGTTTAGATAATCCTGATAGTGATAGTTCTGTATCAGAGGGAGATGAGGTAGAATATACGGCAACTGTAACGTATCCGTATTTTTCGACCGATGCTACACTTAAAGAATTTACTATAACAGATACCTTAACAAATGGTACTTTCAAGGAAAATTCCCTTGTAATCACTGTTGATGGTGTGCAAGATCCACTTGAAGCAGGTGTAGATTTTGGCATTAATTCTTATGCTAATTCTTCAACTTTGAATATTGATTTTTCGACAAATACTTCAACAGGAGTGGCATATTATAACCCAGATTATGCAGGAAAAACTGTGACAATTAAGTATACGGCGATTGTTGGTAATGGAAATGACTATATGAAGAATGATATTAAGACCAATTTTGATGATAAAGGTGATTCCATACAGTCAGATGAAGTTGCTGTAAAGGTTACGAAGACGGAAGATGATACAACAACACGAATTCAGGGTGCTGAATTCACAATTTATGAAGCAGTCACTGAACCAACAAAGGGATACGATACATTTGCCAATGTAAGTGTAGTTACGAGAGGTGAACAGGTAGTAGATAATACAACATTATATCTTAAAGTGGCAGATGATGTGAGAACTACAAATGAAAGTGGAGAATTAACATTTGTAGGTTTGGATGCTGATAAAACATATTATGTTAAAGAAACGGATGCACCTACCGGATATCAGTTAAATGAAAATTATTATGCAGTGGGTACAACCACAAAAGCCGATAGTTCTACAGATAAGGTTATCGTTTATAACGATTTTGCGGATCTTACCGTAATTAACCAGAACCTGTCCTCACTCCCATCCACCGGTGGCATCGGTACCACAATCTTCACCATCGGCGGCTGCGCGATCATGGTAACAGCAGCAGGTCTGTACTTTGCAACACGCAAAAAAGAGCAGAACTAATCAAAAGCTTCTGAAGACGGCAGAAAATTCCCGATCGCCGGGAAACACGAAGCCATAAACAAACAAGCAACAAACAAACCCAAAAAACGGGGCGGTTCGCCCGCCCCGTTTTAAAAAATACAACAACAAGGAGAGACCGGATGAAAAAAAGAATTCTTACAACCATAATTATAGCCCTGTTTTTTTTAACCGGTTTGTCCTTGCTGCTGTATCCGCTGGTTGCCAACGAATTACAGGCAGTCCAGACTGATTTCCAGCTACGACGAAGCAGTATCGGAACAGGAAACTTCCGGTGAGATCGACTACACCGCTGAGTGGGAAAAAGCCAATGCTTTCAACGAGGCGCTTCTCCCCAGCATCCTTCCCGATTCCTTCGCGGTAGCGGCAGCTTCCGATGAGGACTCCGAAAACCACCAGGCATACATGTCCTGCCTGAATCTTCTCGGAGACGGTATGATGGGATATGTGGAAGTTCCGAAGATCAATATCAAGATCCCGATCTACCACACCACAGACGAGGAAGTCCTGGAACAGGCAGCAGGCCATCTGGAGGGAAGTTCTCTTCCGGTTGGCGGTGAAAACACCCACACGGTAATTTCCGCACACCGGGGACTGCCAAGCGCGTCCCTGTTTACGGATCTTGACAAACTCGAAGAAGGAGATCACTTCCTTCTCTACATACTGGATGATGTCCTCTGCTACGAGGTCGACCAGATTCTCGTGGTCGAGCCGGATGAGACAGAAAGCCTCGCGGTTCAGGAGGGGCAGGATCTGGTGACACTGCTCACCTGTACCCCTTACGGAGTCAACAGCCACCGCCTTTTGGTGCGCGGCCACCGGGTTCCTTATGAACCGGAAGTCATCGAGGACGAAAACCAGATTCCGCTGGCGGGCGTCAGCCTCCATACGAATTATCTTCTCTGGGTACTCGTAGGACTGGCAGTGACCGCAGGATTTGTCGCTTTTCTGTATCTGATGGACAGAAAGCGCAGGAAAGCTTCTCAGACCACGGATCAGGAAGCGAAGGATATCGAAACGCACAACCATGACAGTGAGACATAAAGGAGCAGACATGAAGAGAAAACTTTCAGGCATCCTGTTCGGACTTTTGTTTCTCGTAGGCTTTGGTATCCTGGCTTACCCGACGATCTCCGACCAGTGGAATACCTACCGCCAGAGCAGGCTGATCAGCAGCTATGAATCGGCGGTGGAAGAGATGACGCCGGAGGATTTCACACAGGAATGGGAGGCCGCACGGCAGTTTAACAGCACATTGACACAGAATAATATATACGGCGATGTCTTCGCCTCCGACCAGGAAGATCTGGAGAACACAGAATACTGGAAGGTATTGAACATCGGCGGGGACGGAGTGATGGGTTATCTCTCGATCCCGAAGATCAACGTCCGGATCTCCATTTACCATGGAACTTCCGACGAAGTGCTCCAGACGGGCGCAGGCCATCTGGACGGAACCGGTCTTCCCATCGGCGGGGACAACACCCACAGCGTCCTGGCGGCGCATCGAGGGCTGCCGAGCGCAAGACTTTTTACCGATATCGACCAGCTCAACAAGGGCGATATGTTTTACATCCATGTACTGGATGAGACTCTTGCCTACCAGGTGGATCAGATCCTGGATATGGTAGACAAGGATGATATGGAGACACTGGAAGAGGCGCTGCAGGTAGTGCCGGGCGAGGATCATGTGACATTGTTCACCTGTACCCCCTACGGTGTCAATTCCCACAGGCTTCTGGTCCGCGGAACGCGGGTGCCGTACACCGGCGAGGAAGAAGTGGAGAGTACCCCGGTGGATACGATGCTGCGGGCGGTACAGAATTATTACATGTTATATCTGATTTTGGGATTGTCAGTCACATTGCTTGTGATACTGATCATGAAGTTCCTGTTCGGAAGGAGCCGGAAAAAGGGCGGCGGAGACCGGACGGATCAGAGTTCGTAACTGTGAAGTTACCGTAACGGTTCCGTTGGCTGAACGGTTACGAGTTACCAGATTTCAAAGGAGGGTAAGAAGTGAAAATGACAGGAAAAATAAAAAAGAGAGGCGCGGCGGCGCTGGCATGTCTGCTGGTGGTTTCAGCGGCGGGGATTTCCAGTGTATACGGAGCGCCCGGAGTGGAGCCGGATCGAAGCTGCTCACTGTCCTTTGAACTGGACGGACAGTATCAGGAGCTCAATGAGATCGCGATTCCGGTCAATCTGTACAAGGTGGCGGATGTGGAGGTCACCGGGGAATATACTTCCCTCGCCGGATATGAGGAGCTGGAGCTTGGCACGGTCAGCGACAGCACCACGGCGGAGCAGTGGGAGGCGCTTTCTCAGGAAGCGGTTTCCCTGAAGAATGAACTTGGCGTGGAGCCGACAGCGGTCCTGGAGATCACTCCCAATGAAGAAGGTCAGCCGGACGGTTCTGTGGGAGATCTTTCCACCGGTATGTATCTGGTGGAGGCGGAAACCGTACAGACCGCGGCATATACTTATGACTTTACTCCGTATCTGATCTCTCTGCCGAACAATTACTATTATTCCACAGGAGACGATACCTGGGTTTACGATGTGACCACCGGACTGAAACCGGAGCAGACATCGCGGCTCGGATCCCTGACGATCCAGAAGACCCTGACGTCCTACAATGCCACCCTTGGAAATGCAGCCTTTGTCTTCCAGGTGGAGGGTATCCTGGATCATGAGCAGGTGCTCAGCGATGTGGTATCCCTGAATTTTGACAGCACCGGAACGAAGAGCGTGGAACTCACCGATATCCCGGCGGGAACCGTTGTGACGGTGACCGAGATCTACGGAGGTTCCAATTATGACGCGGTTTCCGGCGGAACACAGACAGCCGTGATCGTGGCGGACGGATCGGAAGAAGTTCCGGCAGCCGTTTCCTTTACCAATGAGTACAACGGCGGCATGAACGGCAGCGCAAGTGTGGTAAACCATTTTGAATACACCGACGGAGTCTGGGACTGGCAGCAGCAGGAAGACAGTTCTGCACCACAGGAGTAAGGGAGGAAGACAGGAATGATGAAAAATGTGAAAAAGAAAAATCTTTGCCTGGCAGCAGCAGCCCTTACGCTTACCGCCGGCCTGAGCGTGGGAACAGCGATGGCGTACTTCACCACCTATGCCACAGCTTCCGGCGGAGTGAGCCTGAGCCTTGACAATGCGGTGACGGTTCCGGAGGAAGAGGTCAGCAACTGGACGAAACATATCACGGTTCAGAATACCGGCGATATCGACTGCTTCGTCCGTGTGAAAGTATTCGCGGGCGACAAGTATCAGGACGGTCTGACTTACGCCGATGACGAGGGCAGATGGACGCCTGGCGCGGATGATTATTACTATTACAGTGATATCGTTCCGGCAGGCGGCGCGTCGCAGGAGCTGCGGGTCGGCATCGATCCGATGGACAGCGAAGAGAGCTTTAATGTCATTGTCGTACAGGAATGTACGCCGGTGCTTTACGATGAAGAAGGCAATCCGTATGCGGACTGGAACCGCGTGATGGATTCCGATCAGACAGTATATGCAGAGGAGGGTGAAGAGTGATGAAGAAGAAAAAATTTCCCTTCCGTGTAACGACAGCCGTTCTCCTTTCGGCTTCCGCGGTTCTGCTGATCGGAAGTACCGTGGGAAGTACCCGGGCGGCGCTTACGTATTACAGTGAAAATTATGGGGCGGAGGTTACGGTTTCCAATATCGGCGTCAGCCTTCTGGAAAACGGCGAGACCGTCAGCCGCAGGGATTACGATTCCAACGGCGAATGGAACGAGACCAGCGGAGCGCTTCTGGCGGATCTGCAGGAGGAAGCGATCGTTCCTGGAAAGGAATATGACGAAGCGCTTGCGGTTTCCAACAGCGGCTCCATTGACAGTTATGTGAGGGTGATCCTCAACAAGAGCTGGACGGACAGCGAGGGCAGCACAGACCAGAACCTTTCTCCGGAGCTGATCGACCTGAATCTGCTGACCGATAACGGCTGGATCATCGATGAGGATGCTTCCACAGCGGAGCGGACGATCCTGTATTACACGAATATCCTTCCGGCGGGAGATACGACCCCGGCGCTGTCCGATACGGTGCGGATCGATCCGGCGGTTGCGGATAAGGTGACGGAAGAAGTTGCCACCGATGAAAACGGATACAAGACAATTACATTTACTTATGCTTATGACGGTTATACCTTTGAACTGGAAGCGGAAGTCAACGCGGTGCAGACCCACAATGCACAGGACGCGATCAAGAGTGCCTGGGGCGTGGATGTAGACGTGGCGGACGACGGTACCATAAGCTTACGATAGGAGGGTGCGGAGTATGAAAAGGAAAATCATGTGCCTTGTCATGGCCGCAGCCATGACCGTGGGCATGAGTACAACAGTATTTGCAGAGGATTTTCAGGGTGAAAAATCCTGGAATGTAACATTTAACGGGGAGGGCATGGAGAGCAATTTCCAGTCTTCCGAAATGACCGAGGAGATTTACCGGATCCAGCCGGGCGACACCATCGAGCTTCAGGTGGGTGTCGGCAACTCCAGCGGCAGTGAGACCGACTGGTATATGACCAACGAGGTGCTGCAGTCTCTGGAAGATACCCAGAGCGTGGCGGAGGGCGGTGCATATGCCTATGAACTGACTTATGTGGATCCGGACGGAGAGGAGACGGTACTGTTCAGCAGTGAGACCGTAGGAGGAGAATCCAGCGCAGGAGGAGAAGGTCTCCATCAGGCGACCGGTTCTCTGGAGGATTACTTCTACCTGGGACGTCTGGACAGTCGGGAAACGGGCAGCGTTCATCTGAGGGTTCAGCTGGACGGCGAGACACAGGGAAATGATTATCAGGACACGCTGGCACGGCTGCAGATGAATTTCGCCGTGGAGGAAGTGGAAGCCAACACGGTGGTGGAAAAAGGTGAAGACAACGTGATCAACCGGGTGGTCAAAAAGGTTGTCACCACAGCTCCGAAGACCGGAGATCCGACACAGATGCTTGGACTTTGCGCCGCGGCTCTGGCGAGCGGGATTGTCCTGTTGATTCTGGCGGTGGTATCCATGAAGAAACGCCGCGATGACCGGAAAGGAGACTTGAGATCATGAAAAAGATCGTAAAAGGCTGGAGAGTGGTTTTCACATCTCTGATGACGCTCTGCCTGGTTCTGGGACTTTTTCCGGTAAAGACACTGGCGGAGGAATACACCTATCAGGTTACTTTTTACAGCGGAAACCAGGGGACTTTCAACGGAACCGAAGGACTTTCCGTAGACAATCATTCCAGCGGTTCTCAGTATGCGGTGGAAGAAAACGGAGATGAGATCACAGTCAGCGGGCTGAAACAGGGAGATATCGTGTCTTTCGACGTTCAGGCGGGCGCTGTGCAGATGTCGGATGACAGCAAGTATTATCTCCGCGGGATCCGGCAGAGCGGACGCGACAACGATACGGTACAGACTTCCGCGTTCCGTGTGGACGGTGACGCAGAGTATGTGCTGGCGTACGGAATCCGTGGAAACCAGACAGGTTATACGGTAAATTATCAGGATGCCCAGGGCAATGAACTGGCGCCGAGCCGTACCTATTACGGAAATGTAGGCGACAAGCCGGTGGTTGCATACCTGTACATCGAGGACTATAATCCGCAGACACTGGCGCTGACCAGAACATTGTCCGAAAACGAGGCGGAAAACGTGTTTACTTTCGTGTACACACCGGTACCAACCGAGGTGATCACAGAGCCGGGTGACACGATCACAAATACAACGACCGTAACGGAGACCGTTCCGGGAACCACAGACGAGGGCACCGCAGCGGGAACCGGAACAGGAACCGCAGGAACGGGAACGGCAGGTACCGGAACAGGCACAGCCGGAACCGCAGGCGAGGGTGCCGGAGCGGCTGGAACCGCCGGTGAAGGTACCGGAGCTGCCGGAGAAGGCACCGGGGCAGCCGGAACCGATGAAACCGGTACCGCAGGTACGGATGGAACCGCAGCGGGTGAAACCGACGCGGCAGCGGATGAGGGAACTACCGATATTCAGGATGAGGAAGTTCCGCAGGACAATCAGGATCTGACCGATCTGGATGAGGAAGAAGTTCCGCAGAGCAATATCAACATCGATGAGGAAGAAGTGCAAAAAGGTCTTCCGATGGTTGCAGGAGTTGCAATCGGTGTGCTGGCAGTGGCAGCGCTCGGTGTGATCATTGTACTTGTAAGAAAGCGTATGAAATGATACAATAAATAACAGGACGCCGGGGGCGGAAGCGTGAGAATGGACGGATACGTTCCACACGCTTTGGTTCCCGGCATTTTTTGATATACGGCACATCGCTTGCGGCAGTGGAGTGAATCTATTGGCGCAAATGAGAACCGGGCAGTGTGTCGGATCGGAATAGCAGCTGTACAGGATTGACAGAGAATACAGGATGGATAAGGAGATAAAAGTCAGATGACGGGGAAGCCAGACAGAAAGAAAAATAAGGAAGGGAAGCGGAGAAGTTCCGCGGCATTGTTCTGCAATATTTTCGGAACCGTGATGCTTGTGGCGCTGGTGCTGGTGTGCCTGCCGCTGACGGTGCCGAGGTTGTTCGGGTATCATATTTATACGGTCATCAGCGGAAGTATGGAGCCCGCGATTCCCACCGGAAGTCTGGTGTATATCCAGGAGATGGAGCCGGAGGATGTGGAGGCGGATGATGTGATCGCTTTTTACGGGGCGAAGGATTCCGCCAGCATTATCACCCACCGTGTCGTGGAGAACCGGGTGCTGATGGGTGAATTTATCACCAAGGGAGACGCCAACCAGACCGAGGATATGAACCCGGCGTCCTATGAGAATTTTATCGGAAAGGTTGTGAAATCTTATCCGGAGATCGGAGAGATTGCCCAGATACTCACCGGACCGGAAGGCAAGGTCATCGCCGGGGGCGTGATCGCGGCGGCGGTGGTGCTGCAGATCCTGGCTTCGATGTTTGAGAGGCGGTATGAGAAGAGGCGGAAGGGGAAAATGGAGGAAGCGGAGTAGAGTTTGATCTTTCGATTGTAATTGTTAATAAAATGGGATAGAATAAAAATAGTCGCAGTAATAGCTCAGTCAGCTGAACTGTTATCAGTTATGACGCTGCAGAAATACCTGCGTATTTTCTGTATGGGCTGGAAGAATTGATTTTTGTCAGTGCGTGAAATGGAAAGGGATACTGTATGAAATTAAATATAAAAAATTTTGCAAAAATCAACGAGGCCAATATTATTATTGATGGTATCACTGTAATAGCTGGTGAGAATAATACGGGCAAAAGTACAATCGGAAAAATCTTGTTTACGTTGTTTAATGCATGGTCTGATATTGAAGAAAGAATTTGGAATGAACGTTTTACGGAAATCGAAAATACAAACAGAATTATTTTACAAAAATACTTGAGCGATGCAGGTTTTTCTAAAAAATCGACAATATTTATGCATGCCAGGAATACGGCACGCAGAATAACTGTGTATCTACGACACAATCTGAAAGAAATGCCTTTTTCTGAAGAATATATTCGTGATAGTATAGAGCGTGCAATTGAAGGTTTGGAGAATGTACATCGTCCAGAAGAACCTGAAGATTGGAAAGATCTGATTGATGAACTTTCATTGAATACAATAGAGATTTTATTCATTCCGGAAGAAGTTATTGCCCGAGAAACTATTTCCCGATATTTTGATGATGTTTTTCATGGACAGATTAATTCTCTCACGCAGGGTTGTGATGAGGATACGGTATTGAGTTTGGAAATCCGCGGAAAAAGAAATCAGGTTCTTTTTCGTGAAAATCAGTGTGCGGAATTTACAGATGAAATTGGTATTTCTCATCAGGCTATTTATATCGACAATCCGTTTCTTATCGATGAATTGTCAAAATACAATGATTTGAATCCCATGAATCAGCTGCTGAAAAACATGCTGACAAATGATCGTAAAGAATATGGCATGGACGGCGTGATTGAGACCGTGCGTGCAAAAGAAAAGTTAAACGATATCTTTCGAACACTGGAAAATGTTGTAGACGGAGAAATTATAACCGGTCGAAACGGAGATGATTTTTATTTAAAGGGTCATCAATTTAATGAACCAATTTCATTTTACAATCTTTCCACCGGAATGAAATCCTTTGTGATATTAAAGATGTTGATTGAAAAAGGATGTATAAGAGAGAAAGATGTTGTTATCTTGGATGAGCCTGAAATTCATCTGCATCCGCAATGGCAGATTGCCTATGCGGAGCTGATTGTATTGCTGCAGAAACAGTTTGATCTTTCGGTGGTAGTGACTACCCACAGCCCGTATTTTGTTGATGCAATTAATTTGTTTTCATGCAAATATGAAATTGACAGCAAGGTTCATTACTATTTATCATCCAATGTCGGAAATACAGTAAAAATGGATGACGTCACCAGAAAAATAGATTTGATTTATCAAAAAATGGCTTCGCCAATTCAAATGTTGAATACGTTAAGATACGAGTTGAACAACCAATAAGGGGTAATGTGTAAATGACAGAAGAAGTAATGGAAAGCCTTCCTGAAAAACTAAAACCACATATCTGTACCTTGAAACGTGCTTCTATGGATACTACAAAAAACATTCCAATGTGCGAAAGTGGTATCGAGGTTGTAAATTTTGATAAAATACCAAATGAGTTTGCCCGAGGAAGAGGCTGGAGCAGTGTTCCAAAATCTAATGATGCATTATATAAAGATGTTGATGGCAAATGGTTTTTTGTTGAATTTAAAAATGGAACGATCAAAACGCATGAAATCTATAGAAAGTTGTATGACAGCTTGATTATGTTGCTGGAATGGGGTATTTTTCCAAGTTTTGATTTTATCAGAAATCATGTAAATTATATTTTGGTGTATAATGGAGAAAAAACAGAAAGGATTCAGCCATCCGTAAACCGGGATGCAACTTATGAGTACATTACGCAGTTGGCCAAGCAGGAAGAAAAATTGTTTGGGATAGAGAAATTTGAAAAGTATTTGTTCAATGAAACACATACATATACACCAGACTTGTTTGAAAAAAATTTTATCCGTCCGAAAGAGGAGGAAGAACGTCGTAATTCTTAGGTGTATCAAACGAGTATATGCCACGTGAATGCGTAACGTGTAAATTTGAGCTATATCAAGTAGTTTTGCTAAAGTCCTGATATGCAGGGAGCGGTTGTATCTTACGTTCAACCGCTCCCTGTCATCCGTTTCGGGTAAATTTTTATTCTGTCTGACTGGATCAAAAAGAAACAGATCAAATTTTATCCTTGAAATAAGCAACTGTCAGTTCTACCATCATGTCGTAACTCTGCACCCCGCTGTCCTGCCCGTTGATCTTCAGGTAGGTGTCGTTGACCTGGGTGGAGATTTCTTCCAGTATTCCATCGTAGGACGCCCAGAACTCCCGGTTGGCGGTCAGATCTGTTTCGACGGAAGGCGCCAGCTGGCTTCTTATGGTGCTCCAGGTGTCGTAATCCGTATCGTACAGTGCGTTCATGCAGTAGATCCACGCGGACAGATAACCGCTGTACTGAAAGGCTGTCTGTTCGGACTGGATGCATGCCAGGAATGCGATGAAATTCGCCTCTTCTTCCTGCATAAATCCCCTCAGGTGGGAAAGTTCATGGCAGACGGTGAAAGGGATGTTGTAGGCGGTCATATCCCGGTTGTAGTTGGCCTCGATGGTGAAAGCGGAAAAGATTCCTGTCAGGCCAAGGCGTGAAAGGATCTGGGAACACAGGACTTTTTTCGGCATCGGATAGCTGCCGGACAGATCCGGAAAGGTTTCTCCGAGGGATTCCATGGCGGCGGCTGCGTCCGGACCTTCCGGGCGGGACAGGATCATGACGCCGTTTTCATCTCTGGAGACCTGGGCGCTTCTGGCGTTGACCTCTTCGGTCAGCCAGGAGCAGATCCGGGAGAGATCCTCCGCCGTGCATGGTTCTGCGGAAATCCCGGTCTTTTCCGAGAAGGAGACCCTGTGGTAATTGATCCCGCCGCCGAGCATGAAGAAGAAGGCAAGCAGGGAAGCCGCCAGAAGGATTCCGGACAGCCAGGAGAGCAGCCGCTGACCGGCGTTTCCTTTTTTGATGATCCGGCGGATGGTGTACGCCGCAGAAAGCAGAAATCCGAGAATCAGCAGATAGAGCCCGATTTCCGCCAGGGAAAATGGCACGCGTCCGGTCAGCCCTGAGATGGCAGCGGCGGCTGGCTGGTAGATCTGGCTGGAATACCATTCTGCGGCGGCTGGGACCAGCGTGGAGACCAGAAGCAGCGCGGCGCTGAGCAGAAAGAGGATCAGGGCAGTGGTGAAGCGGTGTCTGGCAGGGGAATGGGATGGTTTCGTTTTTTGAGATTTTTTCATTGGTATACCTCCGGTGTATTTATTTTAACATGGGGAGGAGGGGAGGGCAACGGCGTTTGAAAGTGTTGATTGGCACAAGAAGCATCATTTTCTTGCGTATCTGGTTAAGAAAATCGAAAAAAGATAAAATATTGGCAAAATAAAAAATGGGGAGAATAAAATATAGAGAGTATATTTCTTTCTGTAAGAGGGAAATATGAATGATAAAGAAAGTACACTACACGAGCAATACTGAACGTTTAATTTAAGTTTTTGCGGAAAAAACACAAATTCAATTGATAAACGGTTGTTTGTATGATATACTTTTTTTAGGAAGGAGGGTATGTAATGTTATTAGAGTTCAGCTGTTCTAATCACAGATCAATTAGAGATGAAATTCTTTTTTCCGCAATAGCAGGGTCAGACAAAACTCATGCAGAAAACATAGAAAAAGCAGCAGATGTTGAGGTTCTGAAATCATCTGTTATCTATGGCGCAAACGGCTCTGGAAAAAGCAACTTTATCGATGCGATAGCATTTGTAAAAAATCTTGTTTCAAATAGCATTAACCATCAACCTGGACAAGGAATTCTGCAAGTACCTCATAAACTGGAAGGCTACGAACGAAAAAGTAATTATAAGATTCAATTTGTAGTTGATGGAATTCGATATGCATTCGGGTTTTCATTAAGAAATATGCTCGTGGTAGAGGAATATCTTTATTATTTTCCCAATGGTCGTCAAACAAAGATTTTTGAGCGTGATGGTGAAGAGTATTCAGCGGGTCGTAACTTTCGCAATCGCTTTAATAGCTGTAAAGATGTCCTCAAGCCTAATCGCTTAATGTTGTCCTGTGCTGCAAATTTTAGTTCTGTTGATGAAGTAACTGCCGCATATCGCTTTTTCAATGACGAGTTAGTAATTTACAATTCGGGTAACCAAGAAAATTGGATGAATTACTCACTGCACCAAATTAACACTAACGAAAAAGTAAAGGCAACTGTTCTAAAGTTTTTGGACGCACTTGGCACTGGAATTAAAGATATCTATGTTGATATTAAGAAAGAGGATTTAGATGTTTCGCATTTACCTCCCTTTTTATCGGACGAATTTAAGAAGATTCTTTTACAGGAGAAAATAGATGCGATCTCTGCTAAGGTTTTGTATGAAGGATTTGAAACGGATTTGATTTCAGAGGAATCCACAGGAATAAAAAAACTTTTTGGAATATTGTGTCCTTTTATCGATATTATAGCTAATGGAAAAGTGTTGGTTTGTGATGAACTTGAATCTAACTTACATGAATCGCTTCTTTTTGGATTGGTAAAGCAGTTTGTCAATACACGCGGAAGTAAACCTGCACAGCTGATTTTTACAACTCATGAAACAGGATTATTAAATTTGGATTTGTTCAGACGAGATCAGATTTGGTTTACAGAAAACAAATCTGCAGATCGTTCTACAGATTTGTTTTCGCTTACAGAGATTAGAAATGTTCGCAAAGACGAGAACTTTGGGAAAGGTTACATTGCAGGAAAATATGGAGCAATTCCAATGCTAAATCTTAATTTTGCCAATGTAATCTCTTCTGATATGTAAGTGGGGTGATGATATGGCGTCTAGAGAGATTTCACTCGCTCCACGTGTGGAAAACACACGCGATGCACATCCTGTGTTAACACCTATCCAGTTTTCTCTGTCTGAGATTAAACAACATTTTACAGAAAGTATGGGTGAGGTTAAGGCACAGTTTACTGTCGCAGATAAGTTAAACGCTGATGGAAATGAGAGTGCTTGTAAAATGGTTTGGCGATCACAAGTCGTTTTGGCGGAGGGATTACTTGACTTTTACATTCACGAAATAAGTAAATACTGTTTAGTCAGAATGTTTTCAGGAACATGGCCAAAAACAGAGAAGTATAAGATTTTTCAGATCCCTATGGAAAAAGTAGAGAGTGCCATAGCTGCTTTGGAATCAAATGACTGGCTTTTTGAATATTTGAACAAGCGATTTAGCAGGGATGTATTTTTATCGTGTGAAAGTATGAGAGACCAGTTAAATCTTATTGGCATACCATTTAACAAAGCTATGGAAAAAGCTTTTCCTAGCGGAAATGCGCAAGAATCGATAAGGATCGGAAAAGAAACTATAGCAATGTTATTTCAGCGAAGAAATGAAATAGCTCATCAAAATGATAGAAGTCACGCCTCTGCTGAACAAACAGATATTACCAAAGACTTTGTTGAAGATTATATCTCAAAGATTGAATCCATCGTAAACGCTATACAAGAAATTGCAGAGGAAACAGATACATAAAGAAATTCAAGCAGATCAGAATTTTGGCGAAGTGTTGTGATAGACATTTCGCCATTTTTTATTTGTAGAGTACGTTTATACCTGAAAATTGGATGAATGCAAAAGTTCTGAATGAAAGAATTAAAGTTGAAAAGAATAGATAGAAAATGATATAATACAACCAGCAAAACAAGGAGGTACCCTGTCGTGGAATATAGAGTCAGAGAACTTCTGGAAAAGTTTTTAAAAGCCTACATGAGCGAAAGAGATCTGGAAAAAACGCTGGAATTTGTATCCGATGAGATCATCAGTATTGGTACCGGGGTACAGGAAACAGCAGGGAGCAAACATGAGCTGGAACAGCTTCTGCAAAAGGAATTTTCTGTTAATCCGACGCCTATTTTTTATACCATAGAAGATTATCACGAAACATCCATGCATTCGGAGGTGTGCTGCGCATTCTGCAACGTGACGGCGCGTGTGGAAGGAAAAAGCGGAGAATTTTTTACTTTAAAAACGAGACTTACAGCAGCCTGCTGCCGGGAGGACGGACAGTGGAAGATCCTGAATCTCCATATGTCTATAGCGACTTCGCTGCAGAGCGAAGAGGAATTTTTCCCGCTGAAATATGGACATGAAGTCATCAAAAAGCTCAGCATGGAATCACATAGAGAGCTGATCAAGCTGATGACGAATACCTTTCCCGGAGGCATTATCGGAGCCTATCTGGAAAAGGGTTTTCCTCTGTACATTATTAATGATGAAATGCTGGATTACCTGGGCTATACTTATGAAGAACTGCGCGCCAATACCGGCGAGATGGTGATCGAAACGATCGCTCCGGAGGACAGGGAACGGGTGGAACAAAAAGTACTGCACGATGTTCAGGAAAAAGGAGAGTATGAAATTCAGTACCGTGTGCTGAAAAAGAACGGTGAGAAAAAATGGGTGTATGACAAAGGACGAAAGATCGTCACAGAAGAGGGCCGCAGCGCGATCATCGGTGTCGTGATCGACATTTCAAAGTCTATGGAACGTCAGGAGATGCTGCAGAAGGAGGCGGAGCAGGATTCTCTGACTGGAATTCTCAACCGGAAGGCGGCAGTGCGGCTGATAAAAAAATCTTTTCAGGAAAAAGAAGACGGCGTGCTGTTTATGATGGATATTGACAATTTTAAGAAGCTGAACGATACCTATGGGCATCTGGCAGGAGATGAAGTACTGATTGGATTTGCCGATATTCTTCGCCGGAACAGCCGGAGTGATGATATCTGTGCGCGGCTGGGCGGCGATGAGTTTCTTGTCTATTTTCCAGGGCTGAAAAAGAAAGAGACTGCAGTGGAACGCGCGGAGATGATCGCTCGCCAGTTTCTGGAAAAGAACGGAAAAAATTATGAAGATGTGGAAATTTCTGTCAGCATCGGCATTGTAATGCGCAGCGGTGAACGGGAGTTTGGCAGCCTTTACGAAGCTGCAGACAGAGCGCTGTATCAGGTAAAGAACCGGGGCAAAGGCGGATATATGTTTGCCGACGGGCTGTAGTGACCAGAAACTACCAGATAAAATTCTTAAATTATTCAGAATTTTCAAAAAAGGTTGACAAACCGACGTTGGCTGTGATATGCTCGGCACACAGACTAAAGGCTAAAGTATAATCTTTTTTTTACATACAATTTTTTTGCATCGGAAAGACAGAGATACTCTAATGATTAGTTTATCTCTGTTTTTTTATTCCTGCAGTTTTCAGACACGTTCGGCAGCGGGACGTTACAGTGGAAGGGGTTTTGGTGTGGAATGAAAAAATTATATTGGAGAATACTGATCCTGTTTACGGTCGTAACAGCATGTCTTCTTGGAGTCTCGATCACCGGAGTGATTCATATCCAGTGGGCGCAGGACAGAGGATATCTGGAAGAGATTCTGACAGATACCCAAAAGCTTCTCGGCGCCGGGGAGGAATGCTACGGGAGCAGCAGAGAATCTACGAGCCAGGATGAGGAAGGCACGCAGGAAGACAGCCGGAGTTTTATCGGACAGATGATCCGGAATATACCGACGAATCAAACGACGATCCTTGTGGGCGTTGACGCGAAGACCCATGAGATTATCGGAATCACTGAAAATAATATGTCTGCGCAGGAGTTAATGGATAAAAAAGGGTGGGGCAGGATCCTGGAAAAACTGCAGAAACTGGAAGAAGGAGAAATGGCAGCGATCCATCTGAGCAATTATTTTGCTACTGCCGCGATGGTCCGGTACAGCCCGGATATTTTTCTTGTGGGAATCGATACGGGGGCGGATTCTTCCGTTGAAGTCGGAACCAACATCTTCCGGCTGTCCGCCAGTATCCTGATCTCCTAGGTGGTGATCGCGGTCTTTATCCGTCTGTCTATGAAAAAGCTTTTCCTGACGGATATCGACAAAATCCAGAACCAGGTGCTCCGGCTGCTGGAGGGGAATTATGATACGGAATTTGAAGCCTGCCAGTCGGAGGAGATCGAGCTTATGGTCTCTGCCATCCGCGATCTGAAAAATGGATATGTGCACAAAACGGAGAGAATGAACAAGATCTTCAATTCCATCGGACCGAACATCGGATCTTTTGAACTGCTGGACAGTCTTCAGGCAAATTTCTTTTCCAACAACTTTGCCAAGGTCATGGGATGGAAACGGGAAGAGGTGGAATATTACAAAGAACATATTGAGGAATTCAAAGGACTTATCAATGAACTGGAGAAGAAATGCGACAAAGGAAATATTGCTGCGTTTAACGGTAAGTATCTTGAGGTTCATATGTTTGAGATTCAAAATGAACTCGTGGGCGTTCTTATTGACCGGACAGAGGAGGAGACGGAAAAGCGGCGTCTGGCCTGCAATGTCAGAGACGAGCGGAAGAAAAATATTACAGACGGCCTGACCGGCATCATGAACCGCAAGGGATTCCAGCAGGAGGTGGAAAAACTCCTGGCGGAGAACCATGCGGGCGGGGGTGTACTCCTGATGTGCGACCTGGATAACTTCAAGAGAATCAACGATTCCATGGGACATCCGGAGGGAGACAGGCTTTTGAAACTGTTTTCGGAAATTTTAAAGCAGGAATTTCGGAAGAGTGATGTGGTCGGCAGGATCGGAGGCGATGAGTTTATGGTTTATCTGCCGAGCGATGTGGAGGATTCGGTACTGAGGAAAAAGCTGGATCATGTGATGGATTCGATCCGGGTCAAATTGAACGGTTACCGTACCTATGGCGTTTCCGTCAGTATTGGGGCGGCAAAGCTGGATGCTGAAATGGGGGTCGTGGATTTTGAAAGCCTGTACGAAAGTGCGGATACGGCACTTTATATCTCAAAAGGCCTTGGAAAGAACCGGTATTACATCAATGAAAAAGGAATCCGCTGTATGAAGTCTACCTGCGAAGCGTGCAGAATCAATTGTCCTCGCAGGGAAATTCTTGCATTGAATGAGGGACAGAGTAATGGAACTGTGACAGACAGGGACGGGAATCCGCTGCACCTGCTTCCGGAAGTCTGAGAATAGAAAGGTGCCGCTCCATCGTCAGAT
>OLQX01000848.1_pt1 | contig 32170 bp, 26 predicted proteins | sample 1672581 | NCBI WGS metagenome assembly OLQX01 (sample SAMEA3136701, study PRJEB25190) | human gut metagenome | reverse complement strand
TTTTCATGCAATGAAATGTATGGGTACTAAAAAGTCTTTGACATTTTGTTTCAGGAGTGGTCGGAAAGAAAAAAGCGGTCGTAAAGGCAGTGGATGACGTGTCACTGACAGTCTATGAGGGCGAGACTGTGGGACTGGTAGGTGAGACAGGCTGCGGTAAAAGTACATTTGGAAGAACGATTTTAAAGTTGACGGAACCGACCGATGGAAAAATTTATCTGGACGGTGAAGATATTACCGGTTATTCCGAGCGCAAACTCAGAAAATACAGGCAGAAAATGCAGATCGTATTTCAGGACCCGTACAGTTCCCTTGATCCAAGGGAGACCATCGGAAAATCTTTAGAAGAAGTGCTGCAGATTCAGGGCAGGAAGCAGGGATGCCGGGAAAAGGTATTGGAGACGCTTGAACTTGTGGGATTGTCGTCAGAAGTTTACGACAGGTATCCGCACGAATTTTCGGGCGGACAGAGACAGCGTGTCGGAATTGCCAGAGCGTTGATCTTAAATCCGGTCTTTCTCGTCTGCGATGAACCGGTATCGGCGTTGGACGTATCGGTGCAGGCACAGATTGTCAACCTGTTGAAAAAAATACAGCGGGAGAGAAAGCTCGCGAGTATTTTTATTTCCCATGACATCAATGTTGTGCGCTATATCTCAGACCGCATTGTTGTTATGTATCTTGGACATATCGTGGAGGAAGCGCCGAAGGACGAATTGATCCATCATCCGAAGCATCCTTACACGAAAAGTCTTTTGGCATCTGTGCCAAACATGAATCCGAGGGAGCGGAAGCGCCATGTGGCGTTGGAGGGAGAAATCCCTTCCCCAATGGACCCGCCATCCGGCTGTGTCTTTCATACAAGATGTCCGTATGCAACGGACAAGTGCCGGACGGAAGTACCGGAGTATAAGGAAAGTGGAGACGGACATTGGGTAAGATGTCACGAAGTGTGACAGAAATGAAAAACCTCTGTGCGGGTATGGAGCCTGCACAGAGGTTTTTTAGCGAAAGTAAAAGAACATTATATAAAGTGATGGTAGAATTTCAATCCATATTTCATAATTTAAACCAACCCGGACATACTGAATATAAAACAGTTATGAACGAGGTTTAAAAAGAATGAATCAGTATTTGTTGATAAAGCAGGGAAACATCCATAATGCCGTGGAAAAAGAAGCATTTACGGCTGATATTTTAATAGAAAATGGAAAGATAAAGAAAATTGCTCCGGTGTTAGAGGGCGCAGTTATCAATGATGCGGAAATAATTGATGCATCCGGCATTGACGTGTATCCGGGATTTGTGGACGCACATTGTCATCTGGGACTGGACGGATATGCGGTGGAGTATGCCGGAGATGATTTTAATGAAATCGGGGATGCCATCACGCCGGAACTCTCTGCACTCGATGCGGTCAATCCGCAGGACAAAGCATTTGAGCTGGCAAGAGCAGGCGGCGTAACCTGCGTGTCAACAGGACCAGGAAGCTCAAATGTAATCGGTGGAACATTTTGTGTCATTAAGACGTATGGGAAGCGTATTGATGATATGATTGTAAAAGAAAAATCGGCAATGAAAATTGCGTTTGGCGAAAATCCGAAAAACTGTTATAAAAGCAGGGGAATCTATTCGCGGATGACAATTGCTGCGAAACTCCGGGAAGTTTTGCGTCAGGCAGAGCTTTATGAAAAAAGACAGGAAGCGGCAGGATATCCGGATAATACGGACTATAGCAAAATGCCGGAATATAATGCGAAACTGGAAGCACTGCTCCCGGTCATAAGAAAAGAACTTCCACTGAAAGCCCACGTGCACCGTGCGGATGATATTTTCACGGCAATCCGTATTGCAAAGGAATTTGATCTGAATTTAAAGCTGGATCATGTGACAGATGGAAGTCTGATCGCGGACGAACTTGCGAAAGAAGGGTATTCGCTTGCGGTCGGACCTTCTTTTGGATATGCAACCAAATATGAATTGAAAAATAAGAGCTTTTCCACACCGGCAGATCTGGCGGATGCAGGGTGCTCCGTTTGTATTATCACGGATTCTCCTGTCAGTGAGGAGCAATATCTTCCGCTTTGCGCCGGAAAAGCAATCGCAAGCGGACTGGATGAATTTACTGCATTACAGGCTGTCACGATCAATGCGGCAAAGCATATCGAAGTCCAGGACCGGGTGGGAAGCATTGAGGAAGGAAAGGATGCGGACTTTGTACTGGTAAAGGGAAGTCCGTTTGCAGTAGATACGAAAATTTTGTATACAATCATTGATGGAAAGATTGTATACAAAAATAATTCGCTGTGATCCTCTGTCTTGAACCTTAAAAGGGCTGGCGTGTTCATGAATGCGCCAGCCCTTTTAAGGTTCAAGCCTGATTTGGAACAAAGTCCGATTGAAAGCGACAGATGCCTTTGTTATAATAAACCATAATAGTTTATTTTGGGATAATAATGATTCTACAGATATAGGATGGTAATAGCAATTTGCAGAGAGGAGGGCGATTGACATGAAGAAGTATACATTAATGCATAAGAATTTCCCAGTAGCAGATTTAGAATTGGATGAAGCTTCAGGAGCAATTTCAACTGTTGGTATAGTGTATGAGAAAGAACGTGTACCGGTAGGAATTCCAGTGAAAAAAAACATCATTAACAGAGCCGCGCTTAATGCATGGTGGAAAGGACGTGCGATTCCAGCCAGCCGTATGGGGATTGAGAATGCATTGACGAAATTACACATGTCCTCCACGCAGATGCTGTTGGAAAAGTGTCTGGGATTAAGTCTGTCAGATCAGTATTGGGTGTGCCCGAAGAATTCAGGCATAACGTGGGAACAGGTAAATTTTTTTGAGAATACATTTTCAGATGATGTGGGAAATATTTTGTTTGACCAGACAGCATCTGGTAATCCGGTAAGTTTAATGTCACCGGATAATACTTCAGATGGATGGCTGAAGAAGAAATGGAAAATAATAGATGATAAACGTTGCCTGATAAAAGGGGGAAGTGGTGCCACACAGCAGGAACCGTATAATGAAGTTCTCGCAAGTAGGATCATGGACAGGCTGGACATTCCACATGTAAAATATTCACTTCTTGTGGAGGATGATTACCCATATAGTGTATGTGAAGATTTTATCACACCGGAGACAGAACTTATTTCTGCATGGCATCTGATGCAGACGAGCAGAAAGCCCAATCATATTTCAATCTATCAGCATTATATCAATTGCTGCGAGGAAAACGGAGTGCCGGAGATTCGTAAGGCATTAGATCAGATGATCGTTCTGGACTATCTGCTTGTAAATGAGGACAGGCATTTGAATAATTTCGGGGTAGTCCGTAAGGCAGAGTCATTAAAATATATGTGTGCAGCCCCAATTTTTGACAGTGGAACGTCCATGTGGTTTGATAAGCCGACAGCCATGATAGGAGATATAACGAAATTGGTGTGCAAACCGTTTAAAAATACACACGAAGAGCAGATAAAGCTTGTGAGTTCTTTTGAATGGCTTGCTATGGAAAAGTTAAGTGGTATCGAGGAAGAATTCCGGGAAATAGTGAGGGGATCGCTCTTTGTTGATGAAAAAAGATGTGATGCGCTTTGCGCGGCATTGAAAAACAGAGTAAATATGTTAGAAAAAGTGATTCATGCAAACCAAACAGTATATACAATAGATGACTATAAGAACGATGTGAAGGAAAATATAGCATACAGTGGTTCTGGTGGATACAAGAAAGAGGAGATGTAGTAAAGCATCTCCTCTTTTGCAGTTTATGTAAAAAAAACAACCATTTATGCCATTTTTCATTTTATAAATAAAATCCATGCTACCATTATGCTAACAAAAATAATAGCAGCATGGGTTTTGTTTTTTATTGTTGTGATTCAAATAACACACATTTTTGTATCAATAACACAACAAATAAAATCCGTGAGCACCAAAAGAACAGGAGAACGAAAAATGAGCTTAAAATATGGGGAAATCATAAAACAGATGTCTCTGGAAGAAAAAGCACTGATGATGTCCGGTAAAAATACATGGGAGACCGTAGATTTTGAGAAGTACGGAATCCCATCCATGGCAATGTCCGACGGACCTCATGGGTTAAGACGTCAGGCCGGTGCAGGAGACCACCTTGGATTAAATGCCAGCCTTCCGGCAACCTGTTTCCCGACCGCAGCTACGATCGCAAACAGCTGGGATGAAAAATTGGGGGAGGAGATCGGTACTGCACTTGCAGAGGAAGCGGTGACCATGGATGTCAATGTCATCTTAGGACCGGGACTCAACATTAAGAGAAGCCCGCTCTGTGGACGTAACTTTGAGTATTTTTCCGAAGATCCGTATCATGCAGGGAAAATGGCAGCCGCTTATGTAAAAGGTATCCAGAGCAAGGGAATCTCAGCATGTCCAAAGCATTTTGCGGCAAACAGCCAGGAACTCCGTCGTATGGCAAGCGACTCTGTTGTTGATGAGCGCACATTCCGGGAAATTTATACCACCGGATTTGAAATCGCAGTCAAAGAGGGAAAATCCAAATCCATCATGTCTTCTTATAATGAAGTAAACGGTGTCTATGCAAATGAGAATCGTCACATGTTACAGGAAATCTTAGTCGATGAGTGGGGATTTGACGGCTATGTTGTATCTGACTGGGGCGGAAGCAATGACCATGCACTCGGCGTTATGAACGGAAGCCATCTTGAGATGCCGGGGACCGGAAAATCAGGCATGCGTGATATTGTCCGTGCGGTAAAAGACGGCACATTACCGGAAGAAGTATTAGATCAGCGTCTGGATGAACTGTTAAATGTTGTTTTTGCAACCCATCAGGCAACAGTTGATGGAAAAGGCAAAAAATTTGATGTTGAAGGACACCATGCATTAGCAAGAAAAGCAGCCGAAGAAAGTGTTGTTTTACTGAAAAACAGTAACAACATCCTGCCATTAAAACCGGGAACAAAAGTAGCCGTAATCGGTGATTTTGCAAAGACTCCGCGTTATCAGGGTGCAGGTTCTTCCCTTGTAAATCCGACCAGACAGCCGGAATCCATCTTAGATGTGATCGCAGACAGCGGACTTGTAATGACCGCTTATGAGCAGGGATATATCCGCAACCGTAAACCGAATGCAGCACTTGCAAAATCAGCAGTGGAAGCAGCAAAGAATGCAGACGTTGTTCTTGTTTTTGCAGGATTGGATGAGATCAGCGAGTCCGAGGGACTTGACCGTACCCATATGCATATGCCGCAGGCACAGAATGAACTGATCGATGCGATCACAGCCGTGAATACCAATGTGGTTGTTGTTCTCTCAGCAGGATCTTCTATTGAAATGCCGTGGTTTGACTATGTAAAAGGTATCGTTCACGGATATTTAGGTGGTCAGGCAGGCGCATCTGCAATGATGAATGTCCTCACCGGAAAGGTATGCCCATCCGGAAAATTAAATGAGACTTATCCACTTCACTATGAAGATACTCCTGCATTCCACTACTATCCAAGCAAGGAGCGCAGCAGCGAGTACCGCGAGGCTCTCTATGTGGGATATCGTTATTATACAACGGTCGGCAAAAAAGTCCGTTTCCCATTTGGTTATGGATTGAGTTATACAACTTTTGCATACAGCAATCTCTCCGTTGACAAAGACGGCGTGACCTTCACGATCAAAAACACCGGAGATGTGGAAGGAACAGAAATTGCGCAGCTTTATGTCGGAAAACAGTCCGAGACAATTTTCCGTCCGGTCCGTGAGTTAAAAGGTTTTGCGAGAGTGACATTAGCTCCGGGAGAGGAAAAGTCCGTACATATCGCATTTGAGGACAAGACCTTCCGTTTCTATGACACAAGAACCAATACATGGGAAGTAGAATCCGGTAATTATCAGATCATGGTAGGAACGGATGCAGATACCATGGTATTAGAAGGCAGCTTGGAAATTGCCGGAACTGTGGCAGACGGTGGTTACAGCAAAGAGATTTTACCGGAATATTTCAGCGGTAAGATTGAGAACGTGGATGACATCGAGTACAGAGAACTTTACGGAAGAGAAATCCCGGATGGAAGCTGGAGCGGTGAGATCCAGATGAACGATGCAGTATGCCAGCTTTATTACGGAAAAGGTATCTTTGGCAAACTGTTCTACGGAGTGCTCCGCATTTTGTTAAAAATCAGCGAGTGGCAGGGTAAACCGAACTTAAATGTTCTGTTCAACTACAATATGCCAATCCGTGGATATGCAAAAATGACAGGTGGTTTTGTCACAATGGAGATGGCGAGAGCCTTAACAGAGATGGCAAATGGACACCGGATCAAAGGAACGGCACATCTGATCAAAGCGGCAGTGAAGAGAGATTAATGTAGAGGAACAAAAAATAAATTTTACACAAAACACACGTAAGGTGGCTATGGATTTTACATAGCTGCCTTATTTTTTTATGTATGGAAACAAATAAGATAAAAGTAAAATTGGAAGCGCCGATGGTGCAGGCGCGGTATCAGTATGCAATTGATGTGATGTTAACAAGACTTCGCATGATTGATGCAGATCTGACCGAGAAAAATGAACGCCCATTAATCAGAAATTTGTGTAGCAGAATTAAAACTGCCGAGAGCATTGTGAAAAAGTTGGAAAGAAAGGAACGTGAAGTCACTTTCGAAACAGCAGTCAATACTTTAAATGATATTGCCGGAGTCCGTGTGGTGTGTTATTTTGCGGACGATATTTATCAGATTGCGGACGCAGTGCGCAGACAGAAAGACTTTACCATTGTCAAAGAAAAAAATTATATCAGGAAGCCGAAAAAAAGCGGCTATCAAAGCCTTCATCTGATCGTGGAAGTGCCGGTAACTTATCTGGATAAGACAACCGCAGTGAGAGTTGAGATACAGATCCGTTCAGTCGCCATGGACTACTGGGCAGAATTAGATTCCCAGATGTGTTACAAAAAGGACGCCGGGCAGTTAGAAGCGGTAGAGAAGGCAACAAAGCAGTACGCAGACGTCATTGCGGGTGTGGATAAGAAGATGCTGGAACTTCGTAAGAAGATACAGAAAATGTGAAAGCATCCGGTAATCCCAAACGGCAGACATACATAAAATGAAACGATATCAGCAAAGCAGATCAGAAAAGAGGAGTAAAAAATGAATCAGGAAAAGACAAAGGTATGGGCACACCGCGGAGCCAGCGGTTATGCTCCGGAAAATACATTAGATGCATTCCGGAAAGCAGTTGAGATGGGAGCAGATGGAATCGAACTTGACGTGCAGATGACAAAAGATGGAGAACTCGTCGTTATCCATGATGAGACGATCGATCGTGTCAGCAATGGAAAAGGCTGGGTAAAAGATTACACCTATGAAGAACTGAAAAAATTTAATTTTAACAAAACGCATCTGGAATACACAAAGGAAGAGATACCAACACTTGAGCAGGTATATCTGTTGATAAAACCGACAAATCTTACCATTAATGTGGAAATCAAAACAGGAATTGTTTTCTATCCGGGGATTGAAGAGCGGGTACTGGAGCTTACAGAGCGTCTTGGAATGAAGGAGCGTGTCATTTATTCTTCGTTTAATCATTATACGATCCGGAAAATCAAAGAGTTAGACCCGCAGGCTAAGACGGGCATGCTCTATGAAGATGGAATCATTGATGCAGTGGATTATGCATGTGATGTTGTAAAGGCAGACGCACTTCACCCGGCCGGATATAACGTTTTTTATCCGGGATTTTTAGAGCGTTGTAGAGAGCGGAAAAGACTGCTTCATGTATGGACAATCAATGAAGAAAAACATATGAGAATGCTGTGTGAGGCAGGCGTGGATGCGCTGATCACAAACTACCCGGATATAGCAAAGAAAATCAGGGACGAATACCGTTTTGGAGAACTGCAGCCTGAACTGGTTCAAAGAATCCTTCAGAGTTGAGACAGTGAGAGATACCTATGATAGAAAAAAGAGCAGAGAACATCATGATACCGGAAGAAGCGAATTATCAGCGAACCATGAAACGTGATGTGGAACCATATCTGAGAAGCTATGAAAAAGACGGTTACATAGAAAGCTATGACAGCACAGCAATTTATTACCGCACATACCGGATTCCGCAGGCAAAAGCTGCTATTGTCATCAGCCACGGATTCTGTGAATTTGCAGAGAAATATAAGGAAGTCATCTATTATTTCCTGAAAAACGGATATTCCGTTTACGTCCCGGAACACAGGGGACACGGATATTCTGACCGGATTGTTGTGGATGGCGAAAAAGTTCATATCGAGGATTATGAGCAATATGTGCAGGATCTGCATTTTTTTGTGAAAAATGTGGTAGAACCCACAGAAAAACGAAAAATCTTATTCTGTCATTCCATGGGTGGAGCCATTGGGGTGCGGTATCTCGAAGAGTTCCCACTGACCTTCGATGCGGCAATCCTTTCAGCACCAATGCTTGGAATGAATACTGGAAAATATCCGAAGTGGCTCGCAAAAGTTACCGCAGATTTTTTCTGCGCGATCGGAAAGGGAACGAAATATGCTGCCGGACAGAGTGGTTTTTCAGAAAAACCATCCTTTGAAACAAGCAGCTGCGTTTCCAGAGAACGATACATGTATATCTACAATATGCGCCTGCGGAATATCAATTACCAGACTTACGGTGGAACCTATGCCTGGGTAAAAGCAGGATTTAAAGTAATCCGCAAGCTGCGGAAAAGAAAAAACATTAACAGTATAAAAATTCCGCTTATAATCTTTGAAGCGGAAAAAGACGACATGGTTGACAATTGTGGCATTGAAAAATTTGCTAAAAAAGCCAAGACCGCACAGCTGGTAAGAATGAAGGATTCCAAACATGAAATCTTTAACGCAGGCGAGGCGGTGCGTGACGGTTACTATAGACAAATATTTTTATTTTTAAATCATGTGTATACGGCACAGGAAAGAATGAATGAGGAAAACGAATATGAAACAAAAACTGACGAAACTCGAAAAATACTGGGTACTGTATGATGTGGGAAACTCTGCATTTACGCTGTTAGTGTCCACGATCATTCCGATTTATTTTAAAAACATGGCACAGAATATGGGCGTTTCCGCATCGGATTCTACTGCATATCTCAGCTATGCGATCTCAATCTCTACGATCATTGTTGCAATTTTAGGACCGATCCTCGGCGCAGTCGCAGACAACAAAAATCATAAAAAGCCGTTATTTACATTTTTCATGATGATAGGTGTTCTTGGATGTGCAGCGTTGTCCATTCCGAAGACGTGGCTGATGTTCTTGATTATTTTTGTGATCGCAAAAGTAGGATTTTCCGGCAGCCTGATTTTTTATGATTCCATGATGGTCGATGTAACCACCGACGAACGCATGGATGAGGTATCGTCCCATGGGTATGCGTGGGGCTATATCGGAAGCTGCGTACCATTTGTCATTAGTTTATTGCTGGTGTTAGGCGGTGATAAAGTTGGCATCAGCACACCGGCAGCCATGACAGCCGCATTTTTCTTAAATGCAGCATGGTGGGGGCTTGTGACAATCCCACTCTTAAAAAATTACGAACAGAAATATTATGTGGAAAATCAAGGCTCCATGGTAAAGGAGTCTTTTGCCAGACTTGGAAGAAGCGTGGCGGAATTGAAAGATAACAAAAAAGTTGCCCTCTTTCTGCTCGCATTTTTCTTCTATATAGATGGTGTATACACGATTATCGAGATGGCAACTTCTTACGGAAAAGACGTTGGGATCAGTGACGCTAATCTGCTGCTGGCATTGCTTCTGACGCAGGTTGTGGCATTCCCATGTGCGATTCTTTTCGGAAAAATGACACAGAAATTTGAGACAGGAAAACTAATTTCTGTCTGCATCATTGCATATTTTGCAGTCGCAGTTTACGCCCTGCAGTTAGACGCAGCATGGAAGTTTTGGATGATGGCAACTTTTGTAGGGGTATTTCAGGGTGCGATCCAGGCGCTGTCCCGTTCCTACTATGCAAAGATTATCCCAAAGGAAAAATCGTCTGAGTATTTCGGAATCTTTGATATATTCGGAAAGGGTGCATCTTTTATGGGAACTATGTTAATGGGAATCAGCACACAGATTTTTGATACTTCCAAAGCAGGAGTGGTAGTGATCGCAGCCATGTTTGTGGTCGGATTCGTTTTCTTTCAGGTGCAGCGCAGGACAGAGACACAGGATTCCGGGACGATCAGCAGTTTTGCCGGCAGTCAGAAACAGTTGGAAAATATTTGAAGGGCAGAGGGCAGGAATATGTCACAAAAAGAAAAAAAGCAGGAGTGTTATGCAAACCGGGAACTTTCATGGTTGAAATTTAACGAAAGAGTTCTGGATGAGGCGGCAAGCCATCATGTGCCGCTCTGTGAGCGTATGGCATTTTTCTCTATTTTCCAGAGCAATCTGGATGAATTTTTTATGGTGAGAGTCGGAGCGTTATACGATCAGATGCTGGCAGATAATCATGCGAGAGAAAATAAGACATGGATGACAAGCGAGGAACAGCTTCAGGCGATTTTTGAGAAAACAAGGATCATCTCCCAGAGAAAAGACCATATCTACAAACAGTATATGGAGGAACTGGAGGAGCAGGGGGTGGAACTTTTATCATTTTTTGATATGCTCCCGGAGGATAAGGTCTATCTGGAAAAATATTTTGAGGAATCAATTCTTCCACTGCTTTCCCCGCAGGTAATTGGAAAAAAACAGCCATTTCCATTTTTGAAAAATAAAGAAATCTATGCGGTTGTCGTTTTAGGTGGAAAAAAGGGAGATAAGCTTGGTATTATCCCATGCAGCAATGAAGTCTTTAAGCGTCTGATCCCGGTTCCTTCCGGCAAAAATCATTACATGCTGGTCGAAGAACTGATCCTTCATTATATACCGGAAGTGTTTGACCATTATGAAGTAAAGAGCAAGTCTCTGATCCGAATCATCCGCAATGCGGATATTGATGTGGATGAGGCGTTTGATGACGAGGAACTTGACTACAGGGATTGCATGAAAAAGCTGATCAGCACCAGAAAGAAACTTTGTCCTGTCAAACTGGAGCATTCCAGAGTCCTTGATGATACGGTGATCGAACACTTAAGAAGAGATCTGGGACTTTTTAAGGATCAGGTATTCCATACGGAGACACCGTTGGAGTTATCGTTCCTTTTTCAGATCCAGAACGCATTGCGTGAGAAGAAAGAATTGTTTTATGAGAAACGGATTCCACAGAATTCCCCGGAGTTTGTGGATAATGAGCCTGTCCTGGATCAGATCTGTGAACACGACAAGCTGCTTTTCTATCCATATGAAAGTATGAAACCATTTATCCGTCTGCTGAAAGAAGCCGGAAATGATACACGCGTCGTATCTATTAAAATGACACTTTACCGTGTGGCAAGAAATTCACAGATTGTTGAGGCGCTCATTGATGCAGCTGAAAACGGAAAGGAAGTCGTAGTTCTGGTGGAACTGCGCGCCCGGTTTGACGAGGAAAATAATATTGAGTGGTCACAGCGGTTAGAGGATGCCGGATGCAGGCTGATTTATGGACTGGATCACATTAAAGTCCATTCCAAACTCTGCCAGATCACTTATATGTCAGAGGAGGGAATCCGTTACGTCACACAGATCGGAACTGGAAATTATAATGAAAAGACATCAAAATTGTATACAGATCTTTCCCTGATGACCGCTGACCAGGCGATTGGCGAGGAAGCAGCGGAAGTGTTCCATAAATTATGTCTTGCGCAGACAGTGGAGCATACGAATCATCTGCTTGTTGCACCAAATTGTCTGCAAAATAAGCTGATCGACAAAATAGATGCAGAGATTGCAAAGGTGCAAGATGGCAATGCAGGATACATCGGAGTGAAAATGAATTCTCTGACAGATAAAAAACTGATCGATAAACTGATTGAAGCATCTATGGCAGGAGTACAGATCGATCTGATCGTGCGTGGGATCTGCTGCCTCATTCCGGAAGTGGAAGGGTATACAGACAATATTCAGGTCATCAGTATTGTGGGAAGATATTTAGAACATTCCAGAATTTATATTTTCGGAAAAGGTGAGGACAGTGAAGTCTATATTGCCTCCGCCGATTTTATGACAAGAAATACGACAAAGCGTGTAGAGGTTGCAACTCCGGTATATAGTCCAGAACTTAAAGAACGTATATTAGAAAGTTTTAATCTTATGTTGAGAGACAACGTAAAAGCGAGTGTGTTAAAGAGTGATGGAAATTATTATCACAGAGATGGGGGAGACATCCAGTTGAATTCCCAGGAATATTTTTATGCGGATGCTTATCGTAAGGCAAGTTTTCGCAAAGAGAAAATATAAAAAGCAGGCTTTTCATTTGCTGATACAGAGAAATCAGTGAGTGAAAAGCCAATTTTTTTGTTTACCATCATTTTACAGACGTTTTACAAAGGAAGATATTTAGATTTTACACGCTGGCTTTAAAGTAGTCATTGTCAATGAGACAGAGACAAAAAAACAAAGATGGGAAACGCAAGATCCCATAAAGATTTGGAGGAAAATCAAAATGAAAAAGAAAGTAATCAGTTTATTCGTAACAGGAATGTTAGCAGTCAGCATGATCGCAGGATGTGGTTCTGATAATACAGCAGACACCAGTACATCCGCAGATACCACAGCAGATGCTTCTACAGATGCAGCAGCAGATACCACAGCAGAGGAAGCACCGGCAGCTACAACAGACTTTGATGCAAGTGAATATGTCAATGTATTATCCCGCGAGGATGGATCAGGTACAAGAGGTGCATTCATCGAATTATTCGGAATCGAAGAAAAAGACGCAGACGGAAATAAAGTGGACAACACAACAGAGGAAGCAATCATTACAAATAGTACATCCGTAATGCTTACATCTGTAGCAAGTGATGAGTATGCGATCGGTTATGTTTCCCTTGGTTCTTTAGATGACACTGTAAAAGCAGTCAGCATTGACGGAGCAGAAGCAACAGTAGAGAATATCAAAAATGGTACATACACGATCGCAAGACCATTCAACATCGCAACAAAAGGTGAAGTAAGCGACATCGCACAGGATTTCATCAACTACATTATGAGTGCAGAAGGTCAGGCAGTCATCACAGAGAACGGATACATCGGTTCCGATGATGCGGCAGCATTCGAATCCAACGGAGCAACTGGTAAAGTGACAGTCAGCGGTTCTTCTTCTGTAACACCGGTCATGGAAAAATTAAAAGAAGCTTACACAGCCGCAAACTCCGGTGCAGAGATCGAGATTCAGGAGAGTGACTCCACAACAGGTATGACAGATGCAGCAGCAGGTACAAGTGACATCGGTATGGCTTCCCGTGAATTAAAAGATTCTGAGACAGAGCAGGGACTTACCGCAACAACAATCGCTATGGATGGTATCGCAGTGGTCGTAAATCTTGACAACCCAACAGCAAACCTTACATCCGATCAGGTAAAAGGTGTCTATGTTGGAGATGTTACAAGCTGGGATGAACTTGCAGAGTAAATAAAAAATAAGCTGGCATGAGATAACGAAACGACCGGATGGGAAAACTCCTCCGGTCTTTTTCGGAAACAAGAATCTTCATGATCAGAAAACATTTTTGATAAGGAACATTCCTCAGATTTTGGAGAACATAAATATATGAATATCAATAAATTAAAAGAAATTGTAATGAAATATGTATTTCTGTTTACCGCCATTATTTCCATTGTAGCAGTTGTACTGATCTGCGTGTTCCTGTTCGCAAACGGGGTTCCGGCAATGAAAGAGATTGGATTTGCCAACTTCCTCGGAGGAACAAAATGGAAACCTGGCAACGGCTTATATGGTATCTTCCCGATGATCCTGGGAAGTATCTATGTAACAGGCGGAGCCTTGATTATCGGAGTACCGATCGGAATTCTGATGTCTATCTTCATGGCACGTTTCTGTCCGGACAGATTACATAAGGTATTAAAACCGATCGTTGATCTGCTGGCTGGAATCCCTTCTATTGTTTATGGATTCTTCGGACTGGTCGTTATGGTTCCGTTTGTCAGGGAGCATTTCAAAGGCAATGGACAGAGCATTTTGACAGCAGCACTGTTACTTGGAATCATGATCTTACCTACAATTATCAGCGTGTCCGAGTCATCCATCCGAGCAGTGGAGGAGAGCTATTATGAGGGAGCGCTCGCACTGGGAGCCACACATGAGAGAAGTGTCTTTACGGTTGTTGTTCCGGCAGCAAAATCAGGTGTGTTTGCAGCAGTTGTGCTCGGCGTAGGACGTGCGCTCGGTGAGACAATGGCAGTCATGATGGTAGTCGGCAATCAGGCGAGAGTGCCGGACAGTATTTTCAAAGGTGTGCGTACACTCACAACGAATATCGTACTCGAGATGGGATATGCCACGGATCTTCACAGGGAAGCATTAATTGCTACAGGCGTAGTTTTGTTTGTGTTTATTCTTATTATTAATATATCGTTTTCTATTTTGAAACGTAGAGGAAAGGAGTAGAGGCAGTATGGAAAAAAATATCACTCCGATCAATCAACTGTCGTGGAAAGACAGATTGAAATCTTATAAAAAACATCCGGGATCTTTTATTTTACTGCTTCTGGTGGGAGCCTCTGCAGTGATCACCGTGACAGTGCTTGTTTATCTGGTGGGCTATATTTTGATCCACGGAGTTCCATATTTAAGACCAAGCCTGTTTTCACTGACTTACAATTCCGATAACGTGTCAATGATGCCGGCGATCATCAACACCATCACAATGGTATTGCTCGCACTGCTTTTTTCTGTTCCGTTTGGAATCGGAGCAGCAATTTATCTTGTCGAATATGCAAAAAAAGGAAATAAACTCGTTGAGCTGGTGCGTATTACAGCAGAGACATTGACCGGTATCCCATCCATTATCTATGGACTGTTCGGTATGTTGTTTTTCGTGACAGCGTTGCATTGGGGATATTCCATGTTAGCTGGCGCGGCAACACTTGCGATCATGGTTCTCCCGGTCATTATGAGAACGACGGAGGAAGCGCTTTTGTGTGTGCCGGATATGTACCGTGAGGGAAGCTTCGGACTCGGCGCAGGAAAGCTCCGAACCATTTTTAAAATCGTACTTCCAACGGCGATTCCGGGTATTTTGTCCGGTATCATCCTTGCGATCGGACGTATCGTAGGAGAGACAGCGGCACTGATCTATACGGCAGGAACCGTTGCGGAGGCAGCAGGTGTCATGGATTCCGGACGAACCCTTGCAATTCATATGTATTCGCTGTCAAGAGAGGGACTTCACACAAATGAGGCATACGCAACAGCAGTCGTTCTTCTGATCGTGGTGCTTCTCATCAACGGATTATCGTCCCTGATCGCAAGGAAACTGGAAGCTGCAACAAAGTAAATCCGAAAAAACATTCAGATAAAAATCTGAATATGGATCATTATAAAATAAAACGTCTGTGAACAGACAGATAAAGCAAAGGAAACAATATGAGTGAAAAATTTAAAATTTCAAACCTTGATTTATATTACGGTGATTTTCATGCGTTGAAAGATATCAATATGAGCATCCATGCAAACGAGATCACAGCTTTTATCGGACCATCCGGCTGTGGAAAATCCACCTTTTTAAAAAGTCTGAACAGAATGAATGATCTGGTGGAAGGATGTAAGATCACAGGAAATGTCCTGTTAGATGGCGAGGACATCTATAAAGGTATGGATGTCAATCTTTTACGAAAAAGAGTCGGCATGGTATTCCAGAAGCCAAATCCGTTCCCGATGAGTATTTACGACAATATTGCGTATGGACCGAGAACTCATGGTATCCGCTCCAAAGCAAAATTAGATGAGATCGTGGAAAAATCCCTGCGTGATGCGGCAATCTGGGACGAAGTGAAAGACCGTCTGAAAAAAAGCGCACTTGGCATGTCCGGTGGACAGCAGCAGAGATTATGTATCGCAAGGGCACTGGCAGTGGAACCGGAAGTCATCCTAATGGACGAACCGACTTCCGCGCTTGATCCGATCTCCACATCCAAGATCGAGGATCTTGTCATTGAACTGAAAAAACAGTACACCATCGTCATGGTCACACACAATATGCAGCAGGCTGTGCGTGTTTCGGATAAAACCGTATTCTTCTTATTAGGAGAGGTGATCGAGGCTGGCGAGACAGAAAAATTATTCTCAATTCCACAGGATAAACGTACCGAGGACTATATCACAGGACGTTTTGGTTGACATAAATAAAAAGGAGAGAATGATATGAGAAATCGATTTGACAGACAGTTATTAGAATTAAATAATGAATTGATCCAGATGGGAAGCTTGATCGAGCAGGCGATTGAGATGGGGATATCAGCACTGGTAAAACAGGATGTAGAAAAAGCAGAGCAGGCGATCAAATTTGACGTGGAAGTAGATGAGCAGGAGAAAACGATCGAAGCTCTCTGCATGAAACTACTGCTGCAACAGCAGCCGGTAGCAAAAGACTTAAGATTAATTTCTGCAGCGTTAAAAATGATCACGGACATGGAGCGTATCGGGGATCATGCAGCGGATATTTCGGAGATGACCATTTTGATGGCAGATTCCGATTATGAAAAAAGCGCCATTAATATGGAAGTGATCAAAGAGATGGCAAAAGAGACAACCGATATGGTTATCAAGAGTGTGGATGCTTTTGTCAACAAAGATCTCGAACTGGCACGCTGGGTCATCAACCGTGATGATGTGGTGGACGATCTTTTTGACAGTTTCCGGAAAGAACTCATCCAAAAAATCAATGAGAATGTAAAAAATGGTGAGATGGCAACGGATATGCTGATGGTCGCAAAATATTTTGAGCGTATCGGCGATCATGCAACCAACATTGCAGAATGGGTGATCTATTCTATCACCGGAAAACACGAAGACGAATAAATTTTAAGAAAACTTTTCCCTTACAGACATAAAAAAGGTATGCTAAAAGACTCCTGATTGCGATTTTACATAGATTTTACATAAAACCGACATAAGATTTACATGTAGTTTATAATATGGAATCGAAATGTAAACAATAACCTAGTATATGTCTATGTAAGGGAGAGATTATGAATATTTTTGGAATTCTGACAATGATCGGCGGTCTGGCAATGTTCCTGTACGGAATGAGTGTTATGGGTGGCGGTCTTGAAAAAATGTCCGGCGGAAAATTGGAGCGTATCTTAGAGAGCCTGACCTCGAATCCGTTTAAAGCGGTATTGCTCGGAGCCGGCGTGACAGCTGTGATCCAGTCATCCTCAGCTACAACGGTCATGGTTGTCGGTTTCGTAAATTCAGGCATCATGAAACTGTCGCAGGCGATCGGGATCATCATGGGTGCAAACATTGGAACGACAGTTACCTCATGGCTTTTGAGCCTGACCGGGATCGAGAGTTCCAATTTCCTGATCAGCATGTTAAAACCGTCCTCTTTTTCACCGGTTCTCGCACTGATCGGTATTATTATGTATATGTCCGGCAAGGACAAAAAGAAAGATATCGGTGAAATCTTACTTGGATTTGCAATCTTAATGTTTGGTATGGAGACAATGAGCGATGCTGTAAAGCCGCTTGCGGATGTGCCGGAGTTTACCGATATTCTGACGATGTTCAACAATCCGGTATTTGGCGTGTTAGCAGGAGCGCTGCTCACCGCAGTCATTCAGAGTTCTTCGGCTTCTGTTGGTATCCTGCAGGCATTGTCTGTCACAGGAGCATTTACTTATGGTTCGGTTATTCCGATTATCTTAGGACAGAATATCGGAACCTGTGTCACAGCGATGATCTCAGCAATCGGTGCAAACCGGGGCGCAAAGAGAACCGCATTCGTGCATTTATATTTCAACATTATCGGAACCTTATTATTCCTTACAGTATTTTATATTGGAAATGCAATCTTTCGTTTTGAATTTGTCGGGGAGACGGTAGGAGTTGCAGGGATCGCGCTGATCCACAGTATTTTTAATGTCTTTACAACTGTAGTATTATTTCCGTTTATCCGTGGGCTGGAAAAACTGGCTTATCTTACGATCCCGGAATCTGACGAGGAAAAATCTGCCAAAGAAGATGTGTTTGCCATTTTAGATGAGCGTTTTGTGAGCAGTCCTGCATTTGCGATCGAGCAATGTAAAACTTTAGTAAACCAGATGGCAGAGATCACAAAAAACAGTTTTATCGAGGCAATGGAATGTATCAAAGAACCTTCGGATCAGAAATTTGCGGAAGTGATCGCAAAAGAAAACCGCGTAGATGTGTATGATGATAAGATCAGCGCCTATCTGACGAAATTAAACAGCGGCGATCTTTCGTATACGGACAGTCTGCGGGTGACTTCACTTTTACACTGTCTGACGGATTTTGAGAGAATTTCCGATCATGCGGTAAATGTGGTAGAATGTGTACAGCAGATGCAGAAAGAGGACGCAAAGTTTTCTAAGAAGGCGGAGGAGGAGATGAACATTTACTCCAAAGCCGTGCGGGATATCTTAGAGAGAACGACCGGAGCGTTTATCAATACCGATATTCCACTTGCGCGTTCCGTGGAACCGTTAGAGGAAGTCATTGACGGTCTGAACAAAACGGTAAAAAAACATCATATGAAGCGTCTGCGCAAGGGAAAATGCACGATCGGACTTGGACTGGTACTCTCGGATCTTGCCATGAACTACGAGCGTGTTGCTGATCACTGCTCCAATATCGCAGTATATATGATGCAGTTGAATGATACCGGTCTGGAGGAACACAGTTTTACAGAGCAGATGGATGAAAAAGAGAGTGCAGAATTTACGAAACTGGAAAATGAATTTGAACAAAAATATGAGATAGATTAAATCCGGGAAGAAATTCGCAGCACAATTATTGTGTTGCGAATTTTTTGTGAATCAGGGAAAGACTTATAGAAAAAACAAAGCAGGCTGTATTATAATCTATTTATAGAGCGAACAGTGGGAGGAAATGATTATGGCAACAATCTATATTGTAGAAGATGATGTAAATATCCGCGAGATCGAGCGCTATGCGTTAAAAAACAGCGGATATCAGGTAGAAGAATTTGAGTGCGGTGCAGATCTTTTTAAAAGGTTAGAGAGCAAAGTTCCGGCCCTGATTTTATTAGATATCATGCTTCCGAATGAGGATGGACTTGATATTCTGACCAAAATCCGTGCAGATAAAAACACAGCAAAAGTGCCGATTATTATGGTGACGGCAAAAACATCCGAGCTTGACAAAGTAAAAGGGTTAGACCTCGGAGCGGACGATTACATTTCCAAGCCGTTTGGTGTGATGGAACTGATCTCCCGTGTCAAAGCGTTATTGCGCAGAACGATGAATACGCAGGAAGAATCACAGATTGCCTACGAAAATATTCTGGTGGATAATGATAAACACGCCGTTTACGTGGATGGAAAACTGTGTGAACTCACCTACAAAGAATTTGAACTTTTAAAATACCTTGTCATCAACAAGGGAATCGTGCTGTCGCGGGATAAGATCATGAACCAGGTGTGGGGCTTTGATTATGAGGGTGAGAGCCGGACAGTCGATATGCATATCAAGACGCTGAGACAGAAACTTGGAGAGGCGGGAAGCCATATCAAGACAGTGCGCAATGTCGGTTACATGGTGGAGTGACGTCCGTTAAGGAGCAGGGAAAAGGCAGGACAGACGTAAGACGGTGATGGGATGAAAAAGAAAATCAACAGCAAATTTATGCTGATCTCAGCGATTGCAATTATTGTCATGGCAATCTGTGCCATGGTGCTTTTTTATGATATATTGAAAAAACAGATTTTTGACGATCTGAAGGCAAACGCCCATGTGATCTCCATGATGAACCCGGAGGATCTGCCGGATGAGATCAACTATAATCTGAATAAAGATGGGCTGCGTATCACGCTGATCAATGAGGATGGAACCGTCATCTATGACAGCATGGAAGACGAGTCGAAGATGGAAAATCACAGGGAACGACCGGAGATCGCTTCTGCATTGGCAGCCGGAGAGGGGCGTGCGATGCGGAAATCGACTACGTCCGCAAAACATACTTTTTATTATGCAATGAGAACAGATGACGGAAAAGTTCTGCGTATTGGAAAAGACAGTAACAGCATCTACAGTCTGATCATCAAGATGGTATATCTCACGTTGTCTGTGGGATTCTGCGTATTTGTACTGTGCACAGTCCTTGCACACAGGCTTACCAGGCGTCTTGTGGCACCAATCGAAAAGATGGCGGACAATATTGTACTGCTGGAAGAAAATGATGTTTATGACGAGATGAAGCCATTTGTTGCGACTATCAAGCAGCAGCATGTGGATATTTTAAAACATTCCCAGATGCGTCAGGAATTTACTGCAAATGTTTCACACGAATTAAAGACACCGCTCACTGCGATTTCCGGTTATGCAGAACTCATTGCAAGTGGAATGACAAGTGGGGAGGATACCATTCATTTTGCCACGGAAATCCACAAGAGCGCAGAGCGTCTGCAATATCTGATCAATGATATCATCAAGCTTTCCGAGTTAGACAGCGACGACACAAAGATCGAGTTTGAGACGTTAGACCTCCATGAGATGGCGTTAAACTGTCAGGCAATGATGGAGATCCCGGCGGAAAAGAACGAGGTGACGGTGGAAGTACAGGGAGAAGCCACCTCGGTTCGGGGAAATCGAAATCTAATAGATGAATTAATCTATAATCTTTGCAGTAACGCAGTGCGTTACAACAAAAAAGGCGGAAAAGTCACGATTATTACACGCACGGAGGACGGACATCCGACTCTGATCGTCAAAGACACTGGTATCGGTATTCCGAAGGAGGCACAGGAACGTGTCTTTGAACGTTTTTATCGTGTTGATAAAAGCCGTTCGAAATCGACCGGAGGCACAGGTCTTGGACTTGCCATTGTCAAACACATTGTGGCACAGCATGAGGCGCAGATCTCACTGGAAAGTGAGGAGGGTGCCGGTACGGAGATTAAGGTGACGTTTTTAAAATAATTAGAAAAGATGAGCTTCTGATTTTATATCGGAGGCTTATTTTATATAAAAACGTGAAAAAATATGTGATTTAGCTGTGAAAAACGTGATAAAAACATATAAAAAGATCAAAAAAACGTGAAAATTAAAATTCAAAGAAAAAACTATAGCAGTCTTTTCCATTTTTGTGTTATTATAGAAAGACAGTCATAACGACAGTACGAATGAAAATGAAAGGACAGAGTAAGTAATTATATGTTTTCCGTATCAGACATTAAAGAGACAGTGTATCCGGCGGCGTACCGGAGAGGGAAAGAGCTGTATGAAACGGCGGGGGTTTTTGATTTTTCCTATGAGTTGTATTTAGTGGATGAGCTGCCAGTGGCAGATGTCAGGGCAAAAGTTCGTGGAATCAATCAGGAGTATTATGAAGTGACAGCCACTATCGACGAGGAGTTCGGGGATGTAACGAACTGCAACTGCGGATGTGAGGCTTTTTATAATTATGAGGGAATGTGCAAGCATTGTGTGGCAATGCTTTTGAATTATGTAAACAAGAGGACTCCGATGGAGATTCTCAGGTTAAAACGGGGACAGGGCACAGAGACACCGGAAGCAGGGGAACGTCCGGTGGGGAAGATGGAGACGGCAGCGCCGTTGAAAAATCTGCTGAGCCAGTATTCCATGCGTGCAACATCCAAATATATGTTACCGGAAACCATTTACGGAAAAGTAGAGTTAGAACCTTACTTTGAGATGGATTACGGCTATGCAAGACTGGAATTTAAGATCGGAATGGAGACAAAGTATGTGTTAAAAAACATTTCTGCGTTTTTACATTCTGTTCAGGTCAACGAGAAAGTGCATTACGGCAAAAAACTTGATTTTTATCATCACATGGAAGCTTTTTCGGAGGATGCAAAGCGCCTGATCCGGTTTATGCAGCAGCAGGATGATGATAAAAAGCGCCAGAGTAAGTTCCATGCTTATTATGCCTACACCGGCGGCTATGAGCGTACCATGGAGTTGGACGGTGTGGGGATCGATCGGTTTTTGGAAGCGGTGAAAGGAACTCCTTTTCATGCAACGATCGGTTATGATATGAATGAAAGCTACATCTATAATGGAACAAAACGCAAACCAAAACTGACGCTGAAAGGTGGAAGTGCGGGAGCGTTTCTCTGCATGGAAGATCTGCCGATGATCGAGGGTGACAAGTATTATTACTTTTATGAGGATGGGGAGATTTTCCTCGGAGAGCCATTGTTGAAAGGAAAAGTATCAGACTTCTTCCAGTTTTTACACCGCCAGGTAGGGGGAGACTGCTATATTGCAGCGGACGAACTCGCAATGTTCTGCCGGGATCTTCTGCCGATGGTGAGGGAAAGCTTCGATGTGATCCCGGAAGGATTTGACGAGGCGCTTTACGTTCCGCCGAAGCCGGAATTTGAGTTATATCTGGATCGTCAGGCAATGGATGTTGTTGGTGCGAAGCTGGTCGCAGTCTATGGGGATAATAAATACAACGTGCTTGCCAAAGTAGAACCGGGCGAGGTGCGTGATCTGTCTGAGGAGCTGCGCATCAAGAGCCTTGTGGAGCCGTATTTCAATGAGTATGACCATTCGAAGACATTTTTTGTCATTGCAAAAGACGAAGATCTGCTCTATCAGCTCGTGGCGGGTGGATTGCAGCGTTTAAGCCATTTTATGGCAATTTACACGTCGGACAAGTTCCGCAATATGAAAGTGGTCAATGCGCCGAACGTATCCGTGGGTGTCTCCTTAAAGAGTGACCTTCTGGAATTAAAGGTACACTCCGATGAAATGTCCTCCGAGGAGCTGGCATATCTGCTTTCCAAGTACGACAGAAAGAAAAAGTATATCCGTCTGAAAAACGGGGATTTCTTAGATATCAAAGAGGATGGGATCAGTGCGCTTGCAGAAGTCAGTGAGGACTTACAGCTTACCGAGGCAAGCCTGAAAAAAGGAACCGTCGTGATCCCAAAATACCGCGCTATGTATCTGGATGCAGCACTGAAAAATAACCAGCTGCTGTCTATCGAGAAAAACAGGGAATTCAAAGGCATGGTGCGGAACATGAAAACCATCGAGGACAGCGATTATGAGGTGGTGGATTCCCTGAAAAATGTTATGAGAAACTACCAGAAAAACGGTTTCCTCTGGCTGAAAACGCTGCGGGAGAACGGTTTTGGCGGAATCCTTGCGGACGATATGGGACTTGGAAAAACGCTTCAGGTAATAAGCCTTCTTCTGGCAGAGCGTCAGGATTATGATGCAGGGGAAAAGGAGCGCCGCAGATCACTTATTGTATGTCCGGCATCTTTAGTTTATAACTGGCAGAAAGAGATTGAGCGTTTTGCACCGGAACTTGAGACTGTGACGATCACAGGAAGTGCACCGGAACGAAAAGATATCATCCGGCACACCACGGACGGGCAGATCCTCATCACATCCTATGATCTGTTAAAACGTGACGTGGAGTATTACAAAAACATTGTGTTTGCAGTTCAGGTCATTGATGAAGCTCAATATATTAAAAATGCCGGAACGCAGGCGGCAAAAGGCGTCAAGAAGATCACGGCAGCCTTTAAGCTGGCGCTGACCGGTACACCGATCGAGAACCGCTTAAGTGAGCTTTGGAGTATCTTTGATTACCTGATGCCGGGATTTTTGTATACATATCAGAAGTTCCGTGAGGAGATCGAGACACCGATCGTTGTGAACAAAGATGAGAACAAGATGGAACGTTTACAGCGCATGATCCGTCCGTTTATCCTGCGCCGGTTAAAAGGTGATGTATTAAAAGATCTTCCGGAAAAACTCGAAGAGAATGTTTATGCGAAGATGGAGGGCGAACAGCTGGCTCTTTATGATGCACATGTGCAGCAGATGAAGCAGATGTTAGATGGCAAGAGCGAGGCGGAATTTAAGTCCAACAAAATCCAGATCCTTGCAGAACTTACAAAACTGCGTCAGCTCTGTTGTGATCCGGCACTTTTATTCGAAGATTACAAGGGCGAATCCGCAAAAGTCCAGATGTGTATGGATCTGATCGGGAACGCAGTGCACGGTGGACACAAGGTGCTGTTATTCTCCCAGTTCACGACCATGTTAGACCGTCTGGCGGAACAGCTGAAAAAGCTGGGCATTGATTACTACATGCTCACCGGCTCCGTCAATAAGGAAAAACGTATGCAGATGGTAGACAGCTTCAACAAAGATGATGTCCCGGTGTTCTGCATCTCCTTAAAGGCAGGAGGAACCGGATTGAACCTCACCGCAGCGGACATCGTCATCCATTACGATCCATGGTGGAACGTTGCCGTGCAGAATCAGGCAACCGACCGTGCACACCGTATCGGGCAGAAGAATGTCGTGACAGTTTACAAACTCGTCTCCCAGGGTACGATCGAGGAGAAGATCATTGATATCCAGGAGAAAAAGAAAAAGCTTGCCGAGCAGGTGCTGGAGGGCGAGGGAATGGATTCTGTAGTATTCACAAAAGAGGAGATCATGGAACTTCTCGGCTGATCAAAAAAACATAAGTCATTGAATTACAATTATTACAAAAGTAATTCAATGACTTTTTTGTATTAAAATCACATAATTATCAAGTTCAAATTAACATTTCTTGGAAAATCTGTAAATTTAATCACAGACAAAATCAGATAAATGTATTTTTATAAAAAATGCAATTCACAAGAAAAACAAAAAAGTGCACAAAAAATAAAATGAAAACTGTACAAAATGCACAAAAAATAGAAGAAAAAAATAGTCTTTCGAAAAAATTGACATTTCAATAAAAAATAACTAAAAATATGTTTGGCAATAAAAAATAAGAAAGGAAGTGGTCATACGGAAGAACTATCAAAGGAGCTGATGGCGCAGTTGAATTGTGATACGGCATTTACAATCCCGCTTTTTGGCGGAATACCGGTAGCAGAATCGGTTGTTGTCACGTGGGTCATCATGGCGGTATTACTGATCGCAGCGGCAATACTCGGGCGGAACTTAAAGGTTGAAAACGTCGGTAAGAAACAGCTCGTATTGGAAACGATAGTTGGAGGTCTCTATAACTTCTTCTATGATCTTCTTGGCGAGGAGGGAAAACAGTATATCCCATATCTGATGACGGTCGGTGTCTATATTGGGTTTGCCAATATGATCGGTCTGTTTGGATTGAAATCACCAACGAAGGACGTAGGCGTGACGGGCGCACTTGCACTTATGAGCATCATCTTAATTGAGGCTGCAGGAGTGCGGAAAAAAGGTACAAAAGGGTTTTTGAAAAGTTTTGCAGAACCAATCCCGATCATGCTGCCGATGAATATCCTCGAAGTATTCATCCGGCCATTATCCCTGTGCATGCGTTTGTTTGGTAACATTTTAGGCGCATTTGTAATTATGGAATTAATCAAAATTGTAGTGCCGATTTTTGTACCGGCAGTGTTAAGCCTTTATTTTGATCTGTTTGACGGATTCATACAGGCTTATGTATTTGTATTTTTAACATCACTCTTCATTAAGGAGAGCATTGAGTAAACACACTCACAGAAAAATTGAAAAAGAAATGGTAAAGGAGAAAACATCATGAATTCATTAATCGCAATTGGAGCAGGTATCGCAGCATTAACAGGTATTGGAGCAGGTATTGGTATCGGACTTGCAACCTCAAAAGCAACGGACGCAATCGCAAGACAGCCGGAAGCAGACGGAAAAATCACAAAAGCATTATTACTTGGATGTGCATTGGCCGAAGGTACTGCAATTTTCGGTATGGTAGTCGCAATTTTAATTATCTTATTCTTAGGCTAAAGAAAGGTTATGGTAGAGTATGCAGTTATTAAGAATTGACTGGAATGTCCTCTTTACCATCATAAATCTGCTGATTCTTTATTTTGGACTTCGCAAGTTTTTGATCAAGCCGGTGACAAATGTCATGGAACAGCGCAGACAGATGATCGAAGGTCAGATGGCGGATGCGAAAAAGACTACGGAGCAGGCGAATGAACTTAAGAGCCAGTATGAGGATGCATTAAAACAGGCACATGACGAGTCCGCACATATTGTGGAGAAGGCAAGAAAAACGGCACAGGCAGAATATGAGAGCAGAGTAAATGCTGCGGATCAGGAAGCAGAAAAAATCATTGCAAATGCACATAAGACCATTGATCTTGAGCGTGAAAAGACAGTGCAGGATCTTCAGACGCAGATTGCAGGACTTGCAATGATGGCAGCCGGAAAAGTGCTTGGCAAGGCAGATGCAGCAGAGCAGAATAAGCTCATGTATGAGCAATTTTTAGCTAAAACAGGTGGTTGCAATGACACAGACAGCAAATAATTACGGAACGGTTCTTTTTGAGCTTGGTATCACAAAAGAAATCGTGGAAAAGACAAAAGAAATATTTGAGCTGACCAGTGAGCTGCCGCGTGTGTTGAACTGCCCGGTTGTTTCCAGAAAAGAAAAGCACCGGATGATCGAAAGATTTTTTCCGCAGCAGATACATCATTTTTTGAAAGAACTGTGTGACCATGAACATATGGACGTGATCGAAGATGTGTTTGCGGCATACCAGAACTGTTATGATGAAAAAAACGGGATACTCCGTGCAAAAATGCAATGTGCAGAGGTGCCGGATGAGACGCAGCTTGCACAGATCAGAAACTATCTGGCAGGGAAATATAAAAAGACACAGGTAGAGCTGGAATTCGAAAAAAAGCCGGAACTGATCGCAGGATTCGTGCTCCGCGTGGGAGACATCGAAGAGGATTTCAGTATCAGGGGACGGCTTGACAGATTACAACAGAAATTAACATGGAGGTGACGACGTGGGTTCCATAAATTCAGAGGAGATTATCTCCATACTGAAAACAGAAATCGAAAATTATGACATGGTATCCGGTGAACAGGAAGTTGGTTCTGTCATCTGGGTTGGCGATGGGATCGCAACCATTTATGGAATAGAGCATGCCATGTATGGTGAGATCGTTATATTTGAAAACGGCATCCGTGGTATGGTTCAGGATATCAGACGTGACCAGATCGGCTGTATCATTCTTGGAAAAGATACAGAGATCAAAGAGGGCACAAAAGTAACACGCACGAAGAAAAAAGCAGGTGTTCCGGTAGGAAATGACTATCTTGGAAGGATTATCAATGCACTTGGCGCACCAATCGATGGAAAAGGTGAAATCCCGGCAGATGATTACCGTGCAATTGAACAGGAAGCACCGGGTATTGTAGACAGACAGTCCGTAAACCAGCCGCTTGAGACAGGTATTCTTGCAATCGATGCAATGTTCCCAATCGGACGCGGACAGCGTGAGCTGATCATCGGTGACAGACAGACCGGTAAAACATCCATCGCAGTCGATACCATCTTAAACCAGAAGGGAAAAGATGTGATCTGTATTTACGTAGCAATCGGACAGAAAGCTTCTACCGTTGCGAAACTTGTGAATACTTTGACAAAGCACGATGCATTGGATTATACGGTTGTACTTTCTGCAACGGCAAGCGAATCCGCTTCCCTGCAATATATTGCACCGTATGCGGGAACAGCACTGGCAGAATATTTCATGTATCAGGGAAAGGATGTACTGATCGTGTACGATGACCTTTCCAAGCATGCAGTTGCATATCGTGCATTGTCCCTGCTGCTTGAGCGTTCTCCGGGACGTGAGGCATATCCGGGTGATGTATTCTATTTACATTCCAGACTGCTGGAGCGTTCCAGCAAATTGTCGGATGCATTAGGCGGAGGCTCAATCACAGCACTGCCAATCATTGAGACACAGGCAGGCGATGTATCTGCCTACATTCCGACAAACGTTATTTCCATCACAGACGGACAGATTTTCTTAGAGAGTGATCTGTTTTTCTCCGGTATGCGTCCAGCGGTAAACGTCGGACTTTCCGTATCCCGTGTCGGTGGCGCAGCACAGACAAAGGCAATGAAAAAGGCTTCCGGTACCATTCGTATCGACCTTGCACAGTACCGTGAGATGGAAGTATTTACCCAGTTCTCCTCGGATCTTGATGATACGACAAAAGAGCAGCTTCAGTATGGAAAAGGTCTGATGGAACTGTTAAAACAGCCGCTCTGTCACCCGATGAGCCTGGCAGACCAGGTCATCACACTGGTGGCAGCAAACAAGCGTCTGCTTTTGGATGTGGAGACAGCAAAGACCAAGGAATTCCAGCTTGGAATGCTTGATTTCTTCCACACAGAGCATATGGAGATCGTAAATGAACTGAATGAGAAAAAAGTTTTAGACGATACGATCACAGAACAGATTGTTGAGGCGGTTAAAGAATATAAAAGCAGGTGATAAGGCATGGCAAATACCAAGGAAATTCAAAAACGAATGAAAAGTATCCGGGATACCATGAAAATCACAAGTGCTATGTATATGATCTCTTCCGCGAAACTTCGCAGCGCAAAGCAGAAGTTAGAGCAGACAGAACCGTATTTCTATACGCTCCAGTCCGCAATTGCAAGATTTTTAAGACATATGCCAGATACGACAAACCGCTATTTTGATCAGAGGGAGCAGATTCCCGACAATGAAAAAAAGCGTGGTTACATTGTGATCACCGCCGACAAAGGTCTTGCGGGTGCATACAATCACAATGTCATCAAAATGGCACAGGAACTGTTTTCCCAGGGGGAAAACAATAAGTTGTTTGTCGTTGGAGAGCTTGGACGTCAGTATTTTGCAAAGGAAGGACTTGAGGTAGACGCAGAGTTTAAATACACTGTGCAGAATCCGTCCCTGCACCGCGCACGTGTCATTGCAGATTATGTGATGGACTTATACGTGAACGGTGAGTTAGACGAGGTTTATCTGGTCTACACGAAAATGGAAAATTCTTTTTCCATGAACGCGGAGAAACAGAAATTACTTCCGCTGGCAAAAGAGGATTTTATCCATCCGGCTCCGGCGGACATTTATCAGGAAGAGATCAAAGTGGAATCATCCATGGAAGAAATCTTAGAGCATGTGGTTCCAAACTGTGTAACCGGATATATTTATGGTGCGCTGGTGGAGTCTTTTGCCAGTGAACATAACTCCCGGATGATGGCAATGCAGACAGCGACTGACAGTGCAAGATCCATGATAAGCCAGCTGTCTATTGAGTATAACCGGGTACGTCAGGCTGCAATCACGCAGCAGATCACAGAGGTGATCGGTGGTGCAAAGGCACAGAAAAATAAGAAGAAAAAATAGGAAGGAGCTTCTATGAAAAAAGGTAAAATTGTTCAGGTCATGGGGCCTGTCGTTGATGTTGAATTTGAAGATAACGACCTTCCATATATAAAAGATGCACTTGAGGTAGACAATCACGGAAAACGCTGTGTTATGGAAGTTGCACAGCATATTGGAAATAATACCGTCCGCTGCATTATGCTTGCCGCAAGTGAAGGTTTACATAAAGATATGGAGGTTATCGCTGAGGGCAGTGGTATTAAAGTTCCGGTTGGAGCAAAGACTCTGGGCAGACTTTTTAATGTGCTCGGTGATACGTTAGATGGTGGAGAGAATCTTGATGCAGAAGAACACTGGGTGATTCACAGAGATCCGCCGTCCTTTGAAGACCAGAGCCCTGTCGTAGAGATATTAGAGACAGGTATTAAAGTAATCGATCTGCTTGCCCCATATGCAAAGGGTGGTAAAATCGGTCTGTTCGGTGGTGCCGGAGTTGGTAAGACCGTTTTGATCCAGGAGTTGATCCGTAACATTGCGACAGAGCACGGCGGATACTCTATTTTTACAGGTGTAGGAGAGCGATCCAGAGAGGGTAACGATCTCTGGTCCGAGATGAAGGAATCCGGCGTTCTCGAGAAGACCGCGCTAGTGTTTGGTCAGATGAACGAGCCACCAGGAGCACGTATGCGTGTCGCAGAGACAGGACTTACAATGGCAGAATACTTCCGTGATGAGGAACATCAGAATGTATTGTTGTTTATTGATAATATTTTCCGTTTTACACAAGCAGGTTCGGAAGTTTCCGCACTGCTCGGACGTATGCCGTCAGCCGTTGGTTATCAGCCGACACTTGCAACGGAAATGGGTGAATTGCAGGAGCGTATCGCATCCACCAAGAATGGTTCTGTTACTTCTGTACAGGCAGTTTATGTGCCGGCGGATGACCTGACAGACCCGGCACCGGCAACCACATTTGCACATCTGGATGCAACGACTGTTCTTTCCAGAAAAATCGTAGAGCAGGGTATTTATCCGGCGGTTGATCCGTTAGAGTCCAACTCCCGTATTCTGGAGGAAGATGTAGTCGGAAAAGAACACTATGAGACAGCGCGTAAAGTACAGGAAATTTTACAGAAATATACAGAATTGCAGGATATCATCGCAATTTTAGGTATGGAGGAACTCTCCGAGGAGGATAAACTTGTCGTTTACCGTGCAAGAAAAATCCAGAAATTCTTATCCCAGCCGTTCCATGTTGCTGAGAACTTTACCGGTGTTCCGGGAAAATATGTTCCGTTGAAGGAGACAATCCGTGGATTCAAGGCGATCATTGACGGCGAGATGGATGACTATCCGGAGGCAGCATTCTTTAATGTCGGAACCATTGAAGAAGTCGTGGAACGTGCAAAAGAAATGGGTGCAAAACAAGGAGACTAAATTATGGCAAATACATTTAGTTTAAAAGTGATCGCCTGTGACAGAATTTTCTTCGATGGCAGATGTACACAGGTGGTTCTGCCGCTGCATGATGGCGAGAAAGCAATCCAGGCACATCATGAAAATATGGTTTTTGCAGTGGAGATCGGTGAAATCCGTATCACAGATGAGAACGGAAAAGAGATTATGGGAATCACGGGAACCGGATTTGCCCAGATCATCAACAACCGTGCCACGGTGCTGGTGGATACCTGCGAATACCCGGAGGAGATTGACATCCGCCGTGCGAAGGAAGCAAAAGAGCGTGCCGAAGAGCAACTCCGCCAGAAGCAGAGTATTCAGGAATACCACCGTTCCAAGGCATCCCTCGCAAGAGCTATGGAGCGTCTGAAAGCCGGCAGGAGAGATACGCCAATAGGATATTGATCAATGTGGTAAATAATTGTAACAGTTCAGCTCTCCGGCTGAACTGCATAAAAAATCATTGTTAAAAACGCTGAATTTTTTCCTTTTTTTATAGGGACTTTTCCACAGTAAACATATTTTTTTGCACAGTTGGAGGATTATAAGAAAGTTCCTACAAAATATGTGCATAACTTTTGGAGATATTCTTGTTTTTTAGCGTTTTAAGCTTTGTTGATCCACATTTTTTCATGATCAGCCTGTGTTATCCACTGTCATTTTGACGAATAGCAGAAACGTTCGGATTCGCTTTTTTCTTCTGTTTCTGATAAAATCATACTATCAGAAACAGAGAAGGGAGGCGGTCATGAATGGGCGGAAATTATGAAAAAGGTTTATACAACCAGCTTATGGAAGTCATGGCACGCCTTGACGCAGATTTGCCAAGAAGGATGAAAAAGCCCTGTTGAACCGCCTGGAGAAATATATGCACAACCACCTTTTGTTCCTGCATGACTTCCGTGTTCCGTTTGATGATAACATGAGTGAACGTGACCTGAGAAAAGTCAAGAACCGGCAAAAGATGGCCGGAGGGCTGAACTGTTACCATGATTATTAAGTTCAAATAGAAATTACTCGACTGTTCCTGTTTGATGTGTTAGTATATAAAGAATTAGTGAATTTACTATAAAAAGTAATGTGTGAAGCATGATTGTACCTGTGAGAAGGTCGAATATATACAAACATTTCATTAAAATGGGGAAAAGAAAAATGAGAAAAAGACATACTTTAAAGAACGAGCTGACAGTATTTATGTTGCTCGCATCAGTAGTTACATTAACGCTGGTTGCGATAGCAGTTTGTTATGTCTTTTTCTCATTTTTTTTCAAAAATACGCAGGAAGATATAGAATATGTGCTTAATAATACTACTCAACAATATCAATCTCATCTGCAGTTTATAGAAGATGGGGCAATTTCTATAAGGCATAACAGTTTATTGGGGGATTTTTTTCAAACAGATTCGTATGATGCAGATATCGCAAAAGAACAATTAATGTATAGTATGGGG